>OLZE01000482.1_pt1 | contig 26922 bp, 16 predicted proteins | sample 1674091 | NCBI WGS metagenome assembly OLZE01 (sample SAMEA103958143, study PRJEB25191) | human gut metagenome | biome: human-associated habitat [ENVO:00009003]; feature: intestine environment [ENVO:2100002]; material: feces | place: Germany | collected 2013/2015
TCACTCATGTTTAGGTCTACAGCCCCGAAGCAGGTTTGACATCCGCCGGGGCGGTTAGGTTGTCCACCATTGTTACTGGGTATGCTTCCGTTGAAGTCTGTTTCAAGCATCAGGTTCCAGATGGTCACTGCACTGCAATAGTTATTGATGGTGCCTATACCGATACTTTCCATATTAGAAAGGAGAGTTTTGGTCAAGTCGTGTCCGTTATTCCAGGTGCCGATAGACGATTCTGTGAAAATCAGGTCCTTCTCAGGAGCTCGTTGGTAGACGTTGAGCAGTTCGCTGCGATTACCTCCATAGTCATGGTAGGCTGCTCCTACTATATACTTAGCGGCTTCGGAATCGTTGTATATCTGGTAGGGATAACCGTTTTGGTCGCTTTTGTTATCATAATTGTAGTTGTGGTCGTAAGCGTATATTTTGGTGGAAAGTCCAGCAGCCTCAAAAGCAGGACCCAGTACTTTCACAAAATCACGTTGTTCTTTCCATTCCATCACCAGTGAGGCTGAGTTCTTGTTGTTGAGTGGTTCGTTCTGTATGGTGATGGCATTGATGGGAATACCAGTTGCCTGAAATGCCTGTATCCACTTCACAAAATAGGTGGCATAGTCAGCATAGTATTCGGGTTTTAGTTGTCCTGCGGTGTATTCCCGATTTTGGTAGACAGGGTATTTCCGGTAATCTTTCATCCATAAGGGACAAGTCCAGGGTGAACCCAGTATGCGGATGTCCGGGTTGATAGCAATAATCTCCTTTAAGATAGGTATTACGTAATCTGTTTCTTCTGAAGTCAGAGCAAAGTTTTCTATACCCGGTGTGTCACAACAGGTGTATTCTTTCAAGGAGAAGTCGGAACAGCCAATGGCAATGCGTACATAGCTGCATCCATAACCTTCAGTTAGCGAATAGGTTCTTTTGAGGAATGCTGTCCGATCTTCCTGTTTCATTAGTTTTAGGCAGAAAGCTGATGATCCTGTAAGTGCCGCTCCGAATCCCTGCATAGTTTGGTAGATCTGCTGTGGATTCAGTAGGATATTTTTAGGCGACATACTGGCTTGGGGCTCAAATTCCACGGTGGATTCTCTTAAATCATAGGTACGGGTGTCAGTGGTGGTAAGCATGTAGGCTTGTAGACCACTAGGGAGGACGGAGTTTCACCGCCGGGCGTTTCGGGGAAGTCTGTTTCATTGTGGTCCGATCCGCATGCACTACCGTTGACCAGTAGGCCGAAAAGAAACACATAAGTGAATAGTCTTTTGTTTTTCATGTTAGTACGACTTATATAGGTTTAACAAAATGGTTTTATCCACTGCAAATATATGCGTATGATGAGGGTGTTTCCTAAAAATACACTACTTCAAAACTTTCTCATTCATTGGTTTTAACTACATCAGAACTTTCTCTTGGATTAATTATTTTGTTGATAATTAAATGTTTATTATAATAATATGGCTACATCTAAAAAATAATTCTTTTATTTGTAGGTAAAATACCCTATCTTTGTTTTCAAAGAATAAAACGTTAACTGCTATGAAACGAAAAGACCTCCTGTTTTATATTCTTCTTCTTTTGATATCTATTCCTGTAAGTGCCGGATGGCAACGTCCGGTGACAAATTATACCCGACATACTTATAAAGCCGGCAATCAGAATTGGAGTATTCAGCAGCATGATAACGGTTGGATATATGTAGCTAACAACAAAGGCTTATTGGAATTTGACGGTGTGGAGTGGAATACATATCCGATTCATAATGCCAAAACACGTGCTGTGAAAGTAGGACATGACGGGCGAATTTATATCGGTGGAATGGAGCAATTTGGCTATTTTACTCCAAATCGTCTTGGTGGGTTGGAGTATACTTGCCTTTCTGACAGTTTATCTCCCAATGTGAATGTCGGAGTCATCTGGAATATCTTATTGGACGGAGAACGGGTGTATTTTCAATCGGACCGTCGTTTCTTTTATTGGGAAGAGGGCATTGCGAAGAAAATAGATTATTCTTCAGAGATTTACACTTCGTTTATCTTGCGTAACAAACTGTATATCACTTCTGCCGAAGGATTGCTAATGTTGAATGGAACAGAGTTTATACCCGTTCTTGGTCCTTTGGGGATAGGAGCGACTGTCAAAGTCGGTGGATTGTTACCTCATCAGGACAGTTTGTTGATGGTAACCCGGGATAACGGATTGTTTATTTACGATGGCACTGTTTTTAAGAAATATAATACTGTAGCCGAGGACTTTTGCCGTAAAAATAGAGTTTTCTGTGCTGCATTGCAAGATTCGTTGTTGGCGTTGGGCACTATCCAGGGTGGAGTTTGTCTTTTAAATCTGAAGACGAATGAGATGGAAATCATATCTGCGGAAAATGGCTTGCAGAACAAAACTGTGTTGAGTATGCTGTTTGATAAAACTGGCAACCTATGGCTCGGGTTGGATAATGGGATTGACTGCATTCATTTGAAAGCAAGGCTTGCTTCACTTTATGGAGGTAAACCTGTGATTGGTTCGGGATATGCATCTTGTAGTTATCAGGGTAAGTACTATTTCGCAACGAATCAGGGGTTGTATCGCTCTACTCTCCCAGGGCAGTTAAACCAGAGAAATCCCATAGACTTCGTACCGGGTACAGGAGGTCAGATGTGGTCACTTCACCAATATGACGATAAGTTGTTCTGTTGTTCGGATAATGGTATCTTTATTATGGATGGAGATCATATGGAACATCTCAACAATCCCAAAGGAGTATGGGGAATTGTATCGGTGGATGACCGTAAGGATGTGTTGATTGCAGGTACTTATAGTGGGCTGTATTTGCTCATGAAGAGAGGGACGAGTTGGAGGGTAGAAAGCTATATAGAGGGGTTTACCCGTTCGTGCAAAGATATGTTGATGGAAGATTCGACTCATATATTGTGGGTTGGAAATAAAGAAAATGGGGTTTGCCGTTTGACTTTGGCAGATGATTTACGAAAGGTGGAAAAGATGAAAGACTATAATAGCATCATCTTTCCACGTGGATATGATGCTTGTTTGTTGCGGGTGAAAGATGAAGTTACTATAGCTTCACATTATGGTCTGTGGCAGTATAATCGGAGCCGTGATACGCTGGAAGCATGTATTTGGCTGGAACAGTTATTAGAAGGAAAGGCAGCATATACCTATATGAAGATAGATTCATTGCAAAATATCTGGTATGTAGCAGATGGCGCATTGAAAGTATTGCATTATGATGCCAATAAGCAGGAGTATCGCCGGGTAACTAATGAACAGTTCTTGAAAGGAGCATTGATAGAAAACTTTGAAGATGTAAATCTTTATAAGGCCAACAAGGTAGTGGCAGGAACAGAGGAAGGTTTTTCACTGATCACACTGGATAGCCTGCCGGTGCAACAAATGCCGTTGACATTGCAAATCAGGAAAGTCTACTTGACGGGATTGCGTGATTCGCTTATTTATGGTCGCAGTTATTTGTATGATACAGCACCGATAGTGATTCCTTATTCTCAAAATTCAATGCGAATAGAATATAGTGTAAACAACTTCAATAAGGCACACACAGTGTTATATTCTTATCAGTTAAGTACGGGTGGTGAGAAAGGAATCTGGAGTGAATACAGTGAGAATAATATGAAAGAGTTTACAGGACTGCATGAAGGAAAGTATGTATTCAGTGTGAAATTGCTTACCGACGGCAGCCAGGAACCGGTGGAAACTTCGTTTGTCTTTGAGATATTGCCGCCGTGGTATCGTACATGGTGGAGTTATCTGGTTTATTCGGTAGTGGTAGTGTTGCTGTTTTATTATGTGTATTATCGTATCTCAGTAGGGCGTAAGCGCTTGTTAATGCAAAAGGAACTGGAACTCTATCGACAAGAACAAAAATTTCAAAAAGAAAGTGATCTGAAAGATCAGAAGATAGATTCACTGCAAGAAGAAAACCTACAGTCGGAATTGCGTCATAAATCGGAGGAACTGATTCGTACTACTTTGAATATCGTACGTAAGAATGAAATTCTATTGGATATAAAAAAGGAAGTGCTGGGCATTTCCCATTCTATCAGCGAAGAGAATCTGGTTTCTCTTCGTCGGAAAACACTTCGTCTGTTGGGACAGATTGATACGAACATTGAGCATGATGACGATTTACAAGGATTCCAAAGTACCTTTGATTCGGTACATCATGATTTCTTCAAAAAATTGGAAGAAGCATATCCGGAACTGAACAACAAGGAAAAGTTACTTTGTGCTTATATCAAGATGAATTTGCTTTCTAAAGAGATTGCTCCATTGTTGAATATTTCTTTGCGCGGGGTAGAAATAAGTCGTTATCGCTTGCGTAAGAAGCTGGGACTGGAAGAAGGAGCGAATCTTGCGGAATTTTTGCAGAAGTTCTCAAAATGACTTCTGCAACACAAGTAAGCTCTCAGGTCCCATGTTGAAAAGAAGATCGACGATACTCAGATTCGGCAGGAAGCCGAGACGTTCCTGGAAAACCTGATAATAAGGCCGGACTATGAAGTCCGGATCTTCTTCTTTGTAATTCTTTTTGGGATGGATACGCTCGCGGAAATCATCTTCATTGGGTGCAAAACTGCTCTGGAATGAAGTAGTACGTTCCATGTCCGGCTGTATATCTATCAGTGAACAGACCAGATGACACAGTTCTTCGTTGAAATCGACTAAAAACTCATATTTCTTCTCGTAGAAAGGTTGGAAATCATCTCTATAATATTCGAAAAAAGGAGTATGGTTATAAGCCGATGATAAAGCATTCCAGTGTAGATGACGCCAATTGCCGTGATCGGAAATGCGGATATCTTTTAGGGGACATTTCAGAGTATCGGGTTTGACGGTAGGGATGGAGAGAGCTAATTCGCCATCGGGTGCTGCAATGGTGCAACGGTTACGGTAGGTTTGCTTCACATAATGATCGTGCTGTTCGATAAAGATTTTATCGTATGCCACCAACTTGGCGTAATATTCTACGGGTGCCAGATAGGCGGAAGAGAGGTATATGGTTTTCATGAGATAATTGGTTCTTCGCAATTTGTAATTTATACTTCGTAATTAGTAATTCGTACTTCATTTATCTTACCGTTTTCCACATTCTTTTCCAACGATAACCATTGAACAATCCTGTTTCTGTCTTTTTGGAAAACCAGATGAGCGAAGCTTTACCGATGATGTGGTCTTTGGGTACAAAGCCAAACAAGCGGGAATCAGAGAGATTGATAGAGTTATTAGCACCTACCCAGTAGTAATCCTTGGTGAAATAGCAATGCTGTACAGGCTTCCCGTCAATGTACAAAGTATCGTTCTTTATTTCAGCTTGTTTATTCTCATGCAGTACAAGTGTGTTGCGTAGTAAAGTACGGTTCCACGGATATACACGCACCGGTTTACCTTTGCCGGGAACGATCAACGGGCGCAGGGCTTCTATGGAGTCTCCTTCATTCAGTAACTTTATCCAGCAATTGCCATTCATAGCCTGTTCCAGCAGATAATATTCATAACGGCTGAAGCTACGTACATTTTTTATGCTATCTTGTCCCATCAGGTGGTTGTTGCATATGGACAATAGTGTAAGTAATGAATCCAGCTGTTTTTCTTTTTCTCGTGGATAAGTATATAAAAACTTCTGGTCGGGAGCGTTTTTTTCTGATGGAATTACGGAGAACAGGGAGTCTATCAATAAGGTATCTCCTGGTACGCCGATGCATCGACTGATGAATGTTTCGCGCCGGGAAATAACAGGTTCTGACAGATTAGCCGGATTATTGAAAACAATGATATCCTCTTTTTGTACAGGGCTGTCTGCCCAACGGTGATAATTCCACAATGCCATAAGGGGAAGACGCAGACCGTAACTCCATTTATTTACCAGAATACGCTCTCCCTGAAATAAGGAATTCTCCATACCCGAAGAAGGAATAAGATAGGAAGTCATAACACAACCCCGAAGTAACACCACAACGAGTATTATTCCGATGATTGCTCCCGTTATTTTCCAAGCCTTATTCATGTCGAAATTAATAATTAAAGAATTAATAATGAATACGTTCTCACCTATTTCATTATTAATTCTTTCATTCTTTCATTTGGTATCATTTTACCCACTTGAATATCCGGTTCCAACGGATTTTCCCATCAAACCAACCACGATCCTTATCGAGTGATAACCAGACAACAATTGGCTTACCTACAACATGGTCTTCCGGCACGAAACCCCACGAACGGGCATCGGCTGAGTTGTGGCGGTTATCGCCCATCATCCAGTAATAATCCATTTTGAAGGTATATTCGTCCGTCTTCTTGCCATTAATATAGATGCCGTCTTCTTTTACTTCCAGTGTATTACCTTCATAAGCTCTGATAGGGCGTTCGTAGATCGGCAGATTGTCCTCAGTCAGCTTGATGGTGGCACCTTTTTTCGGTATCCAGATCGGGCCGTAGTTGTTGCGGTCCCATTTGGTGTAAAGGTTCAACGGATACATTTGGCCGGAGAATATTTCCGGTTCCATAACGATGCTGCTGACGAGTTTCTTATTGGCAGACAGGGTTTCATACATTTTCTTCGTCAGTGGTAAGTCATAGGCCGGAGCCAGGCGACCTTGTGCGTCACGGTGAGTCAAGCCCATTTCCATTAATAAACCTTCGTTGCTGATTAATGTTTGGTCGTCCTTGCTGATACCCAATTCGCGGAACATATCTTCAGTGATGTATGGTCCTGTAGTCTGTACGAAGTAGTTGAGCTGCATTTCTTCAGGGTTTTCGAGCGGTTTGCCATCGATATATACCTGTGCATCTTTGATTTCCAGTGTGTCTCCGGGTAAGCCAACGCAGCGCTTTACGTAATTTTCCCGGCGGTCTACGGGGCGGACAACGATATCACCGTACATCTTGGGATTGGAACGTATCAGATTTCTTCCGGCATTATAATACAGATCGTAGACAGTGCGTTGTTGCTTGCGCGTCAAACTGTCCATATTTACCGGATTCGGATAGAGGCGTTGTCCTTCGTTGTAGGCAAGGGTGTAGAAATCCGTTTGCTGGAAGTTAGTGGCTACGGTGTCTCCGGCAGGGAAGTTGAATACTACGATATCATTCCGTTTCACTTTACCCAGACCCGGAACACGTTTATAGTCCCACTGGGGCCACTCGATGTATGATTTTGTATTCATTAGCGGCAAGGTGTGTTGTGCTAATGGCATAGACAGTGGTGTGTTTGGCACACGCGGACCATAACTCAACTTGCTGACATAAAGATAATCGCCTACCAGCAAAGATTTCTCCAGAGAAGAAGAAGGTATCTGATAGTTCTGAAATACATAGATGTTGACGAAATAAACAGCTACCAGTGCAAACACGATAGCATCTACCCAACTCATAACACTGCGTACAGCCGGATTCTCTGATTTCTTCCAGAAGCCCCAGGGAATTTTCTTGCTGATGTAGATGTCGAAGATGAAAGGTAGGACAATCAGCCCCAACCAGCTTTTTACCCATATCAGGAAAGCGAGGTAAAGCACGGTGACGATTGCGAATTTAACCCATTGGGCGCGAGTAGCTTTTCTCATTATTATATTATTTTTGTTGTTCACCACAGATTTTGTTGTTCACCACAGATAACACAGATTCACACAGATTTCTTTTAATACTAAAATTTAATTCTGTTCTCTTTCATCTGTGCGAATCTGTGTTATCTGTGGTGAAGCGTGTTTATTATTTTAAGAACGGGAACAAGTCACTCATTCCCAGATAACCTTGCTTGTCAGCAGTATATTCGGCAGCAAGAACGGCACCCAGTGCAAAACCTTTTCGATTTTTGGCATCGTGTGTCAGGATGATGCTGTCTGCTTCCGACTCGTAACGGATCACATGAATGCCCGGTACTTCACCTTCGCGGATGGAGCTGACAGGAATTTCATCTGCTGCACATTCGGCAGAACCGGAAACACTTCCGTCCGGTGCCTGCAAAGTTCCCTTCACCCAATGATCTTTACGGTCGATATTTTCCAGAATTTCTTCGGCAAGCGTGATGGCCGTACCGCTTGGTGCATCCAGTTTATGAATATGGTGTGTCTCGCTCATCGTCACGTCGTAGGCAGGAAACTGGTTCATAATCTTTGCCAGATACTTATTCACGGCAGAGAAGATGGTCACGCCCAAGCTGAAATTGGATGCCCAGAACAGCGTTTTACCTCCTTGGGTACAAAGTTTCTTGATTTCCTCACCGTGTTTGTCCATCCATCCGGTACTGCCGGAAACCAACTTCACTCCGGCTTCGAAGGTTTTTATATAATTGGAGTAGGCTACCATAGGATTTGTGAATTCTATGGCAACGTCTGCGCTCTTGAAAGCGTCCGAGTTAAAATCCTCCTGGTTGTTTACGTCGATGATGCTGACAATCTCGTGTCCGCGACTGAGGGCAATCTTTTCGATTTCCTTACCCATTTTACCGTAACCGATTAATGCTATTTTCATTCTTTCTTCTGATTAAATTCACTTTATCAACGTTCTATAGGTCGCAAAGATAATCTTTTTCTTACATTTGTTGCGTACATTAACTTCTTGTTAACAATGGAACTACTATTGCATTATGTCTGGAAGCATAAAATCTTTCCGTTAAAGGTGCTCCAGACCACCACCGGCGAACCGGTTGAAGTGATAGATGCCGGACTACCGAACACAAACGCAGGCCCCGACTTCTTCAATGCCAAACTAAAAATTGGTGGTACCCTTTGGGTGGGAAACATCGAAGTGCATACGTTGGCATCCGATTGGATGAGGCATGGTCACGATAAAGATGCAGCTTATGACAATGTCATTCTGCATGTAGCGGAAACTGTAGATTGCGAAGTGTTTCGTGCAAACGGAGCACCGGTGCCACAACTGCAACTATCCTGTCCTGAATCTGTTCGTCAGCGTTATGATGAACTGAGTCATGCGGAAATCTATCCTCCTTGTTATTCCATATTGTCTTTTCTTCCGAAACTAACAGTCCATTCCTGGCTTTCTGCTTTGCAGGTGGAACGTTTCGAGCAGAAAGCCCATGTGATTGCCGCCCGGTTGGAGCGATGCAATAATCATTGGGAAGATGTATTCTTTATCACCTTGGCCCGCAACTTTGGTTTCGGGCTGAATGGGGATGCCTTTGAAGCATGGGCCAGTCGTCTGCCTTTTCGTGCGATAGATAAGCACCGGGATAATCTCTTTCAAGTAGAAGCCTTCTTTTTGGGGCAAGCCGGGCTATTGGATGAAGAACTGCCGGATGCAGACGGGTATTATCTGAAGTTGCAGAAGGAATTTCGCTACTTGCAGCATAAGTTTGAACTGCCTGTTCCGATGGCTGCTACTCAATGGCGCTTTCTTCGCTTACGTCCAGGTAATTTCCCTCATGTCCGCTTGGCGCAGTTGGCAAATCTTTATTATAAAGAACAGTCCTTATTCTCCCGTATTATGGAAGCGGATACGCTGGAAGCTGTCCGGAAACTACTGACTGTCGCTACCTCTCCGTATTGGGAAGAGCATTTCAATTTCCGGAAAGTCTCTTCCTCCTGTGAAAAACAAGTGGGAAAGAATGCTCAGAACCTGATTGTTATTAATACTGTCATCCCTTTTTTATATGCTTATGGTCTGCATAAGGCGAATGAAGAGCTTTGCGAACGGGCTACGGGCTTTCTAGAAAGTCTGAAAGCGGAGGATAATCATATCATCCGCCACTGGAGTGGGGCAGGACTACCTGTATCTACTGCTGCTGATTCGCAGGCTTTGTTGCAGCTTCAGAAAGAGTATTGCGATAAGAAAGACTGCTTACGCTGTCGTTTTGGGTTTGAGTATCTGAGGCAGAAATGAAACATATGATGAAGGGTTACATGATAAGGGTGCAGGATCTATATATCGGATATGTTGCATCTATATATCGGACGCGTTGCATCTATATATCGGTCATGCTGCATCTATAGATGGGACATGCTGCATCTATAGATCTAACACCACCGTATAATATTCTTTTTCCTTTTTATCTCAAATCTGCGGATTTGCATTATCTTTGCGCCTGATTAATAAACCCTTTGACATTGTAACTAAATGAAGGCAATTCACTTTGTATTTTGTCTTTTCGCGGTACTTATGCTGACGACTACGAATGGTCATGCTGCCGCAACTAATGAGGACTTCCAGACATTCCTCAAGAAATTTACTTCCAGTGCTTCTTTCCAGTATTCCCGTATCAAGTTTCCGTTGAAAACTCCCATAGCCTTGCTAGAGGAAGACGGTGAGACGGAGAAAACTTTTCCGTTTACACGTGATAAGTGGGCGTTGCTGGGTGAAGATGCGTTTAAAGAAGAACGTATCACAGACGAAGAGGGCGGAGTTTATGTCTCCCGGTTTACCGTGAACAACCCCAAGCATAAAGAGTTTGAGGCTGGCTATGATGAGTCGGAAGCTTCCCTTCGCGTAGTGTTCGAACTGATTGACGGGAAGTGGTACGTTACCGATTGCTATACTGACTGGTATAATTTCGATCTTCCTATCAGTGAACTGCCGGAAACCATCACTACGATAGAAGAGGAGAATAAAGCGTTTGAGGAGATGCATCCTTAAATTACTAAAATATACCTTTTCTGTACGATTTATGTGTCATTTTCTCTAAAAAGTACCGTTTCTTTGCAATGTGGAAATATTGTAAACGAAACTAATACCGGAAATGACACATTCATCTTTCATACAAATTCTGTGGAAATGTCTTTTTCTTTTCCTGCCCTGTACCGTATTGGCACAGGATCGGCTCTCATTGGGCCATTGGATAGCCGAAGACCAGTCGGGAATAATGGACTTCACCATTCGTGAAGATACTCTTGAATTGATTGTCCCCGAAGGACTTACTTTATGGTATAAAGATCGCCTGACCGGCGATTACGAGATCAGTTACCATATCTGTATGGTAATGAATGGCGGTAAACACGACCGTCTGAGTGATATGAACTGCTTCTGGGCTGCAAACGACCCGAAACATCCCGGCAAACTCTTGGCCCGTTCCACTTGGCGAAACGGTGTCTTCCGCAACTATAATACATTGAACCTTTTTTATGTAGGCTATGGTGGTAATGATAATACCACTACCCGTTTTCGTCGTTACTACGGTCAGTTTTATGATGTAGACGAGGCCCGTATCAAACCTCTGATTAAAGAATATACCGACCCGGCTCATCTGTTGAAACCTAATCAATGGTATTATATTCAGATCCGCGTTCAGGACAATTGCACAACTTTTCTTGTAGATGGTGAGGAACTTTTCCGTCTGCCTCTCGAAGCCGGTGCAGGCGATGGACATTTTGGCTTACGCCTTCTTCAAAATCATGTCCGCTTCACGAATTTCCGTATCGAACACTTGAATTAACTCTATTAATATTCTCATACCATGATGACGAAACTTAATCTGATGAAACCTATTCTTGCCGTTGTATGCACTGCACTGTTTTCTTTCAGCCTGTCGGCACAGGTTGTAAAGAATGACCGGTTGCTCTCTTTTGAACAACCTGAACTTCCTACCGGGCTGAGCGCTACGAAGGCCACGCTTGGCATTAGCGACCAACATTATAAAGATGGTACGCATAGTTTGCGCTGGACGTTTGAACCCGGTTCTGTACTAACCCTTCAGCGTGATCTGAAGTTTGAGAAGAAAGACCCTACCGGAAAAGACACTTATCTTTCCGCTTTTATAGTTTGGGTGTACAATGCAAAGGCTCAGGATACTACTATTGAGTTTGAATTCCTGAAAGATGGAAAGAAGTGTACTTCCTTTCCTTTCGGTATTAACTTCACCGGCTGGCGTGCTGCGTGGGTCTGCTACGAGCGCGATATGCAAGGCACTCCTGAACCCGGGATGAATGAACTGCGTATCGTTGCACCTGATGTAAAGGGAGAGTTGTTCATCGACCATCTGATAACTGCCAGTAAAGTGGATGCCCGTCAGCAAACAGCTGATGTGCAGGTGCCTTTCGTTAATAAAGGAACCACCAACCATTGGCTGGTGATTTATGAACACTCCCTGTGGAAACCGGAAATAGCCCTTACTCCGGTTAGCGAGAAAGACAGACAAGATATGCAGTTGATGGAGAAACGTTTCCGCGATATGCTTTATACTCCTTCTAAACTGACAGAAAAAGAGATGAAAAGTATTCGTAAGAAATATGATTTCTATAGGATTACTTATAAGGACGGTGTTGTAAGCGGACTGCCCATCTTTATGGTACGCCAGGCTGAAGCTTACGAACGTATGTATCCCAACTGGGACAAAGGCATGTTCACCAAGTTAGGGATGGAGATGAGTGAGTATTTCAATCTGATGCGCCGGATAGCCTATGCCTATAACAATGCTTCGGATGCTGTGGCAAAGGATGAGCTGAAACAGAAGTTCCTGGCGATGTACGACCACATCACCGATCAGGGAGTAGCTTATGGCAGTTGTTGGGGAAACATCCATCATTACGGATACAGTATGCGCGGTTTGTATGTGGCCTATTTCCTGATGAAAGATGTATTGAGAGAAGCCGGAAAGCTGAACGAAGCGGAACGTACTTTGCGCTGGTATGCCATCACCAATGAAGTATATCCTAAACCTACGGTCAATGGCATTGATATAGATACTTTCAATACACAGACGCAGGGTCGCATGGCAAGTATCCTGATTATGGAAGATACTCCTGAAAAACTTCAATATCTCCGTTCTTTCTCCCGTTGGATAGATTATGGTTGCCGCCCGGCGCTCGGATTGGCCGGTTCTTTCAAAAAAGACGGTGCTTGTTTCCACCATCGCAATAACTACCCGGCTTATGCGGTCGGCGGTCTGGATGGTGCCACGAATATGATTTATCTGTTGAGCGGAACAGGATTCAAAGTATCTGAAATAGCGCACGAAACAGTAAAGAATGTATTGCTCACTATGCGTTTCTATTGTAATACCAAGCAATGGGCTCTTTCCATGTCAGGACGCCATCCCAATGGAAAGGGACAGTTGATCCCTATACAATATGCTACTTTGGCCTTGGCTGGCACTCCCGATGGAAAACAAAAATACGATCCTGAACTGGCTGCTGCTTATTTGCGTCTGGTTTCTTATACGGAAACTCCTGATAAGAATTCTCCTGATTATCTACCGAAAGCATCTACTGCCCATGAACAGAAATTGAAACAACTATTTGAAGCACAGGGATTCCGCCCCGAACCCGATCCGCAAGGTAATTTGGCGTTAGGGTACGGCTGCGTTTCAGTACAGCGCCGGGATAATTGGGCTGCTGTGGTACGTGGGCATTCCCGTTACCTTTGGGCAGCCGAACATTATCTGGATGCTAATTTCTTCGGTCGCTACCTGGCTCACGGAAGCATGCAGATATTGACCGGAAAATCCGATGAAATGGTTACTTTTACAACCAGTGGTTGGCAGGAAGCAGGCTTCGACTGGAACCGTTTTCCCGGTACGACGACTATTCATTTGCCATTCGATCAGCTTCGTGCCAAAGTGATGAATGTAGATACTTTCTCAGGTATGGAAGAAATGCTTTATTCCGACGAGGCTTTTGCAGGTGGCTTGTCTCAGGCAAAATTAAATGGTAACTTCGGCATGAAGCTTCACGAGCATGACAAGTACAACGGTTCACACCGTGCCCGTAAATCTTATCACTTCTTCAATGGAACGATCGTATGTCTGGGAACGGATATTGAGAATACAAATGAAGAATTCCCGACAGAAACTACCGTTTTCCAGTTGGCAGCCACTACTCCCGAAATGCATGATTACTGGGCAACTTATAAAAGTGACGGACAGACCTATATCGATCCTAACGGAGTAGGATATTATCTGTCGAAAAATACGATGAAAGCGGCGAAATATGAAAGGAATTTCCCACAAGTTACCGTAGGTGAACGTAATCCGAAACCTACTTCCGGTGATTGGGTTTCATTGGTATTAGAGCATGGAAAAGCTCCGAAAGGTGCTTCCTATGAATATGCTGTCCTGCCCCGTACGGATGCAGCTTCCTTGAAAGCTTTCGCAAAGAAACCGTCTTACAAGGTATTGCAACAAGACCGCAATGCTCATATCGTTCGTTCTCTGACTGATAACCTGACTTCATATGTACTTTTTGAAACACCACAGGCATTGCCCGGGGAGGGATTGCTACAGAAAGCTGATACTTCCTGCCTCGTCATGATACGTGAAGACAGAGATAAGCTCTTATTGACCGTTTCCCAACCGGATCTGGCACTATATCGAGGTCCGAGCGATGAGGCTTTTGACAAGGATGGCAAACGTATGGAACGCAGTATCTATTCGCGTCCCTGGATTGATAATGATAGTGGTGAAATACCTGTAACCGTTACTTTAAAGGGTGAATGGAATGTTGCAGAAACTCCTTATTGCAAAGTGATTTCCAAAGATAAGCAGCAGACTGTTTTGCAATTTACGTGCAGAGATGCCGCCAGCTTCGATGTGGAACTGAAAAAATAATGAAGTTAATCCTTAAAATAGAACTGTGATGAAAGTAAAGAATATAATGTTGTGTGCAACGGCTGTCGTTCCTTCTTTGGCTTGGGCGAAAGAGTTGCCTAATATCATCTACATTGTTACCGATCAGCAGACAGCCTCTGCGATGAGTTGCATGGGAAACGATGACTTGCATACTCCGAATATGGATAAACTGGCACAGGCGGGTGTTCTGTTCCGTAATGCCTATTGTTCTACGCCCCTGAGTGGACCTGCCAGGGCAGCTATGTTTACAGGCTATACTTCGCACGAAGTAGGACTTGCCCGAAATGGTACGCCGATACCGGATTCATTGCGTACCCGGACTTTGGGAACACTGATGCAAAATGCCGGTTATGATTGTATCTATGCCGGTAAATGGCATGTACATACTGCCTCCATGCCGGATAAAGAGTTTGGTTTTACTACTATCCATCCTCATAGTGATAATGGGCTGGCGGAAGCCTGTGTCGGCTTTCTGGAACAAAAACATACCAAACCCTTCTTCTTGGTGGCAGGATTCGATAACCCGCATAATATTTGTGAGTACGCACGTAGCCAGAATTTGCCTTGGGGGAATATAGAAGACCTGCCGCAGAATGAGTGGCCAGGACTACCTCTTAATTTTGCTAAGAATCCCTATGACGCTGATGTTATCAGTTATGAGCAGAGCCTGAATTATTCGGCTTATCCTACCCGTAACTATACTCCGGATGATTGGCGCCGTTACCGGAACCTCTATTACCGTCTGGTTGAAAAGGTGGATGCAGAAATCGGTAAGATTCTGAATGCTATAGACAAACAGGATTTATGGAAGAATACAGTCGTGATATTTACCAGTGATCATGGCGACGGAGTGGGAGCACACCACTGGAACCAGAAATCGGCTTTATATGAAGAGGTGGTAAATATCCCTCTGATTGTAACCTTACCGGGAAAGAAGAATGCCGGCAAGGAGATGCCGCAACTCGTGAATAATGGTGTCGATTTTTTTGCAGCAGTTTGCGACTGGGCAGGCATCCGGCTTCCTGAAGGGCTGCATGGTGTCTCTTTCAGATCGTTGGTAGAGAAAGCTGATCCGTCATTGAAGCATCAGGACTATATCGTAACCGAAACTACTTTCGATAAAGGTGGAAATACACGTGGCTGGGCTTTGCGTACCTCTCGCTATAAATATGTGTTGTATGACAAAGGCCGTTACCGTGAGCAACTTTTTGATATGGAAAAAGACCGTGGCGAAATGCGGAACCTCGCCATCGAGGAGAAATACAAAGAGATCCTGTTGCAACACCGTGAGTACCTGCACGACTGGATGAAGCTGCATCATGTAGCGCAGATACGTAAAGATGTACATACGATTCCGGGCGTAAATCCGGAATAAGATTAATGATTATCCCAACAAGCTGCGGACTGCCGCCTGGTAAGTTTCCAGCTTGTTGGACTTATGAATCGCCTTTTTTGCTTTTCGGTCTCCGTCCGGCATCAGATATTCCCAGAAGTTTTTCATTTTCGTCAGTAGTTGTTTGTCTCCCCCTTCCAGAAGATTGCCATACTGGGCAAATACGTCAGCATGGAACAATCTGAGTCTCTCCTGCATATCCTTTTCGGAAAGTGGATGTCCCTGTTGATACTCTAAAGCTAAGGCGGGATTGGCAAGCAGTCCACGACCTATCATGATACCTGCCAGTCGTGGAAAGCGTTCGCTGATAGTCTGTATATCTTCTACTGTAAGTAAATCACCGTTATAAATAAGCGGATGGCTGCATTCGTTGTAGAAGGCTTCAAAACCTTTTAAATCCACTTCCCCTTTATATTGCTGTTTTCCCAATCGGGGATGCATGATGATATGTGTCAGTGGCAGTTCATTCAGCAAGGGTAGCAAAGCCAGACTTTCTTCCGGGTTCTCCCAACCCAACCTCATCTTGACAGAGAACTGAAGGTCGGGGTGATTCTTTATGGCAGCAGTCAGCAACTCCCGTACCTCTTCGGGATAAGGAAGCATTCCCGAACCATTGTGCCGTTTAGCCAAAAGAGGGAAAGGACATCCCAGATTTATGTCCACATTCTTATATCCTTTTTCGATGAATAGGGCAATTATCAGCTCCATTTTGTCCACATCGGGAGCAATTAGTTGCGGAATAAGCTGCACGCCACGGTTGTTTTCCAGAGTAATTTCGCGCATGTCTTTTTTTCGGATTTCTCCGTGCTCTACACGTACAAAAGGAGTATAATAGCTCTCTACACCACCGAATATACGGGCATGCGCTTGTCGGTAAATAGCCTCGGTGTAACCTTGCAGCGGGGCAAAATGAATGGGGAGGGTACTCTGCATATCAATTAGTTATTCAATATTTCTGCAAAGGTAACTATTTTAGCGGAATAACCATGTTCCATAAAACCATACCTGAACTATACTTGCTCCGTACCAACCTCGTACTTTCGTCGTGTAGAGGTACCTCTGAGTGGAGAATGTACGGAGCAAGTACGGTTCAGACAACTTCCAGGCATGTAGCAGAGTAATTGCTACAAATATTCTTCCGGGATTTTTAATTTTGCTGGAGACTGAATTCTACAGGTTGCCCATGTTGGCAATGAACAGTGAGAATGGTATTCTCTCCGTCTGCAGTCAGGATTACTTTTTCATTAGGTATACTGATTTTCCATTTTCCTTTTAATTCAAGTCTCTTTTTAAGAACACGGCTGGGGTTCTTGGTGGTATATGCTTTTTCCTCAATATTTAGGTTTGGATCGCAAACGCTCATAATGATATTCGCTTTGTTCCTTCTATACATAACCATTGTTTCTGCCGGAATAAGACTAAGTAGGCTATCCTGTTGCGAACGATAGGTTTCGAAGACAGCATAGGCAGTGATATTGGTTAATCGGTCGTGAACGATATGTGCACTATCATTTCGTTGTAATACTTCGTATGTTTGCAAAGCCTCATGTTCTTTTAATTCCAGATCGGTTGGCTGTATCCATACGAGGTATTCATACGTTCCGTTTTTAGGGGCTTTTCCATGTTCAATCCATGCTGAAGCGAAAGTGCCCTGTGTTACAGCACGTGTTTTTTCATGACGGGATTCTTGTTCCGTGATCTGTATTTGTACATTACCGTCTTTCACGAAATAGTGGTTATTGTAACCGTCCTTGATAGAAAGTAACTTTTCAGTAGTACCGGAAAGTTTCTTTTTGAAACCAATCTCTTTTTCTTCTTCTCCGTTAACGAGGATGGTGCTCTTTCCCTTTTGGAATGTACTTTGGAAGAGAGTTGTTTCGGTTGGATATTCGTTATTGCTGTTATGAATACCTGTTCCTAAACAGATCATCCGGTTTTCAAAGCAGAAGACGGATTTGCGGGCCATGAAATCCGGAGTGAAGTTTTTCAGTTCACGTTCCATCAGTTTCGTAACAAACATGCCGTTTTTCCCTTCCAGTGAACTACTACCTGAGAAATTTTCTTTGGAATGTGCCATGGTAGTTCCCGGTAGCGGGCTATCCAGTAATTCGAATGGTAAGTGGATGGTCGTAGTTCCCGGTAGGCGATTCCAATCCCAACCGTTCTCATCGTAACCGCTGGCAAGGCGTGAGGGGTATCCCATAATCTGGACGGAACCATAACTCTGATAACGTCCGTAGCGATTGTCTTTCCGGTAAATTTCAGATCCCCAGACGTCAGTGGTATATCCCTTTAAGGTTACCATCCAATCGCTTCTCCGGAAAATACCTGCCGCTCCATAGTTGTATACAAAGAAGCCTTGCGGAGCAGCGGCGGGAGTGATACCTTGCGTTTTGAAGTAACGTGCTTCAGGGGTATCCTTTTCACAAAGCCGTAGATAGTCTGCTGCCAGATAATGATCGAAAGCTTTGCCTTCTCCTGATAAGTCTCCCGATAGAGCAAGATAAGCAAAAGCTGCTACATCATCCGCTTTCATCGAGCCGCCGAAAGGATGTCGTCCGCTGATGCCAACTCCCCATTCATATTTGTTGGAGTAGTTGCGCATGGCAATAAAGGCGGATTTCAGTACTTGACGGGCTTCTTCGGTAGGTTCATAGACTGTCTTATTGGTTAAGGAGATGAATTGCCCTACCATGGCTAGTACACCTGTGGTATACGCCGGATAGAAACCGCCATGGTGGAAAGTGGTTCCGTCTACTTTGATACCTCCGATAGTGCCCGGAGTGTATTGAAGAGAAGAGGATACCCAACGGGAAAGACCTTTCAGTGCGCGTACTCGTTCCCGTTCGTCAGTGAACAGTAGTGCTGAAACTGTTTTAGCCATTAAGAGGGTGTGCCAACTGTCCAGTAGTTCATCTCTGCCGTATTGGTAAGGCTGACGGGTTTCTTGCAAGGCAGACCAGAATATGAGGGTGGATAAGATATTATCACGGTTGGGAGCTTTCCAGATGACGTCGCGCATTAACCAGGCTGTAGTATAAATTTTCCGTACCTGATATCCGTAATGATGATTGGTTCCCATTCCGCTACCGAAGGAGAAGCCCTGATTGATGGCGAAGTCCCAGACGGTGAAGTAATTCTGACGGGAAGTTTCGGAATGATTGTAATAAGCATCGTAAGCGAATCCGGAGAGCATTGTTTCCAGGTCATTCCAGGATATTTCTCCTTTGGAACGGTCCAGTTCATCGGGAGTCAGGATAGGGGCACCTGTGAATCCAGTTCCGGAGCGTTGAATATTGGCTTTCTGAAAAACATTGTATGCTTTGGAAACTGCTTCCTTCGGCGCTTTCTGAATATCGAGGGCAGTAGTTAATCGCTGTTCTACGGTACGCAGTTCGTCTTTTTCTGCTTGATTGAGGGTGGAAGGTAATGGAATATCATACCTATATTGTTCCCATTGCCAAACCCGGCACCAATGCCACAGGTCACGATACGAGAGGGAGTTATTGTAAGGCATCTGTAAGTCGGGGGTAGTGCGGTCGTTCATCTTTTTCACAGGGAAAGTCAAGCGGTCCAGAAATATGCGACCTTTTCGTTCAGGGGCTATCAGCCGATAGCTTGCTATTTCTTTGTTTTGTTTATCTCCTTTCATGTGCTGGAAGCCGATCCAGCAAGCGCGCCAACCAGCCGATGCCAACTGGAAACTGAACCAATAAGAGACATCTCCTTGGGGGGAAAGGAATTCAAAACGAATGGAATCTTGTTGAGGGACTTCATTATAAATCCATAAGGTTATTCCGTATGAATTTTCCATTCGCTCATCAAGGGTGAGAGGCTGTTCAAGAGCAACGTTGAGTTTGGAACCGGAACGGAAATCCCATTTCAGACTCTGTTTCCCTTCTTTATAATACTGAGTAGATAAAGTTATCTTTCCCTTATCACTTGTTTGAAACTGCTTGGGAATCCCAGTCTCAAAACCTATCAGTTGGGCAAAGGATACTTGACCGCATAGCAGCGCAAGGATGAATAGCAAGTGTTTTCTGGTCATAAGGCATATTGTTTTTAAGTTTTTAAAAAGAGGGAGAGGAACCTCACGGTCACTCTCCCCATACATATCAAATTGATTAAGGTCTATTTGATTTCATTTTAAGGTTAGAAGTTATGTATGTAGCTATTTCTTGGGATTCCAATAGCTGTTTTGTTCTAACTTGGTGTTCACAGACAATTCTTTATTGGGGATTGGCAAGAACTGGTGTTTGTCCTGAGTGCTTCTAGTAAAACCTTCGGCACCGCTTCTGTTTGCCTTTTTGTTTGACCAACGTGCATCTTCAATAGCATTTGCCAAGTTTTTACTGATTGTCTCTACATAAATACCCCAACGGATCAGGTCATATTTACGTAATGCTTCGAAGCAGAGTTCGCGTCCACGTTCGTCACGAATTTCTTGGCGCAGTGCATCTGCTGAAATAGTTTCAGGTAATTTACCGATTCCGGCACGCGTGCGTACTTCATTGATGGCAGATACGGCTAGAGTGGTAACCCCTTTTGATTCTAATTCTGCTTCTGCCAGCATTAATAGAACATCAGCGTAGCGTAAAATAGGGAAGTTTTCTTCAGTGAAATTTTTGTGCTGGGGGGTACTCTTTTCCCATTCACGGCGGAATTTGCCGCAGCAACGTTCTACAATAGCTGTTTTGCCCCATGCTTTTTCAGTGCCATTGGCGGCAATCTGGTAAGGAGCCATAGCCAAATCACGTCTTAAGTCACCAGGATTTTTCTCGTACAGATCCCAAAGAATGAGTGAACCGGCATAAAAAGCGGCGCCATATCCTTTCCCACAATTTGCATTTTGCATATTACCGATCTCGTTGCCCATACGACCTTCTGTATATTTACCGTCATCACGGGTACCGATGAATTCCGCTTCCCACATACTTTCATTATATTCGGGATCGTATTGATCAGAAGCCATCATTTTCCAGATAGCATAAATGTCATTTTGATATAGCTTGTGCTTCTTAGAGTCATAAACAGCTTTAGCATACTTGGCAGCTTTTTCATAAAAAGGTTGTCCACCTTCACTCGGATAACCGGCGCGCCACAGGCATACGCGTGCCAAGATACCTTCGACAATGGTTTTCTTTACATGAGAAGGTGATTTGTCATATTCTTTATCATCTACCATGTCGATACAGTCTTCCATTTCTTGGATAATCCAGTCAAGTGCTTCTGCATGGGGGGTGGCAGCTTTGCTACTCGTAGCTATGTCTGTAACCGTTTCTGTACGGATAGGTACTTCATACCAGCCTTGTACCAAAAGGAAGTGATAGTAGGCACGAAGAAATTTAGTTTCTCCTTTTATACGTTGTCTTATATACTCTTTATCTTCGGGAAATTCAGCCTTATCAATATTATCAAGTAACACATTGGCATTATTAATACCGTCATAAAGATCTGTCCATGTATCAAAAAGTTGCGCATTTGCAGCATCATGAGTGTTGCAGACTGCACCGTGATTCTTTACTGGATTTCCATCAAATTCGCGGGCAAAATAACTTAAATCATCAGTGTTGGAGAACATCAGTGAGTAATTATTACCGTAAACGGTCCCTTTTACCAAGGTATAATATACTCCAGCCAAGGCCATTGTACAATCTTTTTCATTCTGGTAGAACGTTTCAGGAGCAACAAAGTCATAGGGCTTTGTGTCAAGGAAGTCGCATGAAGCCATTGTAACTACGAGTGACCACAAGCATATCTTTTTAAAGAGATTATTCATTTTCTTCATATTCGTTTTTCAGTTTAGTGATTAGAAAGTAACATTTACACCAAGTGAGGCATTGAATGCACGAGGATAAGCCGACCAGTCAAATCCAGGAGTTAACACAGAGTGACGTGTAGAAACTTCAGGGTCTGAACCGGAATATCCCGTAATAGTAGCAATATTTTCAGCAGAAACGAATACTCTTGCTGCACTGAGGCCTATTCTCTTCAAAGTCTTGGTATCAAAGTTATATCCTAAAGAGATTGTTTTCAATTTCAGAAATGATCCATCTTCTACGTACAGTGAACTGTATTCATCAGCGCCGACTGCTCTTACACGGGGGATATTGCTGGTAGGATTGCTTTCACTCCAACGGTTCTTATAAGATGCGAACTGGTTCAACTGTTTTTTAGCTCCTGGATTTTCCATTACGAGACGATTCACATTGAAAACGTCATTACCGTAGCTCCACTGCAAGAAGATATTTAAATCCCAGTTCTTATAGACGAAATTATTAGTAAAGCCACCTGTATGCAGTGGATGTCCGTTGCCAATTACTGTCCGGTCATTATCTGTAATCAGATTGTCCTCGCTGCCATCGATGTTCTTATACTTTGGATCACCGGGCTGGCAACCATCTTTAAATTTAGGAACTCCTGGTTTCAGTTCATAAGTCTTCTTCCCGTTTTCATTAACAGTGATATTGAAATCTTCTTCTTTATATGTTCCGTCATATACGAAACCATACATTTTACCTGCAGATTCGCCTACACGACTGACATAGGCTATCTGGTTTCTGAATTTCTGGTCCCAGCTGATGTAACTTGTCATCTGTTCTTGCCCGTAGTTTAAAGACAAGATTTTATTTTTATTGAATGCTATATTGAAACTGGATGACCAGGTAAAGTTCTTATTCTGTATGTTAGTACTTTCTAAAGTAACTTCAAATCCTGTATTGCGTAACTCACCAATGTTAAGACGGGTAGTTGCATAACCGGAACTGGCAGGAGTATCTGCATTCATCAGCAAATCTTTGGTTGTTTTGATATAGTAGTCAATATTCAGGTTTAAGCGTCCATCCAAAAAGCCTAAATCCAAACCAAAGTCGTATTGCTCGGTCGTTTCCCATTTCAGGTTAGGATTAGCAATGCTGGAAACATAGTATCCTGGATAGAAAGTGCTGTCCCAAGGATATTTATAAGTATTTTCACTTGCATACAAACGAGCCATGTAATCATAGTCTCCAATACGATTGTTACCTGTGAGACCGTAGCTGACACGCAATTTACCATTAGATAGCCACGTTAGATTATCTTTTACGAAGTTTTCACGTCCGAAAGCCCAAGCCAGTGAGCCTGAAGGAAAATATCCCCAGCGATTGCCTGGTGCGAATTTGGATGAACCATCGGCACGCATGGAGAAAGTTACGTAATATTTTGAATCATAATTGTAGTTTAAACGTCCCAAATAAGACATCAGAGCATTTTCTCCTTTAGAAGCGCTGACAACAGGAACATCACCATTTCCTAAGCCAGCCATGCCTAATGATTCATTAGTGATGTGAGAAACGCTGACATCATGATAGTAGCTGGTGTTTTTTTGGAAAGTGATACCCAATAGGGCGTTTAGATTATGTTTTTTCTTGTTGAAAACATAACTCAATGTATTCTCATTCAGATAGCTTCTGCTTTCTGATTGATATAGATAAGCATTGACTCCCTTACTTTGAGTATTGTTTGGATGACTATTACCGGTACGTGTTTGAGAATTGTTGAATTCTTCGTTCTTATAGTCTTTGCCTGTATAACCAGCTGTTACTTTTAACTTCAGGTTCTTGATGATTTCCCATTCTACACCCAAATTAGCTTGCAGGGTATTTGTAATTTTACGACGATATTCGTTTTGTGCAGATTTTACCGGATTGAATCGATAATCGTTGTTTATGTCTACATCTTCGTCATAAAGTTCTGCCAATAGGTCGGAACCGGAAGGAGAAACAGGACGGTAACCCCATACACTGTACATTAATGAGTTAGAAGACTGAGAAGTATTGATAGAGGGGTTAGGACCATTTTGAGTAACACTGGCATAGTTAACATTTGCATTAACTTTAATACTCTTGTTGATTCTTTGATTCAGATTGAAACGACCTTGATAGCGATTTAGATCAGAACGTATAATAACGCCTTCTTGGTTACTGTATGATAGAGATGCGGTGTAGTCCATTTTGTCTGTACCACCACTTAAAGCAACGTGATGGTTATGACTTAAAGCAGTGCGGTAGATTTCGTCCTGCCAGTTATAATTCTTCATTGTTTTGTAATCATCAAGTGTCAGTCCGTTTTTTAAATAGAAGTATTCAAATTCGTCAACCATTTCACCGTCTACTTCTTTTGTATTGCCTGCCATTATTTCTTTCTGCATACATGCAAAATCATAGGCATTCATGACATCCATTTTATTTTTAACGGTGCTAAAGCTCACACTACCGTTATAGGTAACCATTGTTTTTCCGGCTTTACCTTTTTTAGTGGTAATGATAACGACGCCATTAGCACCACGGGAACCATAGATGGCTGTAGCTGAGGCATCTTTTAGTACGTCAATTGATTCGATGTCATTTGGATTGAGCGCACCCATACTTGAGCTTTCCATAGGGAATCCGTCAATAACATAAAGAGGAGCAGTACTTTGAGTTAATGAACCGGCACCACGAATAACAATATTGAAGTTGTCGCCCAGACCACCGTCAGAAGAAGAAACTTGAACGCCTGCGATACGTCCGCCTAAAGATTCGGCAATATTGTTGATAGGAGTTTTTGTCAGGTCATCCATATTGGCCTTACCAATAGAACCGGTTAAGTCGCGACGCTTTACGTCACCATAACCTACTGCGACAACAACGACTTCATCCAGTTGTTGGGCATCTTCCTTTAAATTGATAGTGAGTTTTGTTTGATTGTTGACAGCAATCTCTTGTGTCTGGTAACCTACAAAAGATACAACTAAAATACCTTTTGAAGGTACATTTGTTAATTTGAAGTTTCCATCTAAATCTGTAATGCAACCATTGACGGTTCCTTTTACCACTACGGATGCACCGATAACAGGACCTAAGTTGTCGTTTACAGTACCAGTAACTGTTATTCCTTGTGCTCTTGCTTGTGTCGCAAACAGAACAAAAAGTAACATGATACTTAGTGCTTTCAAGAGGCTTGATTTCTGTTTCATAAATATTAAATTAATTAGTTTTTAAAAAAGGTTGTTCTTTCTCGTTAAACGACTCGAATCACAACACAAATGTATGTGATTGAATAGAAGTCGACTTTAGTTAATAGTTCGCAAAAAGTACGAATTTGTACATTCTTGATAAAGAAACCCTGTTCTGTACGATTCCTTACTTTGTACCCTGGTTCTTCCCGGCCTTTACCTGCTCCAGTAGTGTTGAAAGCTCTTTTACCATCTCCGGATGTGCTGCTGCAACGTTATTTTTCTCCGACGGATCTATGGAAATATTGTACAGTTGAGGTTTGGGATCATTCCCTAACTCCATTTTAGTCCAATGTTCGACAGCGGGTTTATCACTTGGCTCGATGTACTTCCATGTTCCTTGAATAATCGATAAAGTATTGTTCAAATTCTGCTGTACTACATAGTCGCATCCGGTATTATCTTTCCCTAAGAAAGTGGCTAATTGATCACGGCTGTCAGGCGCAACGGTTGCGGGTGTAAGCGGGTGATTCAACAACGCAGCCAAAGAAGCATATACATCAATCATAGAGAATAAAGCTTGCTGTTTACAAGGCTGAATACCGGCAGGCCAACGTACAATGAATGGAATACGTGTTCCGGCTTCATAGGCACTGTACTTTCCACCACGGTATTGTTTCATAGGAGTGTGACCGTTCAGTAGTTCAAGAGCCTGATCTTGATAGCCGTCGTCAATGACAGGGCCGTTATCGCTACAGAATACAAAGATGGTGTTATCCGCAAGGTTCAGACTGTCCAGAGTGTTCATAATCTCGCCCACAGTCCAGTCCAGTTGCAGGATTACATCACCACGGGTTCCCATACCGCTCTTTCCGGCGAAACGGGCGTGGGGGACGCGTGGAACATGTACATCTTGCGTACCCATGTACATAAAGAAAGGTTCGTCTTTATGCTTGATTATAAAATCTTTTGCTTTACCTGTGATGACATCTGCAATGTCCTCATCCACCCAAAGAGCAGATTTACCACCGGTCATCCAACCGATACGGGGAATACCATTTACAATCGTATTGTTATGTCCCTGACTGGGTTTCAGTTTTACAAGTTCCGGATTCTCCAATCCGGTAGGCCAGTCACCCACTTTGTGGTTATAGTTGACGGTAATGGGATCGTTAGGATCCAAACCTACTACATGTCCGTTCTCAACGAATACACAAGGTACACGGTCAACTGTGGCGGGAATGATGTATTCGTAATCAAATCCTATATCTTGAGTATTAGGCTTTATCAGATGATTGAAGTCCGTACCACCTTTGGGGCCGAGTCCTAGATGCCATTTTCCTACGGCGCCGGTAGCATAGCCTTCTGCCTTGAACATATCAGCCATGGTGACACAGGCTGTGTCGATAATTAGCTCAGAGTTACCCGGAGCGATTCCCGTGTTTTCCTGCCTCCAAGGATACATACCTGTCAACAGACCGAAGCGGGAAGGAGTACTGGTAGAGGAAGTAGCATAGGCATTGGTAAACTGTACACCTTGTCCGGCAAGACGGTCGATATTAGGAGTACTTATCTTGGTAGCGCCATAGCAACTCAAATCGCCGATGCCAAGGTCATCTGCAATCAGGTAGATTACGTTCGGTTTCCGGGGCTGGTCGTTTCTGGCTTCTTGCTTGGAAGCGTTGCCGCATCCCGCTAAAAGCGCTGCACCCGGCAGAAAGGGTAAAAGTGAAGATAAATGTCTCATAGTCTTTGGACTCTAAAGTTTGATTTCAGGGTCCAAAGATAGGGCAGAGTTTAAAAACAAGCGGCTAAAGGAGTACAGGGGAGGGGAAAAAATGTACAAAAGTACGGGTAAATATACAGAAAAGGATGAATTACTCCTCTTCTTCTCCTTTCTCTGATTCTTCTCCTTTGCGATATGCCAGCGGACTGACGTGATATACATCCTTGAAACACTTCGAGAAGTAGCGTGACGAACTGAATCCTATCCGGTCTGAAATCTCGGTGATATTC
>OLZE01000483.1_pt1 | contig 26904 bp, 23 predicted proteins | sample 1674091 | NCBI WGS metagenome assembly OLZE01 (sample SAMEA103958143, study PRJEB25191) | human gut metagenome | biome: human-associated habitat [ENVO:00009003]; feature: intestine environment [ENVO:2100002]; material: feces | place: Germany | collected 2013/2015
TTTAAATACTCTTTTAAATCTTCAGGATGATATGAAGGGATATTTTCATAATCGTATTTTATATTTAAAAGATGATATTTATTTTCTCCAAATTGATGGAACGGTAGAAGTTGACACTTGTTTATTCCAATGTTGTGAAGTGTTTTTGAAAATTCTTTTGCGTCATCCAAAGAATCGTTGAAGCCAGGTATAACAGGGATTCGCACAAGAACTGTTTTGCCATTGGCGATGGCATGTTTCATGTTCAGTAATGGTAATTTATTAGAAACACCTGTACTTTCTATATGTTTATCCGTGTTCCAGTGTTTCATATCAAAAAGAATGTAATCTACATATTCCATGACGTGATCAAATGTTTCTTCTGTCGCAAAACCGGTTGTTTCACAACACGTATGAATTCCTTCCTCTTTAGCGGCTAAGAGAAGTTCTCTTGAAAACTCAGGTTGAAGTAAAAGCTCACCTCCAGAAAGTGTTAGACCACCACCACTTTCTTCATAGAAGGCTTGATCTTGTAAAACAATTTTAAGCACTTCTTCCACAGATTTTTGTTCGCCTTGTGCACTTAATGCGTTTCTTGGACATTCATATACACATTTCTTACATCCAATACACTGACTATGGTTGATTTTGACGGATTTATCAATTATTTTCATAGCGTTTTTTGGACAGGTTTCAATGCAATGATGACAATTTATACATTTTTTTTGATCCCAAAGAACTTGTGTTTGTATAAGCTGACTTTCAGGATTTGCACACCACTTACAACGAAGAGGACATCCCTTTAGAAAAACGGTAGTACGAATTCCTGGACCGTCATTTACACTGAATTTTTGAATGTTAAAAATAATTCCTGTTGTATTTCGATTTGTTGTTGTCATTTTAATTTCCTCATATAGAGTATAAACATTTCAAAGAAGAAAAGCAATGTCTATAGTTACAAATGAAAGTATAAATCGTTTTAAATGAAATTAAAGTTGACATGAAATGCGTGTGATGCTATTTTTAAATTGCGAATAAAAGAATATAAAGTTACGAATGAAATGTAATGTGGAGGACGGACATGGAAAATGTAGAACATTTTGGAACATTGACAGAACGAATGAAAGAATTTCGAGAAGAAGTTTTAGATGAAAAACCTTATATTGATGCACAACGTGCAATTCTAGCAACGCTTGCTTACAAAGAAAATTTAAATCAACCACGAGTGATGGTTCGAGCTAAAATGCTAGAAAAAGTTCTTGATAATATGAGTATATATATTGAAGACAAATCTCTTTTAGCAGGAAATCAGGCAACTAAGAACCGTAACGCTCCTATTTTTCCTGAGTATACTATGGAATTTGTTATGAAAGAATTGGATCAGTTTGAGAAAAGGGATGGGGACGTATTCTATATCACTGAAAAGACCAAGGAACAACTTAGAGAAATTGCGCCATTCTGGCAGAATAACAATTTGCGTGCAAGAGGAGAAGCTCTTCTTCCTGAAGAAGTTCGTGTCTTTATGGAAACAGGTGTATTTGGAATGGAAGGTAAGTTAAATGCAGGAGATGCGCATTTGGCGGTGAACTATGAGCGTATTTTGAAGGATGGATTAAGAGGATACGAAAAGCGTGTAAAAGAATATAAAGCTTCTCTTGATTTGACGGATCCTGAAAGTATAGATAAGTATTGTTTCTATAATGCAGTTCTTATAGTACTGGAAGCGGTGCGTAATTTTGCAAATCGTTACAGCGTTCTTGCAAAGGATTTAGCAGAAAAAGAATTGAATCAAGAAAGAAAGATTGAATTATTAGAGATCAGTAGAATTTGTTCAAAAGTTCCATATGAACCAGCAGAAACATTTCGAGAAGCGGTACAATCCGTATGGTTTATTCAATTGATTTTACAAATTGAATCCAACGGACATTCTTTGAGTTATGGCAGATTCGATCAATATATGTATCCATATTATAATCGAGATATTAAAAATGATACTATTAAAGAATCTGAAGCCTTGGAATTGTTGACATGCTTGTGGATAAAGACACTTACAATCAATAAAGTTCGTTCTCAAGCACATACGCTGAGTTCGGCAGGTTCTCCTATGTATCAAAATGTAACGATTGCAGGCCAAACAATAGATAAAAAGGATGCAGTCAATGATTTGAGCTTTTTAGTTTTGAAATCAGTTGCACAGACAAGATTGACACAACCAAATTTAACTGTGCGCTATCACAAGAATATCAATAAACATTTTTTGGATGAATGTGTAGAGGTTATGCGTTTAGGCTTTGGAATGCCAGCATTAAACAATGACGAAATTATAATTCCTTCCTTTATGGATTGGCAAGTTAAAGAGGAGGATGCCTATAATTATAGTGCCATAGGCTGTGTAGATGTGATTTTCCCGTTGATTTGTTCCGTTCGTTGATTTGTTCCGTTCAGAGGAGTATTTTTCCCTTTGATTACTTCCGTTCGTGATTTTAATTAGTTCCGTTCGTGATTTTAATTAGTTCCGTTCGGAAGATAGCAAATTTTACATTTAGTTCTCAATTCGGGATACAGGAGTATGATTTTCCATTTAATCATGTCCATTTTGCAAGTTTAATTATGTCCGTTTTAGAATTTGATTACTTCTAAGTTGGAATTACAGTAGGGAACAATGTATAAATCAAAACGCAGCCTCAAAGTATATGAGGCACCACTTGATTTAAATAGTAAGCAGCAGATTCCGAGAATTCAGCTTCAGGACCAGTGGCTAAAAGCACTTGGATATCATGTGGGTGATAAGATTGATGTTCAGTGTACTAATGACACGATCATCATCAATAAAGTGAAGACTATATAAAATAAGCGTCGGCCAATGAGTCGGCGCTTTTGTTTATAAAGTATTATTGTGCCTTACTGAATATCCAGTTATAATAGCAAATATAATAGCCAAGGAGGTTTATATATGAAAACAAAACAAATTTTAATGGCAGGAACATTAGCTCTTAGCATGGTTTTATCGGGGGAATGTTGACTGGATGTTCTAATTCTTCAAACACAAAAGACACAAAGACAACAGAAGTCGCTAAGAAAAAAGAAGTAAAAACAATTGGTCAAAAAACCAAGGATTCAAAATCTTTGAAGATGACAAATAATACTGGAAAGAAAATCACAGTATTTGAAACAAAATCAAGTTCTGAAGAAAACTTCAGTGATAACTTGTTGGAAGATGGAGACGCTGTAAAAAACAAAGAACAACGTACTTTATACTATGATGTAAAAGAAAACGATAAGTTAGATGTAAAGATTGGTTTACAAGATCAGGATAAAACGTTCGTATTCAAAGATGTAGATCCAGCAGATACTAAAAAGGTGGACGTTTCTTTAAAAGAAGATAAGGTCAATCTGGATGTAACAAAAAAAGATGGCACTACTGCCACTTTAACACCAAGTGAAGATTCTGCAAAGACAGAAGACGAGAAAAAAGATGAGCAGGAAGTAAAACAGGAAGAAAAGAAAGAGGAGAAGAAAGAAGAAACCGCAAAAGCCGATTCTTCAAACAAATCGAATACTTCTGAATCAAAGAAGAATAACACCGCTTCAACGAACTCAAGTTCAAACAAGAACAACTCAAGTTCTAACAGTTCCAAACCTTCTTCTAAACCTTCGAACAGTGGCAATAACTCTGGCACATCTAAGCCATCAAATAACAATAGTTCAAACAGCTCAAAACCAGCTGAACATACACATAACTGGATTGCCCAGTACAAGACGGTAAATGTGCCTGAACAAGGACACAACGAACAGGTTTTGGTACAGGCTGCCTATGATGAACAGGTTCCAATTACTGAGATGAAGGAATTCTCAATCTGTAATCAATGTGGAGCGAATATCACGGGGAGATATATAGAACATTTTGAAGCAAATGATGGTTGTTCAGGATATCACTCTGAATGGAGAGAAGTAGTAACAGGATATAATACGATTCATCACGATGCAGTCTACGAAACAAGATATGTGGTCGATTCACCCGCAACGACAAAACAGGAATTGACAGGCTACAAATGCAGTGGCTGTGGAAAAACAAAAGCTAACTAAATATAGATCAAAAGACAGAATATAGGAACTCAGATTGAGTACCTTTTCTGTCTTTCACACGCAATAAAACGGGGAGTACCCATACTATTACACCAAAAGAAAGTAGTTATAAGAAAGGGTGGCGAAATATGAACAGATACAGTTTATTTGATGTACCTTAAATTAAATTGAAATAATATCAATATTTTTCCTTTCAGAATATTGATAGTACGAAACACTCAAAATATCAAGATTTCTAACGTTAGAGATTTTTATAAGGGATAGAGATAGAAATAAATAAAGGGGAAATAAATGAATTAAGGCAGTTTGCCTTAGAAAGGATTGAATTTATGAAAAAGTTTAAGAATGTGTTTCTCGCCTTTTTCGTAACCGCTTTGACATCCTTGAATCTTGCTCTTCCTGCATACGCAGAAGAAGCAACGACTCAGACTGTTGATTCAGCGGGATTCTCAGTGAGTGTTGTTGGGGGATGGTACAGTCACACTTTCATCTGGTGATTTCACAAAATCATTGTCGAATGGTGACATCTACAATGCAGACTACGAAGAAGGTACAGAAATTAAAATTGTCTCTAAATCCAATGAAAATGCGGTTATTGATGATGTAGCTTTGAATAACAGCACAATTTCAGGATTTACGAGCGGTAAAAAATCTTTCAGCTTTGTGTATACAACAAAGACGGCTGATGCTTCTTTTAACGTAGTGTTCAAACAAAATGAAACGCAAAAAGAAGAAAACAGCAATTCAAGCAAAACTGAAAGTGATGATTCTTCTCAGGACAAAAGTTCCAATGAATCTGTTTCTACTTCAAATGATGCAGTAACTGAATCTGAAGATGCAGATAAATACAGCACATTTGATGTGGATCTTTCGAAGATGGATATAGATACATCTAAAACAGTATATACAAAATATTTGTATGCAATTCCAAGTGCTGTATCTGAAAACGATACAATCACATCCGTATTGATTGATAAAGATCCAAAGGATACGATTTATACGCAGACAATGGAACCTAGCACAGTATATACGGATGGAGATGCTTACTATATTCAGGCGGACACACCTTTTGTGAATGGCTTAGCCCAGAAAAGTTATCCTTACGATTACGATGTGGCTCGTGGAAATGATTATGGCCAACAGCTAACAGAAGGCTTTTCTTATGATAAGAAAACTCACATTTTAAAAATTGATAAAGATGTTTTTAAAACTGTGGCTAAAGAAGCTAAATCAGATAACAATCTTAAAGAAGATTTTTCGGATTTACAGGTACAGTTTTTAGTCCCTGCGGATGTTGAGAATGATGTTAAAGTCAAAACTACAGTTGTAGATAAGACTGGTTCTATTGACAGTGTAGTAGGAGATTCAATCAGTTTGCGTCCTTTCATGACAGCACGTTTCCAGCTTGCTTCTGAAAAAACCGCAAGTAACATTATTCCAAAAAATGTTAAAGTATATGTTAATGGTTCGGATGTTCCTTTAGAGTCGGAATATGGTGCATATGATCCCAAAACTGGAAATATGGCATTATCATATATGGGTGCCAATTTAAAATCACTAGAGATTGTTATTTCAAATTCAAAGGGAAGAGCAGCTGGCGTTGGTTTGGGTACAGCCAAAGTTGGAAGTCTCAATGTATTAGCTTATCTGGCAGAGGGCACAAAAGATGTTTTTAGTGTAGGTTCCTCTATTGATGTTGTAGGTAAATTTGGTAATAACAGCTACGTACAGACAATTGACGGCCCATTGGAACTATATAACAAATCTAGAACTACAGCAGATGGATATTACTACAATACAATTGACTGGAATGATGGCGATGGTGGAGAGTGTACTTACACAAACTCTGCTTTAGCGGTTCCGCAGTCTATCACTATGAATGGCTCAACAGTTGATTTTACGATGCGTGATATCAATGGAAACAGTTATGGACAATGGGTGAATGGAGGATATCATTTAACTGATATTTCAGATCCAGTTGCATTCAATGGTGCTATTCAGGCTTTCTGTCACCATATCAAACAATCTGTAGGCACAATTGATGAAAGCAACCGTTATGCTTTGCGTTATCCAACCTGCACATTACGTGTGCTAGATGCGAGTACAATTAATGGATACAGACATGTTGTATTTGGATTTGAAACAAACCTACATCAGTTTGCTGGTTCAACACCTCAAACCGTTGGAACCGTATTTGAACTTGCTTTCAAGGTACAGTCTAAAGGTAAGCTGTGTATTAAAAAGACTTCTGCAAACCCAGCTATCACAGATAACAACCCTTGCTACTCATTGCAGGGAGCTGAATATGGTGTTTACAAAACGGAAGCTGATGCAAAAGCCGATAAAAATAAAGTGAATACTTTAACGATCGGAAAGTACGATAATTCCGAAAAATATAAAGACTGGTCAAATGAGATTGAATTGGATGCAGGAACATATTATCTAAAGGAAACTAAAAATCCAAAAGGCTATGCTTTGAACAGTTCAGTTGTAAAGGTAACAATCAAGGCAAATGAAAATTCTTGGATTGGCTCAAATGGGGAATTTAAGGATTATCCGCAAAATGACCCCGTTCGTATTTTACTTGGAAAAGTAGACAAAGAAACGAATAAGAATAAGCCACAGGGATCGGCTTCCTTAGCAAATGCTGAATTTACAGTCAAGTACTATAAAGGATTGTACGATTCAGATCCAGCAAATTCAGGTCAGACTCCAGCTCGTTCATGGGTTTTAAAGACTAATTCTAATGGTAAAGCATACTTGAATAAGGATTATAAAGTTTCCGGAGATGATTTCTATTATGCTTCTAATGGGGATCCAACATTCCCTATTGGAACGGTTACTATTCAAGAAACAAAAGCACCTACGGGATACTTTATTAATAATGAAGTGTTTGTGAGAAAGATTACAACGTCTGGCTCTGTGGAAGGTGTTGATACTTATAATCAGCCTGAGATTCTAGAAAAAGTTATTAAATTCGACATCAAGAAGGTACAGGAAGGAACATCTACACCAGTTAGTGGTGCAGTATTCCGTCACACATTGCCAAATGGTTCAACAGAAGATTTGGAGACAAATGGCAGTGGTGAAATTACGATTACAGGTTTGGCTTCTGGTACACACAAAATCAAGGAAATCAAATCTCCTGACGGATATCAGTTGAATCCAAACGAGGTTGTATTCAATGTCGCTTCTGGTACTGGTAAGATTACATTTACATCTGGAACAAACAGTCTTGTAACACATGGTACAAAGGATTCGGGAGACGGCTATGCTACATTTGGCGACAAGGTAAATCCTTTCAATTTGAAGATTACAAAAACAAATGAACACGGAAAAGTCTTAAAGGGTGCTGAATTTACGTTGTACAGTGATGCAGACTGCAAGAATGTAGTAGATACGCAGATTTCTGATGAAAAAGGGTTATTAAGTTTCAAAAATCTAGATGTAGAAAAGACATACTACTTCGAGGAAACAAAAGCCCCTCAAGGCTACAGAATTCCAGTAGATGAAAATGGTAAGGCATATGTACATTCTGTATACGTAAAAGCCACACCACAGACAAACACATTTGAATTCACAGTCGATGGAATAAAATACGATACATCTAAGACATCTGGTAATGTTCGACTAGAAGGAACTAAAAAGGATCGTGTTGTTGCAGTAGATATCACGAACAAAACAACACAGTTATTACCTGAAACAGGTTCAAATGGAACAATTCTATTAATTGGATTAGGTGTTGCCGTAATAGCTTTTGCTTTATATAAATCTAAAAAAGATAAAATGATTTCTAAATAATGAAGAAAGAGGGATATTAAAATGAAAACAAAAAATGTAATTTTTGCAGGATTAACTGCATTGTCTATGACTTTAAGTCCTGTAGCAACTTGTGTTGCCCAATTAGTGACTCCAGTCTACGCTGCTGAAGCAACGCAAACTTATGCGACTCCTAACGGTGTAGCTGATTTTGGCAAAGGGAATGCTTCGATTACAATCTCACCAAATGCAGGGCAATCTTTGGTTGGTAAAAAATTCCAAGTCTATAAATTGTTTGACGCTGAAAATGCAGTGGATAATGAATCAATCAACTATACATGGAATGATGACTACAAAACAGCTTTACAGACTGTTGTTGGTAAGAAAATCAACAAATCTGCATCTTCAGTTACTGAATATGATGTAATTGACTATATTCAAACTTTAAATACTAACAAAGTGGAAGGTGCTCAGGCAGATCAAAAATTAGAAGGCCGTTACAGCAATTACCGTTACTTTGTAGAAGCCTTAAGAGATGAACTCGTTAAGGAAGGTCTTTCTCCAAATACAGTTAATGTTACAGCTGTAAATGCAGTCGATGGTTCTGTTAAGTTCAGTGGATTGGGATATGGTTATTATTTAACAGATGAAGTTACTGCTGTACAGGATACACATTCAGCAGCTTCATTGATTTTAACAAATACAGCAAATCCTAATGCTCAGGTTAATATCAAATCCGATTATCCTACTTTGATTAAGAAAATCAATGAAGATGACAACAATGTAGGATGGAATGATATTGGAGACTATGAAATTGGACAGACAGTTCCTTATTACCACGATACATATGTACCAGACATGAATGGATACCAAACATATAAAATGATTTTCCATGACAAGATGGACAATGCATTGACATTCAATAAAGACTCTGTTTCTATCACAATTTCAAGCGACAAAAAAACATATACATTAAAGAGTAATGAGTTTAAAGTAGTTGAAAATAGTGGTGAAGACACATTCTATGCAGAAATTCCAGACTTAAAAGCTATCGTTGACAAACAATTCCCAGAAGGAATGAACAATAACAACGAAAATACTTATGGCCAATCTGTTCGTTTAAACTATAATGCAACATTGAATGACAATGCATCGACTCGTACTGGTCGTGCTGGATTTGAAAATGCTGTTCGCCTTGAATACAGCAACAACCCAGACAGTGATGGAAATGGTTCTACAGGAACAACTCCTTGGGATACAGTAGTTTGCTTCACTTATAAGATCAATGGTTTAAAGGTCAACAACCACAACAAATTATTGAAGAATGCTAAATTCCGTCTATACAGTGATGAAAACTGTACAAACGAAGTGTATGTTAAGGATTCTCCAAATGGATATGTTGTAATCAACCGTGATTCATTAGGAGGTACTGACCACACTGGTGGTGCAAGACCAGGCAATGCTGTTGAAATGGCATCCGATGCTAAGGGTGTATTTACTATCTTAGGTTTAGATCAAGGTACATATTACTTAAAAGAGACGAATTCTCCAGCTGGTTATCGTGAATTACAAGATCCAATCGTATTAAACATCAAACCTACATTCAATGCTGACCGCAACAACTACAACGCAGGTGAAGGTGCTACTGAAAAAACATTGCAGAAATTAGAAGCAACGGCTCATATTAAAGAGTTCTTAGATGGAAAGTACAAAGAAAGTGACACAGATTTAAAAACAGATGTTACAGATGGTTCTACCAACCTCACTGTAGTCAACTATGTGGGTACTAAATTACCAATCACTGGTTCTAACTTAACAATGATTTGTTTAGCTGCAGGAACAATCACAGTAGTTGGTGCATTAGCATTAGATAAAAAACGTAGAAACAAAAAAGACTAATTAAAAAATAAATGAAATGGTTAGGATGGCAGTACTGCCACCTTCCATTTTTGGAGGTGCTGAATTTTGAAGTCGATTATCAAAGCTATCAAGGAAACCAGTTGGACAGTACGTTTACTGATTGTAATCGGAATATCTTTATGTTCGATTCCACTGGTATCGAGTATTCATTCTAGCATACAGCAGAATAGTATGATTTCAACCTATGAGAGCAAAGTAAAACATACGGATAAAGCAAAAATCAATGAACAGATTCAAAAGGCTCACAATTATAATGATATGCTTTTCCAAACAATGGGAGCTTCTGTAGGAGATATCGATACAGATATTTTATCGGATGAAAGCTATGAAAATATTTTAAATCTGACTGGCAAAGGTATCATGGGTTCAATTGAGATTCCCAAGATAGGTGTTGACCTTCCAATTTATCACGGAACAAGTGACGATGTACTATCAAATGGTGTTGGTCATTTACAAAATTCTTCATTTCCAGTCGGTGGAGAAAATACTCGTACTGTTCTGACGGGTCATAGGGGTCTTCCAAATGCAAAATTATTTACAAGACTTGATGAGTTGAAAAAAGACGATTTATTCTACATTCGTGTAGGAAATAAAACACTAGCTTATCAAATCTATAAAATAGAGATTGTAAAAAAAGAAGAAGCACCTGATGTTCTTGGAATTGAAGAAGGCAAGGACCTTGCAACTTTGATTACATGTACTCCATATGGAATAAATACACACAGATTGATTCTGACTGGTAAGCGTGTACCATACAGTGAAAAGAAAAAAGAAGCTATTGAACCAGAAATGATGAGCTGGCGAGAACTTCTATTTACAGCACTTCCATTTTTAATTGTATTTATGTTGATTGTTAGATTTATTTTAAATAAGAGAAAGGAGAGAAAGTTAAAATCATGAAGATTCTGAAAAAAATTGGTTTAGCATTAAGTCTGATGCTAGTTTTAGTACCATGCTTAAATGTGCAGGCTAAAGATATTACAGATAATCCAGATGTAGGGGACATTACAATTCTTCCTGAAGAGGATTTGACAAAGGTTCCTGATAATGGGTTAGGTTCAATCTCGGTAGAATTGACAGATGCTTATGATAAATATCTTTCCAAAGAAAATGTTAAATTCGGTGTGGTTCAGATTGCTGACATCGAAAAAGGAAAATATATCTTAAAAGAATCATTTGCAGACAAGGATTTGGACTTGAATGAGATTAAAACAGCAGATAAGATCGACAAGGTAGCCAAAGACATGGCAAAAAAGGTTGAAACTCCAGACTATGAAATGACTACTGACGAAGCAGGAAAAGCAACTTGTAAAGACCTTCCAGTTGGTGTGTATCTAGTTTATGTTGAAGATTTGTCTGATTTTGAAACAATTACTCCATTTATTGTTGGAATTCCAACATGGGATGATGAAGATGAATTATTCCAGTATGATGTAACTGTAGAGCCAAAACACACAGCATTGCCTCATATATTGGTCAATAAAGTAGACAGTGTTACAGGTCAGAACATTAAATCAAACAAATTTGAATTCACTTCATATTCACAAGAAAACTGTGCTGAAAGTTCAAAACTTGAAACAATTGCAGGCGATCAGGGAACTGGTACTGCTGAATTCTTGATTCGTTATGGAACAACTTATATCAAAGAATCAAGTGCTCCACAAGGATATAAGTTATCGGATGAAGTTGTAAAAGTTAAATTTACGGATGAAGGATTATTTGTAAATGACAAGGAAGTACATGTAGATGATGACCATCGTTATTCAATAGTATATCAAAATGTTTTGTTGCCTAGTGTAAACACAGGTGCTGCTAAAAACAAAGACATGATGTATATGATGTTAGGTGTAGTAGTCATTGCATTAGGTGCTTCCATTGCAACTGTTCGCAAGATTCGCAAAAGCGAAGATTAATTCTTAAAAGGAGGGAACAAAATCCTTCCTTCTATTGCATATGGGACTAAATCAAAAATGTTAGTTTCATATGCGATATGAGTGTTCAAAACACATTTTAAGGCAGATTGCCTTAAATAGGATTTGTTGCTAAAATTATGATAATGTAAAAGTGAAAGATGAGGTGATGAAGAATGTACAAAGATTTTATATTAAAAAACAAAGATATAGATATTCTAAAATTTAGAATTGAAGATTCTCTTTATGGTGATTATGAATTAACAATTCTTGAAAGATATAACATAAATAATTTTCTTTATCCCGTTGGATTAAAAACCGACGATTCAAATGAACTATTAGAATGGATACAGGAAAGAAACATCCCTAAAAATCGTGCCTTTGTAAATGAGATTTTGGCAAGTCTGGGACTTCATGGAAATGATTTGATTGGAATTTTGACTGTTGGAAAAGGGCTTTCGTTGAATGATCCATATTGGATTGTTGATCCAGATTTTACGGGGTTGTTTAAAGATTACAATCTATATGAGAATGATTTTAATAAATCTGTTGCGTTGATCGCATATACAGGTCATGGACATTCAAATAGCATTGGTACAGTCGCAGAATTAACAACGAACGGTTCTCTAAAAAAGGCTTGGAGAAGAATCAATGGTGATGTCGTGCTTTATAAGGGGAATGTTCATGGCAATTTGTATACAAACCATGGAAAAGAAGCTTATGCTGAGTATTATGCTTATAAAGTTGCTCATCAAATGGGATTAAATGCAATTGCCTATGATTTAGATATATGGCAAGATGAATTATCGAGTACATGTAAATTATTTACTGGCATAGATACATCTTTTGTTCCTGCATCAAGATTCTTAAAAGGGAAAAAAACAGTGAAAGCCATTGTAGATTTTTATAAAAATCTGGGAGATGAATTTTATCAGGATTTTTGCTCGATGATGGTTTTTGATGCATTGATTTGTAATACAGATAGACATCTGAATAATTTTGGTGTATTAGTTGATAATGCAACTAACAAGATAAAGTGTATGGCACCTTTGTTCGATCATGGGTATTGTATGTTTGATGAGCCAAGACAATATATTTACGAGTCACCAGAAAAACTAAATGAATATGTTAAAACTTTAGATCCTGTTTTTGGTAAATCGTTTGCTGAAAACGCAAAGACTTTTTTAGGAAATCGTCAAAAAAAGGAATTAAGACACATCCTAGACTATAGAATTGAAAAACACGATAGATATAATCTTCCTGAAGCTGAATTGAATTCTTTCAATCAAGTTTTACATGATAGAGCAATAGCAATTTTGGAAAATACATTAGAATTGAATTTAAACTATCTTGTAAATGATAAGAGGGAGCTTTCATTTAAAGAACTAGATGGTAATGCTCAAGAAATTGCTTTGCAGGAAATAAAATATGACTTATGGGATCTTTATGGTGTTGAATTAGATGAGCAAAATCAAAATGAGTACTTAGACTGCTTTACATTCAAACCAACATACGACAGAGTGGGTACGTGCGTTAATATAGAATATATACAGAACAAAGATATTGAAGATGTGATATCAAGAATAAATGACACGCAGGAATATGAATTATAGCTTAAGGCAAATTGCCTTAAGTTTTTTGTTTTAAGTTTATTGTATATACAGATATGTCTATTTAAGGCAGATTGCCTTAAGAAATGTAAGGAGATGATAAAATATGCCTACTGTATCGATTGCCAAAGGACGTGGCTATTTAAATCACAACGATAGATCCATTGATCGTGTTTCTGAAAAGTCATGGGACCCAGAATTAAGTCGAAAAAATGTAATTTGTAAAAACATCCCTATTCAGGATGCATACAACCAAATCTTCGGAAAAGCTTTGAGTGAATATAATCAACGCCAGATAGATGTTAATCACCCAGAAAGACAAATAAAAAACTACTACGATCATATCAGCCGATCCAAACAAGAAAAACCATTCTATGAGTTTGTGGTTGCATTTGGAAACATGAATGATAAAGATACAGAAATTTATCCAGTTCTTCAACAATGTCTGGACGAATACAATCGAGATTTTCAATCTAGAAACCCTAATTTCCGTGTGATTCAGCAGATAACACATCGTGATGAAATTGGAATTGACCATACGCACATTGATTTTGTTCCAATATGTTCCGGAAATAAACGTGGTTTGGAAACCAAAAACAGCTTTACCGGTGCCCTAAAACAAATGGGTTACACTGGAAAGAATGCTTTTCTTGACTGGCGAAGGTCTGAAGAAAAGTATATGGCCGATATTCTGGAGCGTCATGAACTCGAATTTGAACGTGGTGACGGTCGACAGGAGCATTTGAATGTCCGTCAGTATAAGGAATATAAAAAATACGAAGAACTAACTATTCAAGAAATGCAGCATCTTGAAACATTACAAAAAAAATCTACTGAGATACAACATGATTTAGATCAGCTGAATATTTTAAAACAAAATCTATTAAAGGAAATTGAATCACTAGAGGTTCGAAAAAGCAATTTGGAAAAGACTCTTCTTTTAAATGGTTTAGAAAAAAGGACTGGTAGATAATTTGATAAGTAAAGAATCTAAGTCTGTTGGAAATTTAAATCAGAAAGATGATGTGCTGCCATCATAAAATTTGCAGGATGAAGGGAAGGTGGTGCAAAGAATGCATTTAAAAAGATATTTATGTACTGGATTGATATCCTCTATGATGTTAGTAACTTCATCATTAGGTATACAGGCTAAAAGTACCAGTACGTTACACATAGAATTAACGGGTGGTTTAGGAACGGCTGAAATTATGACGGATGAAGAAATAACATACCCAGTGGATGGTGGAGATGATTCTTTTACCTTTGATAAGGGAACACAGTTAAAGATTACGATCCATTCAAAATATGGTATCGACTCCGTGCAGGATGATAGTTCCGTCTTAAAACAAAATGGTAAAAAAATCGAAAAGATATCTGCCAAAGATTATACATTTACTTATAAGACACAGGATATGGATACTAATTTGACTGTAAATCTGACTGAGATGCATTCTCGTTTTAAAATTACATCAATTAATACCGATGAAAATGGTGAAGTAATGCCAGGTTATGTTAAATATGGTTGTGTTAAAAAAAGCCTTTATGAAGAAACAGATGAGAATATAGAAGAAGCTATTGAATTAGCACAAGAAAATGGTTTGGAAAATGACTATCAAATTTTAGAGTCTGACGAAAATGGAGTACTTCAAACGAATGATTTTTTAAAGGGTACTTACATTATTAAAAAATTGGATGATGAATCTGAATCTGAGCCTTTTGAGCTGATTGTAACTAGAAACAAAGACATTCCATATACATATATCCATCTAAATAATGGATATGAGTTTTCTTCTGATAAAACTGGAACAGTAAAAATGATTGAAAGCAACCGGTATATTAAGTCAGCAACAAGGATCATTTTAAAAAATAAAAATGATAAGCTTGTTGAAGATAATGGAACATTTAAAATCAAAATGTTGGACAGTGAAGGGAAGGTGTTGAAAAGCTATAAAAATGACTATTTAAAAACAGATAAAAAAGGATATATCAGTATGTATGACGGTGTGCGTTGGATAAGTACATTTACATTAAAAAAAGGCAAGTGTGTCTTGCCTGTGGTTCTTCCTGATGGAGATTATAAAATTGTAAAAGCTGAACTAAAGGATGTATGTTTAAAGACTTTTGATTTTAAAATTTCATCCAATACCATATCCGGTTTAGATGGTGATAGTCAGCCAATTAGCAACACAGTATTGCAGGTAAAAGGAAATTAATGTATGTACGATTTTTCAAAAATCAAATTTGATACGTTCTGGAGAGAACCTCAAAATAGGGTATACCTAAATGATATGTATGAACTTTTGCCTAACGCACCTAAAGATGTCATAGATAGTTATAATCGTTATAAAGATCAGATTAGTCAGGCAAAACGAAATATATCAAAATCTATATTTAAAGGATGATGCCTTTAAGGCAGTTTGCCTTAAGGATTGAATTGTTTGTAATTTTTTGAATCTTATATTAAAGTAAAAATGGAATTCATAACAGAAGGAGAAATGAAAATGAATAAAAAAGATTTAATAGAAAATATTGTTTTAAAAAAACCAACATTAACAAAAAAAAGCGTGGATGAAATCGTAAACATTATTTTTGATGATATGGCAGAAGCCTTATCTAAAGGTGAAACGGTGGATATTTTTGGGTTTGGTAAATTTGAAGTCACTGAACGTGGAGAACGTGATGGTATCAATCCTGTAACAAAGGAAAAAATCAGAATCAAAGCGTCTAAAAATGTTAAATTCAGACCTTCAAAATCATTAAAAGAAAAAGTTAACTAATTGTTATACATTAGTTTATATTCTGGCTTTCATGTCTTATATTGACTTTTTTCCACATGATGTAAGTCCAGATAGTTCAAGTCCTGTACCCTGACAGGACTTTTTTAGTTGCAGTGACTGATTAAATGCGGTGATTAATTAATAATAACTGAAAGGGGTTTGATATACCTAAATAGATTAAGAGTAGATGATAGGTCCTCATGGTGAGGACTTTTTTAATGTTTTAAATTGATGTGTAAGGGGGAGTTTATGAAAAAATTAGAACGATTATGTTGTGTCTTAATGATGTTTTTGACACTTGTTGGCTGTAGCTCGTCTACACCTCAGACACACGATGTGATTTTTCAAGATTCAATCCGTATTGATTTAGGGGATGAGAATGTAAATACAGCAGAGTATGTAAAGCGTATTGATTCATACCCAATATCCGGCTCATCTATTGACGGAAACAAGATACATGTAAGTAACATTACAATGGTCTGTCCATCGTTAAAAAAAGGGGATCTGGAAAAATTAGGCAAGCAGGAGCTGATCTATACGATTGGCGATGAAAAATACACAGTAGAAGCAAATATTGTTGATAGTGTCAAACCTGTGATCAAGGTCAAGGACGATAGCTTGACTTTTGAAGTAGGCGAAATGAAAGGTATCAACAACTATTATTCTGTGTCGGACAATTATGATGCTTCCAAGAATATAAAGGTAAAAGTCAAAAACATTGATAAATTAAATAAAAATAAGACAGGGACTTATAAGTTAGTAATCAAAGCTTGGGACACATCAGGAAACACAGCATCCAAAAAATTAACAGTTATTATTAAAGACACAAAAAAGGAACAGGAAGAAAAACAAAAAGAAGAGGAAAGAAAAAAAGAGGAAGAAAAGAAAAAAGCAGAGGAAGAAGAAAAGCAAAGAGAAGCGGAAAGACAACAGCAACAGCAGCAGAGTGCTCAGCAATCTCAAGCACCTTCTACGAATACAAATAACAGTGTATCAAATTCACCTGCAACTTCAAATTCCTCCAGTCCGACTCAACAGCCAAGTAGCAGTACACCTGTTACAAGGGATTATTTGTTTTCACAAGGCTATGACATGTCATCAGCCCCAAGTGCCTGTCAATCCGCATTAATGGCATCTGGACGTTCAGGGTCATGTACACCATTACAGGATAGCAATGGCATCTATCTTGGAATGCGACTTGTTTTAAATTAAAAGGAGGATATACTTATGAATCTTGCAATTACTATTTTTGACATTGCCATGATGACACTTGTTTCTTGGGTTTTCTTAAAAAAACCATTAGAAGAAAAAGATATCGAAGGGGGTCAATCTTTATTGGTACGTATTGTTGTCGGTATCGTTGCTGGACTAGTTGTCAGCTTTATGATGAGCTTATAGGAGGTTTTTATGGGAGCTTGGAGTCAATTATTTGAAGTTTTTAATCCTGCGTTGTCATCTTTACAGACATTCTTGCAGGCAATTGCAGTATTAGGAGCAGGATGCTTTGCTGCATACTACAAAATTCGTGAGATGTTTGCAGGTCCACAGGAAGATCAAATGTATTCACAGAAAACCAAAGGTGTATTTATAGGATTGATTTTCGTGTTTATTATTCCGGTGTTGATTAACATCTTCAAAACATTATTTATGAAAAGCTAATTTTAATTAAAGAGGGTAGTGGGTTTTCGCTTCTCTCTTTTTAAGATTTATAGGACAAATTATTCTGTTGTTCTATAAATCTTAAAATTAAGGCAATGTGCCTTAATTTTTGAGGTGCATATATTACAAGGAGGATAAGAAATATGCCGGTAATGGAAGAAAATAAGTTTGAAACTGCGAAAGTGGCTCTGGAAAAGAAATTTGAATTTGAGCCAATCGAAAAGAAAATCAGTGAACTAGGGTGGGATAAAGATAATAACATTATCATTACTTATTACCAGAATATCCTTGGATCGCTAGATACCGTTAAGAAGGTATGTGGTTTTATGGACTGGTTTGATAAGGAAAAAAACGGGGTCGATGTGACAAATTTTAATGTCTCAACAGTATCTTCACTTTTAAAAAAGTATAGAATTTGGGTCGTTGATAGTGGCAGGTCAGAATATGTTGAAACAATGTTGGATGAACAAGACACAACAAATGATTTGTGCAATGAAACTACGAATGACAATGAATCGAACTCCTATGGTTATGTAGATAACAGTCAGGTTATAGAATCTATAGATAATTTGACACAGGTTGTAAACGAAACAAATAGAACAGTGAACGAAATTAACGAAAATGATACAACATTGAAAACGTATGAAGCTATTGGAGCAATGGAAAAATTACTAAGGAATCAGATGAAGAAGCAAACGATGAAAAAAGCATCTTTTGAACAAGTAGAAGGTTTATCTAAGGATGTAAAAGGATTGATAAATAAATCTGAGTCCATGCAGACAGTTGTTGAAAGAATTGATGGAGCCTTGCCTAAAACTGTAGAAAAAATGTACACATCAATAGATATTACAAAGTCTTTTCTTGTAGGCATTGGAAGTTGTCTTGGAGGTATTATCATAATGGCTTTAGGCATCTGGATTATTAAATTGCTATTCTAAGAAAGGGTGATTATATGATACATAATGTAATGTTTGCTGTGGCAACACTTCCAAATAACCACTATCTTTTCGGTGGACTGATTGAAGGTGTAAAAAATAATGTTGTTCGTGGTGCACAGGATCTGTTACAGTCATTTTTTTGGAGTATTTTAAGTGGTCTTTTAGGTATGGTCAATTCACTTTTGAATTCGATTGTTAATGGTGTTATTGGTCTTGACCTGTTTTCCCACAATGAGTTTTTATCGACTGCTTTTAACTGTTCTTTAGCACTGATGTTTCTTGCAATTCCGGCTAAGATCACATGGGAGATTGTTTCAGCTATGATACGTGATGATGATGCAGGTATGGATATACATAAAAAATTGGGCAGTACTGCTTTAGGTATTGCGATTGCCTGTTCACTGACTGTAGGAATCACAAAAATTATCAATCCAGTCATGCAGGATGCATCCAAAGCAATTTTAAATGTAAATCTGACAAACGAAATAAAGTCGGATTCAGCAACATCTCAGTTAGGTGACTCACTGATTGAATCTGTTTTGATTTCGTTTGGAGGTTTGCCTAAAGATGGAGATTATGGAGCTTCAAAGTTTGTAGAACAGTACAACAAAAATGAATTGAAGATTACAAAACGAGATGGTGATAACTATGTCTGGGACTTTAGTATATTTATGGCAATTATTGGAATGTGTGTATATGTAGTAATGCTTTTTGTCATATGTATACAGATCGCAGTGCGAGTCATTTCCATAGGCTTTTATTATGTCATAGGACCTCTCGCCTGCACGAGTATGACAAATTACCAAAATCCACAGGCTTTTAATGTCTGGAAAGCAACAATATTTGGTGCATGGGCACAGAATCTGACACAGATATTTCTGCTGTCGCTGTTTGTAGGACTGCTTGAATCCATATCATCAGCAACCTCAACCATGCCAGTAGCGTCTGTTGCACTTTATTTTGGTGCATTTTCTCTTATCATGACTGCACCAAACTTTGTACAGGCAATGATTGGTGGATATGCTTCTGGTATTCTAGACACTTTAAATCAGTTCAGAGGTGGACTTGGTATGGCTAAAAGCTTGGTAACTGGTGCTGTTGGTTCGGTGATTGGTCGAAACAACCCACATACAGGACACTTGGAAGGTGGAGCACGTGGCAAGATTTTAGGTGATGTCAACGGTCAAGGAAACCGAGTCGGTGGAGCACGTGGTGCTATTTTTGGCAATCCAGACAGTAATGGTAATCGTAATGGTGGCGTCAAAGGTGCTACATTAGGTAATTCCATGAATATGGGTGGTGTTACTGGTAGACAAGGTGGTATCCGTGGTGCAATTTTTGGCAACGATCAGCTGGCTTCTGGTATTGGTGGTACTATTGAACGTACAAGAGCAGGTGGTATGGCAAACATTGGCGGTAAGAAAAGAACGGATTCTTTCAACTCCGCAGGTCAAAAAACAGGCTCAATGCAGAAAAGACGATTATCGGCTTTCAGAGGTTCAGATTCTACAGCGTTTAACCCAGAAACAGGTGCTCAGATGGGCGATCCAGTACATCAAAGAGGACCTGTGCCTATGTTTTTAAGTGATTTAGGTAATCGTTTCTCTGGTGGAGGTAGCGACCAGTCGGGTGATGGTGGCGGAAGTGATACATCCACACCAAATTACACTTCTTTTAATTCCGGTGGTGGCGGTGCTTCTGGTGGAGGAAGTTCAGGCGGAACAAGTGGAGGTTCTGGTGGTTCTTCTGGTGTTGGTGGCAGTACAGGTGGTGCTCATTCTTTCCAGATGCATAGCAGTGCATCGACACGTAACAGTTTAGGCGGAGCACAATCTTCAGGTCCAAAGCCACAGCCACAAGGTCAAAGGCCTTCATCAAGCACAAAGCCTGCTGTTAGATCTTCGGGTACAAACGGTAATACTAAACCTCGCAGTCAAGCTCAAAAGCCAAGTGCTTCAGGTGCACATACATATAAAATGAAAAGCAGTGGTGAAATTCGAAATTCATTAGGAAATAGAAACAATAATAATGAAAGTAGAGGTAAAAAATAATGGGATACAATAAAACTACAATCATCGTTGATAAAGAATCCGTCAAGCCGATTCTGATTTGGAAATTTTCTGGCTTGGATTGTGTGTTCATGGTTGCAGGATACCTTGTAGTGTATTATCCAGTAAAATTCTTTTTCAATGATTTTATTGGATTGATTATGGGAGTTGCTATGTTTGCTCTTGTAGGTGTTCTGCTTGTTGAAATGCCAGATCATTTATCTATTATCCAGCATATACAGATGTGGTATAACTACCGTTATAAACAGCCAAAGGAATACTTTTACATTCCAAAGGAACGAACACATGGTACAGTCAAAACAAATTCTGATGAGGATTCAAAGGAATGGATTGAATATCAGAATATGATTCAGGAAAACAGATTGTCAAATGAAAATTAAGGCAATCTGCCTTAACTTAAAGAAAGCAGAGAATGACCGATTGAGTCATTCTTTTTTAATATAAAGGAGTACATTAATGTTTGGGATTTTTAAAAGAAAAAATAAAAATAAGGATATAGATCCTGTTAAAGAAAAACAGAAACTTGTCAACGACAGTATCAAAAAATCCAAAAAGGAGAAAAAAAAGAAAAAGAAAAAACAGCCGAAGATTGATAGATTTGACATCAGAGATGCCATTCCTTTTACATATGACGAAGAAAAGAATATGTTCAAGGACCTTGATGGAAACTATATCATGATGGTTCGTACAGCAGGAACAAATATTTTCGGTTTCAAGGACAATGACCAGTATGCATTTATACGTGCGTTTTCAAGGATCTTCAACAATTCGATAGGTGCTGGACAAATTTATTCGTATATGGTTGGTGCAGATGTGGATGGATATGTAGCTGATTTCCAGTATTTTAAAGATAATTTAAATTTATCAAACCCACAGGATCGCATTCGATATGAAATTCTGGATGAAGCACAAAGAAGATTGAAATATACAGCATTGACGAAAGAACTTGTGGATCGCTGTTTTGTGTTTATCCTAAAAGGACAGGATATTTTTCAATTAGAACAGAGATGCCAGGAAATTGTTGCTACACTTGGTTCTTACCAAAAGACAAGCATATTAGATTTTATGGATACATTTCTTGTGATCTATAACTTCTATCACCCACAGGCATCGAAATTGTTTACTGAAATGGCAAAAGAAGCCGATGATATCATGGATTATTTATATCCAACACGCATTGGTATGGTAGATGTAGGCTTTAGACAATGTGTTGAACTTGACAGAGTGTTTTGTAGAACAAAATTCATTCACATTTATCGAAAAGAACCGGCATTTGCATTAATGAGTTATTTAGCTACAGCAGGTGATATTGATTTTTCTATGCATTTTAAACCCGCAGAAAGCGGTGCCTTAACAAAAAGTCTTGATAAGGAAATTCATAATATCGAACGCAATATGCGGAAAGCAAAAGATGCATCTACGCAGTCAAAGCTGATGAAACAGTTTGATAAGACACAGACAATGGTTGAAAAGATGGTGGCTGAAGGAGATACACCATTTGATTTCACAGTATTCTTGCGTATCAAAGGTGACAGCGTACAGCAGGTCAATGAAATTTGTAAGGATTTAGATGATTCTTTTGTTTCGATGGGGATTCAATTTAGCGATGGTGTGTTTGAACCTTTGGAATTATTTAACTGTACAGCTCCAATTCTATATGATTATGAATTAAAAGACAGATTCTACAAAACAACTACTACTGCTACACTAGGATGGATGTATCCGTTTGTTTTCGAAGCTTTATATGATTCTACACAGTATTCTCAGGATGTTCATTACCCGCCAGTATATATAGGTAATACGATACAAACCAATGGTGTTGTTTTCTATGACAACTTTACGAAGAAAGACGATCGTTCCAACTATAACGAATTTGTTGTCGGTAACTCCGGTATGGGTAAAACATTCTTTTTGATGTGGCTGATCTACAACCGTTGTGGTCTAGGTTACAAGCAATATATTCTGGATGTAGAAGGTAAGGAATTGAATAAGCTTACATATGAATTAGGTGGTGCTAATATTGACTGTTCAAATGGTGAGAAAGGTAGAATCAATCCATTACAGATACGTTTCAACGTTCCTGACAGCGACACAGGGGATGGCAAAGTACCTTTAGATCAGATTTATCCGCTTGAACAGCATATTCGCTTCCTGAGATCGTTTTTAAATGCATATAAAGGCGATTCTGATGAGATTGGTATCCTTCATACCAATTTGATTGAACGTGCTTTAACACACGTTTACGGGCTTATTAACATAGACTTTAAGACAACAGCTCAATATATTCTGGATAATTTCAAAAGCGAAGATTATCCTATCTTTTCAGATGTTTATGACACGATTCAGGCATGGCTGAAAGAAATCGAAAAGCAACCTCATCCTGATCGTGCGGAAATCGAACGTCATAAGGTTTGTCTAGCATTCTTAGAGCCGATTGCCTATGGTGCCGATGCCAACCTTTTCAATGGTCATACGAACGTAGATTTATCAGCAAATGTTATCAACTTTAATTTAAGTGCATTGCAGGACAACACAGGCTCACGTGTGCTTGCAACGCAGTATTACAACGTTTTGTCTTATATCTGGACTGATATCATCTCTGACCCATTCAACCGCAGAAAACAGCTTTATGCGGATGAATTCTCAGTTATTATGGATCCTCGTTATCTTGACATCATGATGTATTTCCAGACAGTTATCAAACGTGTTCGTAAATATATGGCAGGCTTGACTCCCGCAACTCAGCAGATTAGTGATGTTTTAAAAGATTCGGTAAAGGAACAGGGTGAAGCCATCATTGAAAACTCCGTATACCAGTTTTATTTTGGATTAGGTGCAGAGGGTATCGAATACTTCAAGAAAACACATTTGATTCCAGAATCAGAACAGGAATTCGTGCAGTTTGCCAATATTGGTGAATGCTATGCCAAGATTGGAACAAGTACAGCCATGCGAGTTCGTATTCAAATTGGGGATGAAGCCTTTGCTAAATTCACACGAATGAAAGACGATAGAAAATAATGGGAAGTCTAATAAAACATGCGAAAAAAATAAAGAAAGCATGTATCGGTATTGCCACAGGAATAACTGTTGCAACGATGATGATACCACCTATCGTTTTATCACAGATGATAATGATGGATCAGGAAGATAAATGCTCATCTGAAGCAACTGGAAGTATTGATGTATCATCAGATGGTACTGTAGAAGAAAATAAAAAGGCAATCTGGAACTACTTTAAAGCTTCTGGCTATTCGGATGAAGCAACAGCAGGCATCATGGGAAATATGTATGCAGAAAGTGGATTCAAGCCGGGTGCTTCTGAGATTGGTGGAGCCGGGTACGGGCTTGTTCAATGGACAACACAAGGCTATAAAACAGCTTTAAAAAACTATGCTGCACAGCAGGGAAAGGAAACGAGTGATTTAAAATTACAGCTTGACTTTCTCTGTATTCAGCAGTTGCCGACTTTCAAATGGTCTGTAAGAGGAACCACTTATTTTAAGGATACAGAAGAATTGAAAAAGAGTAACAGTGTTACCAAGGTGACAGAAGCGTTCATGAACTGTTTTGAGCGTTGCAACACTTCTTATGTATCTTGTACTGTAGAGAGAAGATCGCAGTACAGCATGAAAGTATACAACCAGTTTCGTGGACAGAGTGCAGATGCGGACTCTGCTTCAACAGGTATCAGTGGTCGAATATTATGGGTAGGCGATTCACGGACTGTAGGAATGCAAAGTGCCATCACCGAAGGTAAGAACAAGTGGATATGTTCTGTAGGAAAAGGTTACAACTGGCTAGTAAATATAGCTATCAGTAAAGTGAACAAGGAATTGAAAGATACAGATACCATTGTTGTCAATCTAGGTGTCAACGATCTGAACAATTACGAAAAATATGTAACTAAGTTGAATTCACTGGTTGACTCAGACTGGAAGAAAGCAAAAAGTATTGTGGTTATGTCAGTCAACCCAGTCGAAGAAGCAAAATGTGCAGGAAACTATGTTATAAAAAACAGCCAGATCGAAAAATTTAATACATATCTCAAAAAGAATCTGAGAAAGAAAATCGTTTATGTTGATACATATACTTCACTTTTAGGAAATATTCAAACAAATGACGGACTGCATTATACAAGTACAACCTACAAGACCATCTATGATATGATACGTGATACTCATACAGACTCAAGTACAGACTCAGCGTGTGAATCTGAAGGCTCTGGTGGAATACTTACAGCAGAAGGTGTAATGATTGATTTTGATTCAAAGTACTACACTTACAGTGCCGATATTAACGAAGGAAATCCTAACGTATGTGCGGTAAATAAGCCACAGTGGTGGCCATATGGTGTAGCATGTACAAATCAATCAATAACAGGTAAATTTAACAAAATGATATGTTCATCATATGCTTCTGGACGATACTGGGATGTAAATTATCATGATTCACCTTATCCATTGCCGACAAACTGGGATCAAAAATTAACGGTAGATCATGTAGCACCTGGCAGTGGTAAGTATTCAAAAGATATCAATAATCCGATTCCTAAATCCATCGTTTCGATTACTTCATCGAGCGGTGGAACTATGCACGTTGCATTTATCGAAGGAGTAGACGTAGATGGTTCTGTTGTGATTTCGGAATGCAACGCAAACAGAAACGAACCAAAATATGGATTCCGTTGTCAGAAATGGAAGAGCGTAAAAGAATGGGCAGAACGTACCCTTGGTGCGGGAACTAGATTGAATGGTTTTTATGGAAAGTAGATGATAAAAATATGTTAAAAAAGATTTTAATAGGAATTGTAGTCCTGATAATTGTATGCTTTGGGGGTTATGATATTTATACTCGTATACAGAAAAGTCATGAACCAGAACTTGTATTTGTGGACAAGGATCTAAGGACTGTAGCGGAAGATAATTTTAATCCATATTATTATGTGATTAAAGCTGAAGATTATCGTGGTAAGGACATCAATGATAAAAAACATCTTGCATATAAAGTCAAAAACAAAGGTGAAAAAAGTGTTAAAGTCATTTACATCTTAACAGATGATAAGGGACATTTTGTACAGAAGGAATTGACTTTAAAAAAAGTAAAGACTGTAAATTACACACCGGAAGGAGAACAAAACGGTGCATTGAGTAACGCTCCAAAAAAGGAAAACAAAGTTTTTTTGTTCTCAGACTACGATCAGATTGCCATACGTGCAATGGCGGAAGCAGACAATTATGGACATGAAAGTTCGCAGAATTACACAGTCAATCCTGCACTCGATGAGAACGGTGAATTAATTGGATATGAGTGTGTGTTTTTGAACTAATGAAAGGAGAATGGTGATGCATAATCAATACCAAGGTAGATTTGAAAAAGAATACTGGGTACGCAGAATATACACATTGATACAGAATATCAACGACTTATCTGGTTCAAATATCGACTTAAAAAGTGAAATAAACATTTGCAAATTCAGTGACGAAGATTACTGCATCGTCACTTATTTTTATTACAGTAAGTTGTACTGCTCGTGTATAAAAAAAGCAATGGGCAGATACGATGAACGAAAGGTTAAGGTCAGCAAAAAATAATTATTTTATTATGATTTTAAATTTGATTTGAACTTCAACAGTTCATTTTGGAGGTGATGAAATGGCAAATAAAAGCAACATAGAGTTAGATAATGTGTTGGCTTCTTCTTTAAAGAATGCTAGAATTCGGAAACAATATTCACAAGATGAAATTGCAAAACGTGTAGGAATATCAAGACCAAAATATCAACGAATAGAAAGTTGTATGATGAATTCTGTGGATGATAATTTGTTAAGAAAACTGGCTGATGTTTTGGAAGTTGATTATACTTCTCTTGTGAATGATAGGATGATGTATAAAACCACATTTAATATAACAAAAGAAATGCGTTTGGAGTTGCTTCATTTAAAAGATTCAAAAGGATTCAATACAATTTCAGAGACTATTAAATACTGTATTGATTATACTTTAAATGAAAATTCAAAATCAAATGTTTCAACTGAAATCATGATTGATGTACGTGAAGCTATCGTAAATACATTCATTCAGGAAATGGATAAGCTTTCTCATGCACATGAAATGGACGCACTTATACTACAGTATCTTGATGATAAATATGGTACAAACTCGAATGAATTACGTACCGATATTGAACAATATCT
>OLZE01000548.1_pt1 | contig 24714 bp, 16 predicted proteins | sample 1674091 | NCBI WGS metagenome assembly OLZE01 (sample SAMEA103958143, study PRJEB25191) | human gut metagenome | biome: human-associated habitat [ENVO:00009003]; feature: intestine environment [ENVO:2100002]; material: feces | place: Germany | collected 2013/2015
ATGAAGATGATGAGCGAGTTGGCATCGGGAGCCGCCGCACGCACCAGTTTGTATGCTAAAGGTGCTACGGAAGACCAGGCTATGGCATTCCTGCAACCCATTGTCATCGATACACATCCGCTGAACAATCCGTGGCTGAATTACTCCGTATACTTGTGTAATACGTTTGCACCGGGTGTATTGATGCTACTTATATTTATGATAACGGTTTACTCCATCGGTGTGGAAATAAAAGACCGTACCGCACGCGAATGGCTGCGCATGGGAAATAATTCCATCTACATCTCCCTTGCCGGAAAGCTATTGCCGCATACGGCTATTTTCTTCCTGATGGGTATATTGTATAACGTATATCTATATGGCTTCCTGCACTTCCCCTGCAACAGTGGCATCATGCCGATGCTGCTTGCCACTCTCTGCCTTGTACTGGCTTCGCAAGGGATGGGTGTACTGATGATAGGTACATTGCCTACCCTGCGTCTGGGACTGAGTTTTGCATCCCTATGGGGAGTGCTTTCATTCTCTATGTGCGGACTATCATTCCCTGCTATGGCCATGCATCCGGTTCTGCAAGGATTAGCCAATCTGTTCCCGCTGCGTCACTATTTCCTGATCTATGTAGATCAGGCCCTGAACGGTTATCCGATGATTTATTCATGGATAAACTATGTGGCGTTACTTATTTTTATGATGCTTCCTTTCTTTGTCGTACACCGGCTCAAAGAAGCGTTGATTTATTATAAATACGTGCCCTAATGAAACATCTGACGTTCAAACAGAAAGTAGTACAAGGTATCCACGACCTATTCTATATCTGGATACGGGAATTCCGCACGACCTTTCGCGATCAGGGTGTGCTCATCTTCTTTGTGCTTGTCCCGTTGGTGTATCCACTGATTTATGCTTTCATTTATACCAATGAAACCATACGGGAAGTACCTGCTGTGGTAGTGGATAACTCACGCAGTTCGTTAAGCCGCGAATACCTGCGCAAAGTGGACTCCAGTCCGGAAGTGAAGATTGTATCTTATTGCGCCGACATGGAAGAAGCCAAACTGATGCTGAAAGATCGTCTGGCTTATGGCATCATCTATATACCTGCTGAATTCAGTGAAGATATTGCACGGGGAAAGCAAACACAGGTCAGTCTGTATTGCGATATGAGCGGATTGCTTTATTATAAATCTCTGCTGAACACCAATACCAGCGTGTCACTGGATATGAATGCAGATATCAAAATGCAACGTGCCGGCAATACTACCAACCGCCAGGATGAGATTACCGCCTATCCGATAAAATATGAAGATGTTACCTTATTCAACCCCGCAAACGGTTTTGCGGCTTTCCTGATACCTGCGGTATTGATACTGATTATTCAGCAAACCTTACTGCTGGGTATCGGACTTTCTGCCGGAACAGCCCGCGAACAGAATCGTTTCAAAGATTTGGTTCCTATCAACCGCCACTACAACGGCACATTACGTATCGTATTGGGTAAAGGCTTAAGTTATTTCATGGTGTATGCACTTGTATCCGTATACGTGCTCTGTGTAGTGCCACGCCTGTTCAGTCTCATCCAGATAGCTCAACCGGGTGTGCTGACCCTCTTTATGTTGCCTTATCTGGCAGCATGTATTTTCTTTGCCATGACAGCTTCTATTGCCATACGCAACCGTGAAACCTGCATGTTAATATTCGTCTTCACATCCGTACCCTTATTGTTCCTTTCAGGTGTTTCCTGGCCGGGAGCCGCCATGCCGGATTTCTGGAGATACTTCTCTTATATCTTCCCGTCCACTTTCGGCATCAATGGCTACGTACGCATCAATAGCATGGGAGCTACACTCAACGAAGTAGCCTTTGAATACCGTGCATTATGGATACAGGCAGGCATCTACTTCCTGACTACCTGCTGGGTATATCGTTGGCAGATTATCCAAAGCAGAAAGCATGTGATTGAGAAATATAAAGAGTACAAGAATAAATAATAATTTCAGGAGATTATTATCCATTCTGCAGGACATCTTCTTTCTCCGGAGCAGTAGGCTCCGGCCTCCTTTCAGGGGCAAACGGGTCAAAATAATAAATATCTTTGGTATCCAGCCAATGCAGGAAGAAAGGTAAACGTCGCATAAAACGACTATAATCTTTCCGTCCGGCAGGTGTCCAGGCAGCCTCGGCAAGTGCAATAAGACGTGGAAAGACCATAAAATCCAATCGTTTGACATCAGCCACACGTTCTGTCCAAAGTGAATACTGCATACCCATAATCTGGCTTTCGTACCCCTTAAACAGATGTTCTATCGAGCGAGGGAATGAGAAGACATCTTCTATCGGATTATATCCATCCCAGTAACGCCCAACATTGTGTGTGGAATACTGCATAAAGTCGCCATACATCGGACGACGCGGAGTCATAATAACACGATATCCACTTTCGAGAGCTTTCAATAACTGATACCTACGATCATGACGCCACCACATCACTACTGCTTTATCCGGCGATACACCGGCATCCACAATCTCATCCCACCCGATCATCGTTTTACCTTTGGCAGCAATAATATCTGCCACACGGCGTACAAAATATTGCTCCAATCCGGTTTCGTTCATTAATTGTTTATCTTTGATGAACTGCTGTATTTGTGGATCTGTAAACCATTCCTGATTACCGAAATGTACTTCATCACCTCCAATATGAATATAAGGAGAGGGAAACAAAGTGATCAGTTCATCCAGCACATCACTTATGAAACGAAACGTTTCTTCTTTGCACGGGTGAAAAGTAAAATCTTTCCATCGTCCTTCACCCCCACCAGACAATTCCGGATAAGCACGGCAAGCAGCAGTGGCATGTCCGGGCATATCAAATTCCGGCACAATCATTATGTGTCGTGCAGCTGCATAAGCAACAATATCTTTAATATCCTCCTGCGTATAGAAAGCAGCAGGTGCCGACGGATCATGATAATTCCCTTTGGATCCAACCTTTGTCAACAGAGGATACTTCTTTATTTCAATACGCCATCCCGGTTCATCCGTCAGATGCCAATGAAAAACATTCAGGCGAAGAGAAGCCATTATATCAAGCAATTGCTTGACTTTCTCCTTGCCAAAGAAATGACGGCTCTCGTCGAGCATAAAACCCCGCCACGAATAACGGGGAGCATCATTGATTACACAAGCGCTCGTAGTGCCTTTCCCGGAACGCAAAAGTTGCTTCAAAGTTTCTTCTCCCCGGAATGCGCCGGTTACAGTAGCCGATTGAATAAAAACAGAATCGGGAGTTATCTCCAAACGATAAGCCTCATCAGCCCCCGTAGTACAATCCGGTACAATACGCTGTACCACTCGTGACGGAAGTACATTATTTGTCTCAAGTGCCTTATTTTCGGCAATAGACAGTACGAACTCTCCTTTTGCCGGGCGATATTGTGCCGGTTCAGGAATCACATTTTGTGCAAAGATAAAGACTGGCAGAAAAAGACTCACTGCCAACAGGTTAATTTTAGTTGTCATCATTGATATATTTTAAAACAATTTCCCCACATCGAAAGATAACGAAGTGGCAGAATATAATTTCATAGAATAATAAAATAGAAAAAGTTACCGGATATGTTTTTTAATTAACGGATATAATACTTCCGCATAGCGCATAAAGCCCAGATCTGTAAAATGAATACCATCAACAGTAGCCTCACCATCGTGCCCGATGATATCCTTTGAAGAAAGAAGATAGATATTCTTCTCACCCTTTTTCTTTATTGACTGGAAAATAGCCGCAATCGTTTCATTTTTAGCTTTCACTTCCCGAGCAACCCTTTTATCAAAACGGGAATGAGTGAAAATAGGATCTTCTACAAAAAGTATGGGAGTATCGGGATGTTTGCTGCGAACGATAGAGTAAAATTTCTCCGCCCGTTCTTTCATCTGTTCCACTGTGGCGTTAGGAAGGAAATCAAGCACAAACATGGAAGCATCGACCGTAGCTATAAGTTCCGCAATCTCCAGATCGAGCAAAGCATTACCGCTAAACCCTAAATTGATACATTCACGATTGAGCCAACGTTCCAGAATATTTGTATGGGCCATTCCGGGACGGGAAGCACAACCACCCTGCAAAATACTGGTCCCATAAAAAACAACGGGCTTCTCACGTACCGGCAAATCAACAGTAGGCTGGTCAAGCGTAGAAAGGCTATCCACACCGATTGCCAATGAGGTGACCCCGTCATACAAAGAGAGATATAAAAGATATTCCCGTTCTTCAGGATCCATATTCTTCACGATAGTAGCTTCATTTACCTTTCCCTGAGGACGCCCGCTACCGGCAAAAACCCACTTACCATCTTGCAGACAATAAAGATCCAATCCCTTGATTCCGGTAGGAGTCATGTGGTTCATGCTTCTGTTATCCCTCACTTCCCACTTTGCCCCAATGCATGTAGAGTTGGAACGGAAGCGCAAAGCAAGTCCGGCACTATTGCGTCCTAAATCCCAAAGCGGTTTGCGGGAAACTGATTCCAAAGAAGCCGGAAGGCGTTCGTAACGGGTAAGAGTAGCATCCGTTGCCTTGCCCAACAAGGGGAAAACGGAAGCATCGCGATAAAGAAGTTGGGCCTGAGTGGATGCAGCCAGCAACAATCCCAAAATAAAAACTCTGATTCTCATGATTAGTAGATATTAAGATGATTCAAAGGTACACTGAAAAACTGCATTTATAAACAGTTTTACATCAATTAACAGGTAATAGGCCTCCTATTATGGCTCCACAGCTCTTTTGAGTGCATTCACACTTATTAACCGTCTGAAGTTTGCTTTATTACGAAATATTCGTAGTTTTGTATCGAATTCATTTTAATACTTTATTTCCATGGAAAAGTTGACTATACAAGAAGAAGAAGCAATGATTTACATTTGGGAACTGGGCAGTTGTTTCGTAAAAGACATTGTTGCCAAATATCCCCAACCGGCACCTCCCTACACTACCGTGGCTTCCATCATTAAAAACCTGGAACGCAAACAGTATGTTACAGCCGCTCGCGTAGGGAATACATATCAATACACACCTGCCATTCGTGAAAGCGAATACAAGCGTACCTTCATGAGCGGCTTCGTGCGTAACTACTTTGAAAATTCTTATAAGGAAATGGTTTCTTTCTTTGCCAAAGAGCAAAAGATTTCAACTAAAGACTTAAAAGATATAATAGATATGATTGAAAAAAGATAAACATAAAAAAGAATCGCATGAAATACTATTTTTCTTTATTAGCTTGTCTGGTAAGTTTCATTGCTCACGCACAGACTACTTACTCCTATAGAGTAGAAGGCGAATTGACAGATAATTCGTTTAATGGAAAAATGTTATACATCATGCGATATGATGACAATCGCTATATTGATAGTACCCGAGTTGAAAATCAGAAGTTTGCATTTGAGGGACGGACTGCAATCCCCTCGTTTTGTCGAATCGATGCAGGACGCAACTATGGCAACTTTATTTTGGACGAAGGAACTATAAAAGTCAATCTATATACTCATGTCCCTACGGGTACAAAACTAAATGAAGCTTTCAACAAGACGATAGCTACAGTCGACAGTATCCGAAAAAAAGGATTCGCACATCTGGCAGAACTTAAAAAAGAAAAGCCGAATGCAGAAGACTGGCAACCGGTATGGGCAGAATATTATGAGCAGAAAATCCGCCCATCACTCCTTGGATATCTAAAACAACAAATTATATCCAACAAGGATAATGGTGTGGGAGAATATGCTTTCAGAGATTATAGTATGGCATGTAATACCGATGAAATGGATGCTCTCCAGACAGAAATAGGCAATTGGCTGAATTCCTTAAAAACAGTACAGGCAATAAAAGCACGTTTTGAAGCACTAAAGAGCACTGCAGTAGGCAAACCGTTTGTCGATATAGCCGGTGAAAACACAGAAGGTAAAGAAACACGATTGTCTGATTTTGTAGGCAAAGGTAATTATGTTCTTGTTGATATGTGGGCAAGCTGGTGTGCTCCATGCCGGGAAGAAATACCCAATTTAGCAGAAATCTACAATACATATAAAGACAAAGGCCTGGTTATATTAGGTATTGCAACCTGGGATAAAAAAGACAGAATTATTAAAGCGATAGAAGATCTGAATATGACATGGCCACAGCTACTGGATACCCGACAAAAAGTAATGGAACTTTATGGCGTCAATGGTATCCCGCATATCATTTTATTTGCCCCGGATGGCACTATTGTTGCGCGCAATCTCAGGGGAGATGAAATGAAACAAAAAGTGGCTGAGATTATGAAAGACAAATAATAACAAAACAAATCAAGATGTTAGCTTATTTTCTAAAAATCAATGTAGCCATTGCGCTATTTTATGCGTTCTACCGGCTATTTTTCTATAAAGACACGTTCTTCACGTGGCGCAGAGCCGCTTTGCTCTGTTTCTTTGCCATTTCTGCCGTCTATCCGCTACTGAATATACAGACATGGATCACGGAACAGGAGCCTATGGTAGCCATGGCAGATTTATACGCTGACATCGTTTTACCGGAATTTACGATAACACCGGAACAGGCAACTTCCGACTGGAAAACCCTTCTGCTCCAAACGGTCGGTTTTGCTTATTGGGGAATGGTAATTGTATTAGCAATCCGCTTTTTCATACAGTTGGCTGGGATTATCCGTTTAGCTTTCCGTTGCCAAAAAGCAAAGATAGGAAATACGAATGTACATCTGCTCAGACAAGCAAGCGGACCTTTTTCCTTCTTCCACTGGATTTTTATCCATCCGACTTCACATACAGAAGATGAGCTAAGCGAAATATTAACCCACGAACAAACTCATGCCAACCAATGGCATTCCATTGATGTACTTGTCAGTGAGATTGTATGTATATTTTGCTGGTTCAATCCTTTTGCCTGGCTCATGAAACGGGAAATCCGCACTAATCTGGAATATCTGGCGGACAACCGCGTACTGGAAACCGGACATGACTCTAAAGCCTATCAGTATCACCTGTTAGGATTATCACACCATAAGGCTGCAGCAACTATCTATAACAGTTTTAATGTATTACCTTTAAAAAAACGCATCAAAATGATGAACAAAAAGAGAACCCGAGAAATAGGGAGAACTAAATACCTTATGTTTCTCCCCTTGGCAGCCTTACTTATGATAATCAGCAATATCGAAGCCGTGGCCCGTACCACGAAAGAGATGGCAAAAGATGTCATAGAAGCTGTAGAAGAGAATCTGGCGTCCAATTCAACAACACCAGAGATGGAAGTTGCTACTGAAGCAATACCGGTGGAAACGCCCATATCACAACAGGATAAGGACAAACTCGTGACCTACAAAGGAAAAGTAGTGGATAAAGACGGAAAGCCGGTGGAAGGCGCCGAACTTCTCATTGATGGTAGCCACAAACTCCCTCAAGACCAATCATTTGTTACAGACAAAAATGGGAATTTCTCTTTCATGGCTTTTGAGAATGCCCACATAGGAGTCATATGGAATAAAAACGATAAATATATGCTGAAAGGAATCCGATACGATCAAAAAGAGAGAACCAATCTAAAGATCGTCATGGATGACCAATGGCAGAATCCGCCTTCCAATGATCCTAACAACCCGGTGTTTGAAGTAGTAGAAATAATGCCTGAATTCCCTGATGGCGGCATGTCAGGACTGATGCAATTCCTGTCGAAAAACATTCAATATCCCATTAATGCACAGAAAAACCATACGCAAGGTCGAGTTACAGTGCAATTTGTCGTCAATAAAGATGGCTCAATTTCTGAACCCAAAATCATTCGTGGAGTCGATCCGGATTTGGATGGTGAAGCTATACGTGTTATCAGTTTAATGCCTAAATGGAAACCCGGCATGCAAAAAGGCCAACCTGTCCGAGTTAAATATACGGTACCTGTTATGTTCCGCTTATCGGATAATGGTCAAAAAGAGGAGTATAAGCCTATACCTAAAATTGATGAAACCGTTGTTGTGGGGTATGCCTCCAAACAAGCTCCTGCAGAGGAAGACCCAGTTTTTGAAGTGGTTGAAAACATGCCTGAATTTGCCGGTGGCATGGGAGGACTGATGCAATATCTGTCTAAGAATATCAAATATCCGGTAGAGGCACAAAAAGCCGGAATCCAAGGACGAGTCATAATGCAAGTCATCATTGATAAGAACGGTAATGTAACCAATCCCAAAGTTACCCAGCCCGTAGACCCCTTATTGGATACAGAAGCAATTCGCGTCACCGCAAGTATGCCTAAATGGAAACCTGGTACACAAAGAGGAATGCCGGTCAACGTAAAATATACATTCCCTATCGTATTCAGATTGCAATAAAACAATCTCTTTTCAACATTAATTCTCTCTCACATAAAGATTATCTGCAATGTCCTACTCCTGATTTTTAACAGCACAATCAAGAGTAGGATGCAGATAACCATTTATTTATGCATCTTCACTACTTCTGTCGGTGCCATCTCCACATTCCGCTTATCTACCTGGCGAACCACGCTTGCCGCTAATTGCAGGAAAGCGCGTCCGGTCACGGTATTCTCGTCAAGTGCTACCGGAGTACCCTTATCGCCACTTTCGCAAATGCTTTGTACAATAGGAATTTGCCCCAACAAAGGCACATTCATTTCTTCCGCCAGCTTCTTGGCACCTTCCTTTCCAAAGATATAGTATTTATTCTCCGGCAGTTCGGCAGGTGTAAACCAAGCCATATTCTCTACCAAACCGAGAATAGGCACATTCACCTTATCATTGATAAACATGTTGATACCTTTGCGGGCATCTGCCAATGCCACAGCCTGCGGTGTACTGACTACGATAGCTCCTGTCAGTGCCAATGTCTGAACCACTGTCAGGTGAATATCACTCGTTCCGGGAGGAAGGTCGATTAAGAAATAGTCAAGCTCTCCCCAATTCGCATCCCCTATCAGCTGTTTCAAGGCATTGCTTGCCATGCCGCCACGCCACAACGTAGCCTGATCAGGATCAACGAAGAAACCAATAGAAAGCAATTTGATACCATACTTCTCAACCGGTACAATCAGGTCACGACCGTCTACGTGTTCAGCATAAGGACGCGCATCCTCCACCTGAAACATCTTCGGCATGGATGGTCCGAAAATATCGGCATCCAACAAACCAACCTTGTAACCCAACTTCGCCAAAGATACTGCGAGGTTAGCAGCTACCGTTGATTTACCTACGCCACCCTTACCGGAAGAAACACCGATAATATTCTTTACTTGAGGCAATAATTTGCCTGGTTCAGGACGTGCCGCCTGTTTGCTTTCCGTTGTAATGGTTATTTCTACCTCATCAGATACATACGTATGAATAGCCGCTTCCGCTGCCTTTATTACAGATTTCATGAAAGGATCGGTCGGTTTCTCAAAAATCAGTGAGAAACTAACTTTCATCCCGTCAATACGCAAATTGTCGGCAACCATTTCGGCCTCAACGAGATTCTTCTTGTTGCCGGGATAACGCACCGTTGCCAGTGCATCCAAAATCAATTTAGGATAAAGAGTCATGTTATTTACTATTTTACTATTTACTGTTTACTATTTGATAGCCACTGTTTATTTACCGGTTTGGAGACCGCTGCGTTTGCTGCGATTGTAGCTGCGGTACTCGTCCAACTCTATTTCGACATCGGGTTCTTGCAGTCCGCCACATCGGGGAAGCCTGAACTTGACGTATTTTATGGTTAAACCGCGGTCGAGCCACTGTTGTTCATAATAGGTGCGAATGCCGAGAATATCATCCACCAAACCGGAATGATAGAGGTCGTCGGTGACAAACTCAACAGGAAGTCCGTTCTTCTCTATCATATATTTGGTATAGGTGAACATGAAGTTGCTGTCGGTCTTGACATGGATAGTGCCGCCGTCTTTCAGAAACTTACGGTAGCGTTCCATAAAATAAGTGGATGTAAGGCGCTTGGTCGCTTTTTTCATCTGCGGGTCTGAGAATGTAAGCCATATCTCGCTCACTTCACCCGGTGCGAAGAAGCGGTCTATGATTTCAATGTTGGTACGCAGGAAGGCGACGTTCTTCATACCCGATTCCAAAGATTCGGTAGCTCCCGTCCACATACGCGCCCCTTTTATATCCACGCCGATGAAATTTTTGTCGGGGAACATACGTCCCAGTCCTACTGTGTATTCTCCACGACCGCAACCCAGTTCCAGTACAATCGGATTGTCGTTTTTGAAAAACTGTCGGTGCCAGTTTCCTTTCATGTCAAACGGAACGTTGTCCACTGCCGAGTACGGATATTCAAAAACATGCGGATAACTCGCCATATCGGCAAACTTCTCTAACTTATTCTTTCCCATTCGTATGTATTAAAGTATTTCTACCCGACCGGTATAGTTATAAAAAGCCCGGTCGCCAAAGCATTGATGAAACAATGCGTATTTATCAATGCCCGTACAATGACAAACTCCCAGCCTTTGAGGCAAATGGTTTTCAAAGAAACGGGCTATCACATCAAATTTCTCTTTTGCAGTATTGCGGATATGAAAACCACCCAATACCAGTTTCAACGAGGTCTGCGGAAAATGTTCCTGCACTACGCGGATGATATTCGTAATTCCCCGATGCGAGCAGGCACTCAAAACAGACACTTCATCACCTTGTTTCAGTACCAATGCCAATTCATCCGTAAAAGTATCAGCCTGTTTGTTCCCTCCCGCCAAAGTGAAGAAGTGTTCAAAATGCGTATCTTCTTCATCCGCAATAGCCAACCGGGGAAAAACGAATACGCCGGGACACAATTCGGTGACTTCATCCACAAAACGGAAACGGGTGCTATCCAAAGCGTCAGGATGCATCACGCCGTTTTCACGCTCTTCCTTGAACTTCGGAATAAAAAGCTCTTTCTTGCAGACTACTTCAGCCTTTTGATTCACCTGAAGAAAGTGATGCAGACCGCCTGTATGGTCACGATGTCCATGCGACAGTACCAAGAAATCCACATCCTTCAAATCAATCCCGAGCATCCGGGCATTACGTATAAAAAGGTCGGATGCCCCGGTATCAAACAACAGACGATGCCCACCCGTATCAACAAGCAGGGAAAGCCCATGCTCTCCCTGTAATCCTTTGCCGTAAACCGAATTCTCGACAAGGGTTGTAATCTTTATACTCATGCGTTATTCTACGATAGTTACCCAACCATGCGTATCGGGCTCGTCACCGTATTGAATAGCACGCAACTTATTGTACAACTTCGTACACACAGGTCCCGGTTTTCCATCTTTGGCAATCACGTACGACTTACCGTTTTCTACATCGTCAATGCGTTCAATCGGACTGATAACCGCAGCCGTACCGCAAGCGCCCGCTTCCTCGAAAGTCAGCAGTTCTTCTTCCGGAACCGGACGACGTTCTACTTTCATACCCATATCCTCAGCCAACTGCATCAAGCTCTTGTTGGTGATGGACGGAAGGATAGAAGTGGACTTCGGAGTGATATATGTATTGTCTTTGATACCAAAGAAATTGGCCGCACCGCATTCGTCGATGTATTTCTTTTCTTTGGCGTCCAGATAGAACTCGCAAGCATAGCCTAAATCATGCGCTTTCTTATTGGCACGCAAGCTGGCCGCGTAATTACCGCCTACCTTATAGATACCTGTGCCCAGAGGCGCAGCACGGTCGAACTCGCGGATAATAACGTACGGATTGGTTGAGAACCCGCCCTTGAAGTAAGGCCCTACCGGCGTTACGAATACAACAAACAGATATTCATTTGCCGGATGCACGCCAACCTGCGCTCCCGTACCAATCAGTAACGGACGGATATACAGGGAAGCTCCCGATTCGTAAGGCGGAATAAAGCGTTCATTCAGCTTCACGACTTTAAGAATAGCTTCTTTAAAACGTTCTGTCGGCAACTCAGGCATCAAGATACCACGACAGGTAGACTGCAAACGCGCCGCATTTTCTTCCAAACGGAAGATACGCACCTTACCGTCTTTGCCACGGAATGCTTTCAAGCCTTCAAATGCTTCCTGACCATAGTGCAGACAAGTAGCAGCCATGTGCATAGGAATAGTTTCCTCGCTACATACTTCCAATGCGCCCCACTGTTCGTTACGATAGTAAATTCTCACATTGTAATCTGTCTTCATATATCCGAACGGCAGATTAGCCCAATCCAGTTCTTTCATATCTCGCTCGTATTAATTATTCGCTCTTATTAATTATTCAAGACTAACTATTTGCAACAAAAGTAATGGTTATTCTTCATATTTCCTAAAGAAGTGTTATTTTTTCCGACACAAGCGTGCTGATACGGGCTTTTCTGTACATACCTGCTAAGATAAAGGAATAAACGATAAGGTTATTCACAGGTTGAAACTAAAAGTTTTCCTCAATGGAACAGAAAGTTTCAACCGTTGAAACTAATTGTTTACCGGCATGAAACTTTTCGTTTCCCCGCTTGGAACTTTTTGTTTTTACCGCTGAAACAAAAAGTTCCACACTGAGAACTAACACATTAAGTTTGTTTCAGATAGATGAATAAACAGAGAGGAATACTATCCCTTATGATTATGGGATAGTGCGATAGATAATAACATAAAAAGACCGCTACTAAAAAATATCTAGTAACGGTCTTATACTTGTTAGAGAGAATTAAAATATCAAATACTTGTTTTCACAAACTTACAGATGATATATACTTAATCTTTTACACAGCGAATAGTATACCCACGTTTGATATCAGTCCCATGCTTAGAATAATCAAGATTATAATTAAGATTAGTCAAAGTAATTGTTCCACCACCATCTCTTTGCTTATCTGTTGTCCAAAATATTGCTGAACCTTTAGAAAATCCAAATGTTCCAGTTTGCCAACATTGTCCAGCAGGTATAATATTAAGTCCAAATTGATCTTGTGGTCCTTTTGCCATATCTGGCCATGATGCAAGCTCACTTGAGGGTTCCCAACCTTCTTTTCCCGCTAATGCAGACCAAACATTTTTACAATCTTCATCAAATTCCCAGTATGGTGGGAAAAGCTCAGGCATACCAAGATCAACATATTGGCCATTTCCCTTAACATTAGGTAACTGCTCAGACACAAATGCTTCCAACACTTTCCATTCCGCCTTACTTGGAACATGCCATCCGTTAGGACAAGCTCCCTGAACACCACTCGGATTTGCTTCTGCATCACCTCCTTGTGCATCAGCTTGCCCCATAGCGGCATACCAATTATATAAAACGCCATATAGACCAAACTCTTCTGTCGCTTTTGCAGCACTTATATCTTCTCCATCATAGTTCAATACAAAATAAAGAGGCGCATTGCTATCTATAGTGGCAGAAGGTTTACTCACTTGAGGCAAATAAGCAAGATTCTCTGCCATCCAACTTTGTGTTCCAATTGTAACATATTTATAAACATGTCCATCACGTTCATCTGTAAATGTTTCTGCTGTCGGTGGAGCTACTGTTCTCGTTAATGTAACGGCTACTGATGCTATTTTTACAGTTGCAGTTTTATCACCTTTAACCGCCAATTCGATTGACAGTTCACCGGTAAGCTGGTCTGTCAGTGCATAAGTATGAGAAAATGTACCATCCTCAGCCAGAGCAGGAGCAGGAGCAATTTCCACCCCGCCTACTTTTAGAATAAAAGTTTCCACAGTGCCTACATTTACAGCTGCCTTTCCTGTTATATTTAATTCCGTAACAGTAGCTAAATCAAATGTCTCACCTGAGGTTGGAGTAGTAATCTCACAAGTAACTTCTTGTTCCGGTTCAGGATCTGGCTCCGGTTCAGGATCAGTACCAGATTCTGTTTTCTTCAATGTAACATTTGCTGTCGCCGTCTTTTCTTTACCCGCATCTCCTTTAACGGTCAGTTCAATCTTCATATCACCGATGGCTTGATCAGCTGCAAAAGTATAATCATAAGAAAACGGCACTTTTGTCACCTCAGAAACCGATTTACCGTTTACTTTCAGAGTTACGCTCTCTATTTCCCCTACATTAACAGCGCCTTCGCCCTTAATAGTCATTGAGGTGGCTGTTGCTAAATCAATAATAGTACCTTCAGCCGGAGCTGTAATCGAACAAGTTACTTCTTGTTGCGGTGTAGTGTCGTCGTCGCTACAAGCCCATAAAGTAAAAAGGGCTACTAATAAAAATGCATACTTTTTCATGTTGCTAACTTTTTTATGAATAATAAATAATCTACTATCAATCTTTCAAACAACGAACAGGAAGCCCCACTCCCGGATTAAATTCAGAAGATGTACCCAATACACCATCGGTAGCCCACATTCGAACTGGCATAGCAAAATCAGACATAGCAACTCCTGCCGTTGAACTCCACCAGCCTGCACTATATGTCAAATCCATCCATGCTTCTTCTCCAGCACACGCTCTAAAGCCTGTAGGTATTCCATTGAACTGTGTTGCATTATTTTCTTCCATAGCTTCTCCAATCCAAGTAGGCAAAGGTGCATCTTCCGTATCAAAAGGCAGTTTCCACATAGTTGTAGAAGCTAAAGCTTTACCCACAGCTGTCTCATCGACAACACCATTAATTGAAGCCGCCATTTTTGCATCTACGACATATTGAGCTAAATTACGCCATTCTGTTATTGAAGGTATATGCCATCCCTCCGGGCACACACCTTGTATCTTCTTTGTAGACTCCATGCTTTGTAAAGCATGACCTCGTAAAGCAGCAGGTACATTATAATAAGCACCGTAAGCATCCAAAAATCCTTGTCCTAATTCTGTTGTTGCATCATAATCCAACATTACATAATATTTAGGATCGGTGGATGATACATCATAATCTTGTTGCGGCAGATACCGAAGATTTTCAGCCATCCAAAGCTGATTTCCTAATTGTACCGTCTTATAAACGATACCATCACGACTATCCGTCATTGTGCCAACTTTAGGTGGTTGAGGTCCGAGGTCAATAGCTAATATAACAGTAGACGAAGTAGAGGCCGTTACCCCAGTCTCTCCTTGTACAGTCAATTCTACTTTCAATTCACCTGCAGCTTGGTCTTCCGGCAACGAATAACCATAATAAAAAGGTACTGTAGTAACATCCGGTATCACCGAACCCGCTACTTTCAGTTCTGCAGATACAATTTGGCCATGATCGGTCTTTCCATATCCTCTAATAAATAACTTTTCACCGGCTCTTACCTGGATTGTTTCTCCATCGGATGGTACTTGAATAGCACAACTGATTTGTTGTGTTTCTTCATCAGAGCATCCTGAAACAAACAATAGGAAAACCGGTATTAAAATCCACAAATATTTCTTCATGGGTATTATATATATTATTGTTATGATTTGTCAGTTTTATTATCAAATGGTATTCTCTGTCAGAGAATAATACCTCTGACAGAAAACTTATTTTCTCTATTTTACAATAGAAACACCTTGCTTAACACAACGAATTGAAAATCCAAATTCATAGCTTTTCACCCATGTTTGCATATCAAATGGATCATTCATCAACCCCGGTCCTCCTGTTGCAAGTGGATATGCCTTGGGAGACTCTTTTCCTCTATCAACCATAGGATCTGTTCCTTTAGTAGTACTCCACCAATAAGTTCTTTTACCATCATCCGCATCACCCGTAGCTGTACCGCCATAATATCCTGCCCCAATAGCACTAAAGCCCGTCACACTCGTATTTGTCGGTCCTACATATGTAACCAACTTTTCCCATTCAACGTCAGATGGTACAATCCAACCTTCCGGTGCCAATCCTTTCTTTTCATACATAGTATATCCATTATAAAAAGCACCATTAGTAAGGAAAATCTCTTCATTAGAATATGGATAACGATAGGCACCACTTTCTGTACTCATCCATTCGCTGTCACCCAATCTTGGAATAGCCGTCCCATCCAAATAACTTCTTGCTTTTAAATTTTCAGCCATCCAATATTGTGTACCTATCTTTGTTATCTTATAACTCCATTTTGTGTCACCAGGACGAGTATCAACTAATAATTCTGCTTCTATCGCCGTTTCAACAGTAGTATTTTCAACCGTAGTCAGCCAATTTCCTTCTTCTAAATACACTGTAGTCAAAGCTTCTGTTGCTTCACCGGCTATATAAGCACATGTATTGTCATCCAAATTCCAAACTACATTCCCACCATTCTCTATAACTAAACCTTTAGTTAAATCTGTTTGTCCGTTTATGACAGGATAAGCAATTATCATTTGCGCATCAACTGATTCATCAGCTGTACGAATGTATTCTTTACAGATTTCTGCTACCTTCACCCCATTCACCATCACTTTCTGAACATAACTCTTACTAAAGTCAGTAGGTATAGTTATAGCGTATATCGGTGCAGCAGGAACTTCACCTTTCTGAACTACATCAAAGGATACCGGCTCCGCTCCTCCACTAATTGTAATTTTCGTAATGCGTTCCGCATCTTCCGTATAAGCCTCAGCTTGAATTTTAAGTTTATTACCGTCCTGAGTCAAAGTACACCATATATCTGTTTCAGGACGAGTAGCGCTCCATGTCGCAACATTTGTGTTAATAGTAAATTCAATTGCCGTACCTGCAGCATCCAATCTGACAGGGACATCGGCTTCCAAACCTTCGACAGTCAAATAGGCATTAGCAGCAGACTGGGTAACTGTTATTTCTTCAGTCTTAGCATCAGAACCTGTACCTGCAATTACTGTTACTTTGGTAGTACGCGCCGTAAGTGTTTCATTGGCAGTAGCACTGACTGACAATTTATTATCTTCTTGCTTCAAGACACACCATACATCCGCTTCCGGACGTGAAGCTTTCCAAGATGTCTGATTAGTCGTTACCTCAACTACAGCTCCTGTTCCATCCGCAGAAACAGTTACCACATTAGTCGACAATTTTAAAGTCGGTGCCTCTACTTTAGGGTCATCGTCATCACTACAACCGACAAATGCTGTCAGCGCAAATAATGCACCGCATAAGAATAAACTCTTTTTCATACTCATAACAATTTTATTGTGGTTATTACTAATTCGGTCTATACAGTAAGCATCTTAGCAGTATCTCATAATCATCGTAATACGTCTCACCCCTAAATAAAGAGAAAGACAAACCTGCAAATGTATTCGGCATACCACCGTTATCTTCAAATGAAAGCCCGATACCGGCACCCTCTACAAATACAGGAACCAGTCCTACCGTATATTCAGAAGTCCAATAAGAACGGGCGCTCAGATTCATTAAACCGAAATGAATATCAAATGTGGGAACCTCATCGTATGCTTTCAGTTTTTGCCCCGCACTGATAGAAAACATATTATTTTCATAAGTCGCTTTTATTGCACAACCGGTTTCACCTTCAAGCAATCCATCGATAGTATAAACACCGGAAGCATCCGGTCCTGAAATCACAACATTGGACAGGCCATAAGTCTGTTGGTCTAATAAAGAGATGTATTGTCCCTGATAAATTCCCAACAAATCGACTACATCATATTGCATAATAGCATAACTATAAGTACGTTCTCCACAAGTCACTTCAACAATACTACCACGCATAGCTCCCGTTGTATTTTTTGCAACAACAAAAGAGCCCCCCTTGCCATCTTCTGCCGGTACATAGGACAGCCAGCTCCTGTCAGCCTCCGATATAGTTACTTCACAAGGGAAAGAGCCATACACTTCAACAGGTAATGAAGCTCCTTCATTATCGACACGTTGTACTTGCTCCGACTCATTATAAATAAATACGGCACCTTCTTGCACAAGTGTCAATGTCTGCTTTTCCATACCATCAGAAATCGTAATTAGAGCAGAACGTCCCGGAAAATCAGTATTAGCTTCTACCGAAAATTTCACCAGGCTTGTCGTCTGTTCCGCTATTTTACACCATTCTGCATCAACAGTAACCTCTACCGGAAGCACCGATTGCAATTCAATAGTCGCATCTCCACCGGCAGCTTTTATATTAACATCCGCTTTTACTATCTTTAAAGTAGATGACGCATTATCATCATCGCTACATCCTGCTATCAAGACACAGCATACTATCAAAATTATGTTTATTACTTTTTTCATAATCAGACTATTCTTCACATTAATACTTTTGCAATTGTATCGAATCGTACCATTCAATTAAACCCAAATAACTATTGGTAGAGAAATTCTCATTGTCGTAAGCTGTGAATATCAAAGAAGTAGCAGTTTCACCAGTCATTGAAGAGAATACATTACCATACTCCACAAAAGAAAGTGTCAAGTCATCCCCAGAGCCTTCAGGAATACCTACCAACCCCATCTCCATTTCTGTAAGAGGCGCTAAATTTCCAAGATCAAGTCCGTAATGAGCAGGTAGAAAACCTTGTTCAAACCCTATGACCAAAGCCCCCGGATAACCCATAACCGTTACATCCTGAGGTTTTATTATCAGTCGGCCTGTAGCCTTGTCATAAGTTACAACAATATCGGCCGCTTCTGCTTCCAACTTACTGCTTACCAGCATAAAGCTCTCACCTTCCACTTTTTGCCGCAGCTCAACAACCGTATATCCTGGTTTAAAATCAACTTTATCTTCTGCTTCGTTATATTGGTCATATTCTTTATAAAACATATAATAGAAACCCAAATAGTCTTCATAAGATGTATAATTCTGAGGATAAAATGCCTTCAAAACAACATCTGTAGCTCCTTCGTCCGAACAAGTAAATGTCATATCCGCTTTGTTCCATACAAAGTTCTGCGCGTTTTTCCCTTGAAGACTTATCGCATCTTTAAAACGAATTCCTTCCGGAGTATAGATGAAAGGAGCAACATTACCGGTCTGCCCATCGACGGTTAAAGAAAAAAGATGGGATGTACGAACCGCATTTCCTATTTTCTGCCCCCCAACCATAAGGGAATAAGTTTTTAAGAATGCCTCTCTCTCTATCAGATTCAACTGATTAATATAATCTTTCCAACTGATTCCTTGAGTAAGCGGGGTCATTACCATAGTATTATGATATCGACGGCCTTGCAAAAAGACTTTATTGTCTTCTTGCCCCATATAGACAAATTCATAATCACCTTCCAAATTAGTATTCATGCCCATTACCGGCTCCGAGAAACAATGAACGAATTCATTGAAACTATCGAAAGTCAAGACTGTACTTTCTTCAGAGGTGATTTTATAAAGTGAAGAGGCCTCCTTCCCTGATGCTGTTTTGGCAGAACCGACTTCGGACATTACCGTTACATTATTGCCATCAAAACGACATAATAAAGTAATTCCACCCATAGAATAGTCCGTACCCGGATAATACTCCATTTTCCAACCATTAGGAACATTTACCAGCAGCTCTTGCAATTCGGCTACATTTTCAGAAGCCCGGTTGGCAGAAGACTTCTCAAAGATATCGTCTTCTTGGAAAAGGCATGCTTGCAAGCCCAAGCAGGTAAAAGCTAACAATATATATTTAGTAATCTTATTCTTCATATCTCATTCTTTTTATTTGATTACACTTAAATCAAGTTCACCATTAGCAATTTCACCCTGACGGCGAAGCACAACCTGACGTAAACGATCCAAATCAATACCCCAAGTCTGCAGCATATAATCGTAGACAATGTCGAACTTACGTTCAATCAGCGCCCTTCCCGTATCACCTGCATTAGCAAGCATATTATTCCAATATGCCTCCGTATTGACTACATACATTGCAATATTTTCTACAAAATCTTCGCGAGGTTCGCTCATTGCGTAAGCTGTAACAAACCCTTCTTTCCAAGCATCCGAATCACTACGTGAAGTGCTAACCCCTGTTACCGGGTCTGTCTTGATATACCAGTCGGAGCCAACATAGCTATTCTCCGTAATTCGTTCAAAGGAAGGATCGAAGTTCTTGGTTTGATGCAAAATATGCGCAAACTCATGATGCATAGTTTGGAAATAGTATTCATTCAGCATATTAACATCGATATTTTCCGGATCGATATCGTTTACATTATATAAGGTAATCTTCATACCGCCTTCTGCCGTACCAACTACCATTGTTCCATTATCTTCATAAGCCGGAGAACCAATAAAATGTAAGATTTTAGGGACATAATGCCGTAGAAAGTTCGGATTACCGGTGGTTTCATCATAGGCCTCCAACCAAACATGTTTAACAATCTTGGCTAACACCACTGATTTTTCATAAGTAGCCGGAACCAATACGTGAGTCATATCGCTCTCTTTATCCTCCATGCGATACTTCAGCAAAATGTTATACGGATTCGTGTAATTACTTATCACCCATTTGTCAAAAGCACTTTCTTCCGGTTCGTTTTCTTCCGTAAAGATGCTATTATTATAATCAATATCCGTATCTTGATTACAGGAAGCAAACAGCAGGGATACAGTCAGTACCAATAAACTATATACAATATATCTTTTCATATCTCTCTTTTTGTTTTTAATCATTTCTTGGATTAGGTTCCATTCCTGCCGTTATGACATTGGAAGGCAATTGAACAGCCCGACGAGGGTCGTCTACTCCCATTGTATCAGTGATACGTACCAATGTACTTCCTTCAAAATAACGACGATAAATAACAATGCCATAACGTTTTATATCCTGCCAACGCAATCCTTCCTCCAATGTCAGAATACGGCGCGCATGCAGAATACAATGAATCAAATTCTCTTGCATTCCTTGTTCCAACGTAAAAGCCGGATGGAGTTCTTTCTTGACAGAAGGATTAGCCGTATTCTCCGGAGTATAATAACTTAATGCCGCATAGAAGCTATTAATCGATTCTTTTGTAAGGGTGGTCGTATTTTTTGTAAAAGCTTTCTGCCATGCATCAATATCTGCAGCCGCTTTGTCATACTGTTTCAGTAAAGTGTATGCTTCCGCCCGGCAAAGTAAAGTTTCGTCAGTTGTAAATGCCGGCAATACCATATGCCCCGTATAACTATCACCCGACGTTGAATATTCCTGATACAAAGCCAATCGGCGGAAACCATTCTTAATAGAGCCACCCGGTGCAAAAGGTTCTTGCCAGTAATTAGTTTGTGAGCCCCATGGTCCGGTAGACTTACAGGTCTCGGCAGCCGTAATATCATTACTGCAATATTTTTCGCATGGAGCATATCCCGGATCAGCAACCAGCGGCCAATATGAATCAGCGGAAATCAACAATAAATTAGCTTGATTATCAGCATTTACATACTCATTAGGCTGTACTGAACGATTGGAAGAAAGCATTCCAAGCGCTTTCCAATTACGCAAGCTTTCAGCCGCATTACTACCTAATACACGGTCGGCATATTCTATCACTTTCCGGCAATTAGAAAAGTCCGATTGCATATAATAAAGATAAAAACGAGCTGCAAAAGCGTACGCCGCCTTCTTGTTGAAATGGTATTTCGCCTTGCTGTAAATATTATCGTCTATCAGTGGCAATCCTTCTTCAATATCTGCGGCAATCCGTTGATAGGTTGTGGCAAGTGTGCCTCTATCGTAACTCGGATTTACCGTAGTTTCTAACTCATCCATATACGGAATACCTAAATCCTGTTCTGCATGAGTAGAGGTATATGCCTTACAGAAAATCGTCGCGAGCAGAAAATGATTGTATGCGCGGCAAAGCAACGCTTCCCCTTTTTGCGGTTGCAGACTTTCCGGATTATCCATACGCTCAATAGCCTTTAACGCCTGGTTCGCCGATGCTATAGAATTATAGCAGTCAATCCACAAAGCATGCGGTGAATCCTGATCCTCTTCAGTGGTTTGCCGCCAATGATACATGTGTTCGTTCAGGCGGAAAAGGTAGGTGTATAAATTACTGTTTTCATCGATATTATCACTATGCAACTCACCAATTTCGCAACTTGTAGTTGTAGGATAGGCAGAAACCAGTATTCTGGTTACGCTTTCCTCGGTAGTCAGTTCTGTCCGATTATCCGGCAATTCATCCAGATAATCGGAACAGGAAGCAAATAGAGCTGTTGCAAAGAATGCTGTTATATATAAATGTTTATGTTTCATCTTTTCTGTTTTTATTATGAATTAAAAACCTACTCTAAGCGTCAATGTAAATTGGCGAGGTACCGGAGCGGCAACACCACCGGTATTAAAGAATTCCGGGTCCTGTCCGTTCAACTTCTTATCCGCATAAATGAGGAAAAGGTTGGTAGCCTGCAACTTCAGTGACAGGTTGGATATCTTGGCCGGTTCTATCCAGGCTTTTGGGAATTCATAGGCAAGAGAAATCTCCTTCATACGAATGAAATCACCTTTGGCGATACGCTCTGTTGAATAATTGTAAGCATTGTAAGCATACACCAAATTCTGGTTTTCATAATACTGCCGTTTGGAGATGATAGCCGGAATATTTGTACGAGCCTCATCACCCGGTACTGTCCAGCGGTTCTTAAACTCACGAGGCATAGAAGACAAATCCGAATACTGGTAGCTGAAACAAGGATTCATGCGGACTACATTACCGAATGAATATGTCATAAAGACATTCAGCTTAAACCCTTTATAGGTAAAGATATTACCTAAACTACCCGTTATAGTCGGATCGGTAGGACCTTCGTACTTCAAATAATCCAAATTTTCGCGTGTCTGGAAGTCAATATTCGTACTGGTAACTTCTCCATTAATCAAATATTGAGGAATACCGTTCTTATCCAATCCTGCAAATGGAATGGAGAATAAGCCGCGTACAGGATATCCTTGCATGGCAAAACCGTTTCCTGATACAAGTTCCATCATGCTGGCACGTGACTTCAAATCAGTTACTTCGTTTTTCGCGTAAGAGAAGATGAAGTCCGTATTCCATGAGAACGACTGCGACTTTACATTTTTGGTAGAAAGCGTGAACTCAACACCATGCGACTTCATGGAAGCGATATTGGCATATTTATAGATAGTACCGCCTACGCCTTGCGTAGCGATGATACCTATCAAATCGTAGTTATTACGCTTGTACCAGTCCACTGCAAAATTGATGCGGTTGTTTAAGAAACCCATATCCGCACCGATGTTCAACTCGTGCTTTTTCTCATAAGTCAGTTCACTGTTCTCCGGGTCAGAAACATAAAGTCCGGTTTCCTGTCCGTCCGTAAAAGGACGATAAGGAGAATAACTCATGATAATTGCCTGTGAATTGGTTACATACTCCGGACCACGGTCGGCTGTCAATGAATAAGACGCTTTCAACGTCAAGTGTGACAAGGCAGGCGCAAAAGCTTTATCAAAGAAATCCTCTTCATGCACATTCCACGCACCTGAAATATTCCAAGTAGGCAACCAACGGGCAGAACGGCTCCGTCCCATACGGTTTGTTCCTTCATAACGGAAAGTTCCGTTTAATGTATAACGACCGTCATAAGAATAAGCCAAATTAGTAAATCCGGCCACGCTACGGGTGGTTGAATGGCTTAAACCATAGTAAGGTTCTCCGGCTTCAATACCTTTCTTGAAATACTCATATACGTAATAAGGTATCTCCCCCATAGTATATTGCATACCCCAACCCTGAAAATAATTCTGCGAACGCTCCAGATTATTCACTTCAAGACCGGCAAACAGATTAGTCATGTGCTTTTCTTTAAACATGTGGTTCCATGACAAAGTACCACGAAAGTCAATTCCAAGCATACGATAATCTTTCCGTTGATAGATACCGCCTTCCGGCAAAACAGTGATAGGCAATGCATACGGATTATCCGGATTGGTATAAAGCAGATTATTCGCATCACGTATCGTCGCATCATCCATACCGGTACGATAGGCCGTTGCCTGATTGGAATCATCCTTGATATTATGCTCCTGCGAGGAAGCCTGATATTTTACCGAACCCAAAGCGCTGATTTCCAATCCTGGAATTACTTTCCAACGCATTTCACCCTGGAACTTTACATCAACGACGTTTAAATCAATGTAGTTATTATCCAATTCATGCAATATATTGAATGGAGCATAGTTTGTTGTATAGTCAACCGAAGGGTCCAACGCACGCGAGGTATTCAACGCGTAAGAATATGGATTGATATCAAACTGACGACTGACCTCGCCGCTCGCCGCGTTAATCTCCGAACTCAATGTGCCCGGTGCTTTCTGTTTACGATAAGAAGCATTGGCAATCATGTTCACAGACAGATTCTTATACATATTGTAAGTAGTATTCAGATTAGCGGTGTAGCGTCTGACTTCACTCTGCTTGTACCAACCCGGATCGGACATGGCACTCAATGAAGCATAATAAGATGCTTTTTCCGAACCGGAAGTAATACTGACCGAATGATTCTGAATAATGTTATTAGAAAATAAAGCGTCAAACCAATCTGTATTTCTCATCTCCGCCTGACGCAAATAAGAGTTACGCGCTGCTGTCGTGTTTGCGAGACCGAATTGTCCGGTAGTCTCATTATACTGATTTATCAGCTGGTACATTTTACCATATACACCGCTGTTCTTGGCACGGTAAGTATCGCTATTATTCAACCAGCCTTTCTGCTCCAGTTCCTTATAAATACCCATTTGTTCCTGAGAATTCATAATATTGAACTCTTTATAACTGGGAATCATACGGGTAGTAAACTCGCCTGTATAACTGATTTTATGTACTCCGGCCGAACCTTTTTTAGTAGTCACGACAATTACACCCGCCATAGCACGTGCACCATAAATAGACGTTGCCGAA
>OLZE01000566.1_pt1 | contig 24030 bp, 19 predicted proteins | sample 1674091 | NCBI WGS metagenome assembly OLZE01 (sample SAMEA103958143, study PRJEB25191) | human gut metagenome | biome: human-associated habitat [ENVO:00009003]; feature: intestine environment [ENVO:2100002]; material: feces | place: Germany | collected 2013/2015
AACGTTTTTCCGGATCAATGCGTTCGAATGCTTCTCCGGCTGCTCTTGTCATGTTATAACCAAAAAGATTATGTACCTTGTCGTGCCGCATACGCCCCTGTTTGGTGTTGTGGTAGAACAGCTTATAATCGTTTTCGTTGTTGGAAAGCTCTGCCACCATGCCGGTAAAAGCACCAAAGCTGGAAATATCCAGGTTTTGCTTGTTGTATTCCCCAATTTTAGCAAAGGTCTTTTTCAGTCTTTCCTCTGCGTAGAAGATAGCAGGCTCGTTCATATCATTCCAGAAGCCCTCGATCCCCTGATCCAGCAGAACTTTATATTGACTGCCAAACCAAGCGCGGGCTTCCGGGTTGAGCATATCGGGGAAGTGTACCCGTCCCGGCCACACACCGGCTACAAAGGGGGTGCCATCCTGATTCGTGCAGAAGTAGCCGTTTTTCACGCCCTCCTCGTACACATCATATCCCTCTTCGACCTTGACTGCTGCATCGATGATGGGGACAAGATGGATGCCCTGCGCTTTCATCTCGGCGGCAAAGTCTGCAAAACGCGGGAAGCGCTGCGCATCCACCGTAAAGTCCTTGTAACGCTCCATGTAATCGATATCCAGAACCACAGCGTCCAGCGGCATATGATTGGCACGGTAATTTGCCACCACCTCGCGGACCTCGTCCTCATTCATGTAGCTCCAGCGGCTCTGGGCGTTGCCAAAAGCCCATTTGGGCGGAATATAACTGCGCCCCACCAACTGGCGGAACTGGTGCACAATATCGGTCGGGCTTTCACCCTCAATGATGTAAAGGTCGTAATTTTCTTCGGCCACTGTCACCCGCAGGGTGTCCAGATCGGTGTAGCCGCAGTCAAAGGTGACCTTGCCCGGGTAGTCGATAAAAACGCCAAATGTATCCTTGCCGGACACGATCATAAAATTATAAGCACCGTACAGCGAGGATTTGCCCTCGGTATGGTTGCCGTCATCGGAGCATTTGCTTTCGTACACCCACCCGCGCTTGTTGATACCACGGACGTTCTCGCCAAGACCATACAGGACATCCTGCGGTTCCATGGCATAGGAGAAACCATCCGGCTCCTTGGTCAGATAGGGTATCGTTTCCATCATGGGCAAAGAAGAACCCACTACACTTTCGGTATCAAACGGTTGACCGTATTGCTTTTTGTAGATCATAGCAAAACATCTCTCCTTTGTTTTTTGAATCGTCACAGTGTAAAACGTACCAACGTATTTTTGATGGACAATCAAGAAACTCTGACGTTGGCTGGAGCAATTGGGGCTTCGGCCTTATTTTCAACCCAATAGCTGCGGTTGTGCAGCTATTTCAATACAAGATCCTTGAAACGTGATGTTCCTGTTTGCCCAGATATCACGCGCCTTTCTGCAATGCACAGATCACAGCCACTGTTTCAGCACATCGTTCAGCTTATTCAAATCAAGCGGTTTGGCGATATGCTCGTTCATGCCGGTGTTCTTTGCCAGCTGCACGTCCTCGGCAAAGGCATTTGCCGTCATGGCAATGATGGGCACTTTGCCCCGGCTGCCGGCAAGCGCACGGATCGCAGCAGTGGCTTCGTAACCATTCATGATGGGCATCTGGATGTCCATAAAAATGAGATCGTACCACTTTTCTGGCGCTTCCATCACCTTTTCGACTGCAATTTTTCCGTTTTCGGCGCTGTCGATGGTCACGCCCGTCATGCCTATGATCTCGGTTGCGATCTCACGGTTCAGCTCGTTATCTTCCACAAGAAGGATCCGCTTACCCGCATAGTTTTCCTTCGCAAAGTCTTCCAGATAGTTCCGGGCGTTTTTCTCCTTCTTCCCGGATGTAAACTGCCGCAGAGTTGCCGTCAGACGGGAACGGAACAGTGGTTTTGCCATAAACGCATTCACGCCCGCCGCTCTGGCTTCTTCTTCGATCTCGCTGAAATCAAAGGAAGTCAGGATGATGATCGTGACATCTTCTCCTACCCGTTCCCGGATTTTTCTGGCGGTTGCAATACCGTCCATTTCCGGCATCTTCCAGTCCAGGATCACCGCAAAATAGTCACTGTTGGTCTCATGACGCGCATAGCAGCGCTCCACAGCTTCCTTACCGGTCAGGACCCATTCGCCCGCTATGCCGATCTCCTGAAGGGTTGCAACGGTGCTTTCGCAGCAGGTCTTGTCATCGTCCACGACCAGTACCGGCAGATCGAGCAGTTCTTTTTCCTGTTCCTTCTCGTTCTCCTGAAGCTTCAGATAGACCGTGACCGTGATCTTCGTTCCCTTGTTGGGAGCGCTTTCGACCTGAATGTCACCATTCATCAGGTTGACGATGTTTCTTGCAATGGCCATGCCAAGACCGGTGCCCTGCACCTTGGTCGTCCGGTGATCGTCTGCCCGGCTGAACGGCTCGAACATGATCTTCTGGAATTCCGGCGTCATACCGATGCCGTTGTCCTCGATGGAAAACTCGTAGCAGCCAAGCTCCGAAAAGCCGTTCGGTTTTTCCTTGATCGTAAGGGTGATGTTTCCTCCATCCGGGGTGTACTTGACGGCGTTGCTCATCAGGTTCACAAAGACCTGCTGGATGCGCAGGCTGTCGCCGCAGACAGCTTCGTGCTCGATGTGCTCAATGTGGACTTCGAGCTGATGGTGGTGCTCGTCGATTACCGGTTTTGTGAGGGTGAGCAGGTTATCGACCAGCTCCGGCAGGCTGAAATCCTCCTCCGCAAGGCTCATTCGCCCGCTCTCGATTCTGGCCATATCCAGCACTTCATTGATCAGTCCCAACAGATGACGACTCGATTTTGTGATCTTGCCAAGGCACTCGACCACCTTGTCCTGACTCTCGATATTCGCACCCGCAATGGCGGTCAAGCCAACGATTGCATTCATCGGTGTACGGATATCATGGGACATATTGGAGAGAAATTCTGTCTTGGCGCGGCTTGCGTTTTCCGCTGCCCGGTACGCTTCCTTCAGTGCCTTATGGGATTCGATCTCGGCTTTTTTCTCCTGTGACACATCCATAGATGCCAACAGTGCTTTGACCAGCTTTGTGCCATCCCACTCCAGCGGAATGAAGGAACCGATCTTATAGGTGTTCTCATCTATGGAGCAGTATTCAAATTTGTAGATGTCGTTCTCGCCCTGCAGATTCTTTCGGATATTTTCCGGTGAGAACAATGCGTCTATCGCCGCCAATGGCTCAAACGTCTTATACCTTACAGCCACCTGCTCCACAAAACCATGGTATGTTCCCGTCGGCGCGTATATCATTTCACCTTGCAGATTATAGAACCGATACCGGTCATTCTCCAGATCGCAGACGACAAAGCGGTCCAGCAGACGCACCATACTCTTGATCAAAAGATCCATCGATGCGTTATCTGAGGCCATCTGCATCCGCCGTGCCGTCTCTGCTTTGGACTCTGTGATGTCCCGCAGAAAAATCATCGCATATTCGGAATCTTCGATCTCGCCGCGCATGACCACGTTGCTGACCCATCGTTCCTCCCCATCCAGAACGATGCGGCACTCCTGACGTAGCTCCGTCTCCAGCCCCTTTAATTTTTCCGTGATGTAGGCGCGATTATAGAAATTCGTTACGGTCTTTTTGTCCTCTTCCACCACATAGTTATCCACAAAGAATCTGACCAGTCCATCCCATGTGTAGTTCTGCTCAAAGGCCGTCATCAAAGAGGGCTCCACTTTGAACGTATCAAAGGTATTCTTTTCCAGATTTACATAGTATTCGCAGAGGTTTGCGCTGGTAAATGCACGGTGAAATGCCGCCGCCCGCTGCGCCTGCATCCGGCTTCTTTTTTCCGCGTCAATATTGCTGATGATTCCAGCAATTCGATTGGCCGAACCATCCAGACGACGTATCACCTCCGCTGATGCCCGGAACCACTGGTACTGGCCATCCTGCATTTTCAGCCGGTACTCTACATTATACTTTGTAGTATTGGTTTTGTCCGCAATCGTTTCCAAAAGCAGCTGCATTACCCGGTCATAGTCCTCCGGGTGCAGAAGGTTTGACCACGAATCCAGTTTGTTCGGAAAATCCAGAATGTCGTGATATCCAAGGATCTGCCGGAACGCATGGCTCCAGTTCACATGAACGATCTCACCGTTTTCATTACACTCAAAATACCATAGTGCAGAATGGATGGATTCATTAACCAGCGCAAGGTTCTCATACGCCCAGTTCATCTGTACTGACATGATCCAGATCGGCGTTCCATCCGTATCGACTGCATCTTTTTTGTAGAGACGCACATAGACGGGAGAGCCATCTGCTGTAAGGATCCGGCCTTCCCCTTCGCCTTGGAGCTGACGAAAGCGTGCATTGTCAAGGAATGCGGCATCTTTCTTATAGAAAAGATTCTTCAGCGAACCCTTTGTCTGCTCCATCAGGGATGCATAGCTGTGGTTCAGATTATGCAGCAACAGATCACTGACCGACAGGATCGACAATTCGGCATCATAGTACCCGGTAATGGTTCCGACACCGCCATTATGATAGACCGTCTCCCGCATGGCCTGAAATGCATTTTTTCCCAGCCTTACCGTATCGGAAGTATAGATTTCATCTGTAAGTCTTCTATCGAATTTCATTTTCATCCTCGTAGGGTTTTGATTCTGCCGCGCATTTCAATTCTGGTATGTCTTTTATGGTCAACTGGCATACTGATTTTTGATCAAGCTTGTACAGTATAGCTAGTATAGTATACTTGCGCAGCATTTCGATTTCAAGCGCTAATTGGCATTGGCTGTGTAAAAAAGAGAGGCCAACCTGCGTAAAAATTTGCGCAAGTTGATCCCTGTACTTTTCCACAATCCGGCTATCAGTATAGACAGTCGCCCTGCGATGCGGTATACTCGAACCAGATCAACATTCCCGCCGCAGCACGCGGAAAGATCGTGGGAAAAATATACGGGTAACAGGTGTATTGCTCTGCAAAACTACTATATAAACTAAAAAATCCGCCGAGGATGCCTCCCAACCGGGAAAGCTCCTCGGCGATATTTGTTGATCTGCTCCGGGCTATGGTGGTGCCCCACCAGATAAGCCACCCGGTTCACAGGATATATTCCATCTGCCGTTCCTTTGTCCTCATGCCCATTTTTTCGTAGAAGTGTTCTGCCGAGGTGTTTCCTGCCCAGACGTTCAGCGTCACTTCATAGCAGCCTTGCTCTTTTGCCTGCTGCTTCACATATTCAAACAGGCTTTCTCCGATGTGCTGTCCCCGTGCCTGCTGATCAACGCACAAATCGTCGATGAATAGCGACTTAAAGGGAATCATGTTCGTGGAAAATGGCTGCTCCTTCATCTGACAGAAGGCGTAGCCCATACACACATCATCCTCGTTCACGGCAACGTAGATAGGTTTATCCTCCTGCTTCAAAAGCTCTGCAAGTTCGCAGACAGTGTATTTGGTGGTGCCGGGAATAAAAACATCCGGTCGAATCTCTGCATGGATCTGCAATACCTGCCCCAACAGCGCAAGAAGTCTGGGAATATCTTTTTCCTCTGCCTTACGGATCTTCATTTCATTTTACACCTTCCCGGTTTTCAATTTTACGAATTCAGTATACCACACCCAATCCCATTGTAAAAGAGGATATGTACGCCGCCCGCAGGCGGCACCCTTTATTCTCCCGGTGATTCTTGAAGCCAGCCTTTGCGCAGCTGTTCCAGTGCGTGGGTCTCGAGCCTTGAGACATAACTTCTGCTGATCTGGAGCAGCTGTGCCGTTTCCAGTTGGGTCAGAGGCGGCTGACCCGCCAGTCCGTACCGCAGCAGGATCAGCTTGCGCTCCCGGGCGGGCAGGCCCTCGATCAGCCTGCGCAGCCGCCGGGCCTCGTCCTGCCGCTCACAGGCATCCTCCATGCAGAAACCGTCCTGCAGTACATCGGAAAGGGTCAGTGCGCTGTCCTCCTTTCCCGCTTCCAGTGTTTCCTGCAGGGAAACGACCACACCATTTCTGCGCTCCCTGCGAAAATGCATCCGCAGCTCATTCTCAATACATCTGCTGGCATAGGTCGCAAACCGCGCCTTGCGGGTGGTGTCAAAGGTATCCACGGCCTTCATCAGCCCAATTGTTCCAATTGAGATCAGATCCTCCTGGTCGCCGGGCTGGGCGTAGTATTTCTTTGCCACATGGGCCACCAGCCGCAAGTTGTGCCGGATGATCTTTTCCCGCGCACTCCTGTCCCCCGCCCGCAGAGCCGCAAAGGTTTCGATCTCCTCCCGCGCGCTGAGCGGCTTTGGGAAACTTCCCGCTTCCAGATGCAGCGCCAGCACCAGAAATTTTGTAGCGAAAAATTGCAGCAGCGTTAATAGCATACACAGCACCCCCTGGTGCTACTGTATGCTGTTGGAAGATCACAAAGTATTCCTCCGAATCCGGAGCGCAGGGATGGCATTCTGCAATTTTCCTGCGGGTTCGTTCGTATTAAGGATAAGGGACCGAATTTTGTTGGTAAAACGGAGGAACCATTATGGCGATCTTTGAAAAGACCATTCAAAACAAGAAATTTGATCAGCTGCTCTGGAAGTTGGAAAACGAAATTCCGGCCAGCAGCTGGTCGGCAGAGCTGGAAGCCGGAAGTGATTTCAAAGAGGGCGATGCCCGCTGCAGCGTCCGCGTCTTTGAACGGTACAGCGTGATGGGCGGCAATCGCCTGAGTCTGACGCTGACCATGTTTCAGAACGGGGACAGCCCGATCCGGTTATCCGCCATCACCGCAGGCGGCAGTCAGGCGGTGTTCTTCAAAGTGAACACCCTTGGAGAGGAATCCTTTTTGGAGGACGTAAAGGGACTGCTGGAAGAAATTTTGGAGGAGTAAGATGTTTTTCGCTGGATTTGATCTGTTGTTCAGCATCCTGTTTCCCATCCTGTTCCTTGTGGTTCTGGGCATGATCCTGTATGCCATCATCGGAAATATCCGCACCTGGAATAAAAACAACCATTCGCCGCGGCTCACCGTTCCTGCAGCGGTGGTGGCAAAGCGCACGGAGGTCTCTCATCACCACACGGACAACACGATGATGCATACGTTTACCACCTATTATGCGACTTTTCAGGTGGAAAGCGGCGACCGTATGGAACTTACCGTAAGTGGTTCGGACTACGGAATGCTTGTGGAGGGCGACATTGGAAAGCTGAGTTTTCAAGGCACCCGCTATCTTGGGTTCCAGCGGAACTGAGTGTTTCTGCACTGCTGCCCAACTGGATGAATCGTAAGTTGAACAAGGCAGGATTACACACAAAAAAAACATCTGCTGCCCCTTTGCCGGACGTAACAGCCTCCGGCGCGGGACAGCAGATGTTTTCTTTTTTTACGATGCAGTCAGATTTACTCCGCAATGGGCATGGTCTGGTAGAACCAGTCCTCAATGGCCTTGCGGGTCCGGGCGAAGAACTGCTTCACCGGGCAGGCAGCGTCGCGGGCTTCCTGCTCCAGATCCGTGCCTGCGGGGAAATTGCGGATAACGGTATAAGCCACCGACTGCGGCGGCAGCGACATCATCACGGCAGGGTCGTGCACCACACAGATCTGCTCCCCTACTGCAAGGGTAGCGGGATCGGAGGTGGTCTTTTCGTCATGGTCCTGCCACTGGGTGCGCTCAGTGATCACCATTTCATAGGTCTCCTGCCCCTCTGCGGTCACCAGTACAGACTCCACTGTACCGTCCGCAGCGCGGCTGATCTCTTCTACCGTACCATAGTAGTAGAGCCGCTCCGAAAACAGTGCCGAGGCAGCGGGCAGTGCACTGACACTGAGCAGCAGCACTGCAAGCAGACAAAAGAACGAGCGATAGGTCTTTTTCATAAAAAGCCTCCATTTTTCATGTCGAAGCGGAGCACCCGCCGCATGGCGCTCCCGGATGCCTTATTCTAACACAACTCTTGTCGGATTTCTATATCCAGGCTTAACCGGCGGAAAAATATCGCAAAAGGCATCGCGTCATAACCCTCTCAGTCATCGCCGTCAAGGCTTTGCCTGAGAGGGTGAAAAAGCAAGCCCGGAAGGCACACAGACCTTCCGGGCTTGCACTTTTGGCGATGCGCTGTGCGCATCTCAGACTACTTTACAGCTGGCAGGCGGTATCGTAGCCGGTACGGATGGCGTTGGAGATATCGGCAGCCTTACCTGCGGCATCGCCGATGGAGTACACCGGGATGTTGGCATTTTCCAGCGCAGCAGCGTCAAACTCGTTGGAGCGTGCGCCCATAGCCAGCACGATATAATCGCAGGGGATGGTCACCTCTGCGCCGTCCTTGTTCTCACAGACAACGGCATCCATGCGGAACTCCTTGACCTTGTGGCTGGGGTACTGCTCCACGCCGTAGGTCTTATAGTTTTCCAGCAGGGTGGGCAGAATGGTGGTGCTCTCGCCTGCTGCGATCTTGTCCATCATCTCGATGACAGACACCTTGCAGCCCCGGGCAGCCAGATACTCTGCGGTCTCGCAGCCCACCATGCCGCCACCGATGACAGCCACGGTACCGTAGACCTGCTGCTCACCGGCCAGCACCTTCCAGGCATCGGCCACGTTCACGCTGTCAATGCCGGGGATGCGGGGTGCGGCGCTGTGGGCACCCACAGCGTTGATGACAGCCTCAAAACCGGCCTCCTTCAGCTGCTCTGCCGTGCGGGTCTGTCCCATGCACAGGTGCACCCCGGCATTGCAGACCGCGCGGATCAGATCCTGTGCGGCGCGGCGCATCTCCTCCTTGCGGGGAGGCACGCAGGCAATGTTCAGCTGACCGCCCAGAGAGGTGGTCTTCTCAAACAGGGTCACATCGTGACCGCGCAGGGCTGCCACACGGGCAGCTTCCAGACCGGCAGGGCCGCCGCCCAGAACAGCCACCTTCTTTTTCTGTGCGGCAGGCTGGATGCTGCGGCTGTTCTCATAGCCATTTTCGGCATTGAGCACGCAGGACAGGAACTGGCGGTTCTGGATGGCATCGGTGCAGCCCTTGTTGCAGCTGATGCAGCGGCGAATATCGCAGGCCTTACCGGCAGCGATCTTTGCGCCCCAATCAGGGTCTGCCAGCAGCGGACGGCCAACAGCCACCATATCAGCCATGCCGCTCTCGATGACACGCTCTGCCATCTCGGCATCCACGATACGGCCCACGGCGCTGACCGGCACGTTGACAGCCTTTTTGATGTCCCCGGCGATCCTGACAAAGAAGCCGTAGGGCTGCACACCCATGGGAGGAATGGTATCGGCCATGTTGCCGGTGTGGTTGGCCTGGGCAACGTGGAACATATCCACGCCGTCCTCCACCAGCCACTGGGCGAACTGCACCGCATCGGCCTCGTCGATGCCGCCCTTGCCGCGCTGCGGGGTGACGATGGACAGCTTGTAGTCAATGATCATATCCGGCACAGCCTTGCGGATGGCGCGGGTCAGCATCCGGGCAAAGCGGACCCGGTTCTCCAGACTGCCGCCGAACTTGTCGGTGCGGTGGTTCATCCGGGTGGAGCACAGGCAGCCGTTCAGGCGGTCGCCGTGGATCTGGATCACGTCCACACCGGCCTTCTGGGCACGCACCGCGCAGGCGCACATCTTATCGATGATGGCCATCAGCATTTCCTCGCTGACCTCATCGGTAAAGAACATCATGTCGTGATGCAGGCGCTGACGCATCTCGTCAAACTTCTTCTGCATGAACAGGCTGTTGATGGCATCCACATCGTACTCCGGGTGGAAGAGCTGGACGCCCAGCTTGGTGCCGTAGGCGTGTACGCTGTCGGCCAGTGCCTTGAAGGCAGGGATCTGGCTGTCGTCAAACAGCTTGGGGGTGGGAGAAAAGCTGTTGATGGGTGCCACATCGCCCATAACGATGTAGCCCACGCCGCCCTTTGCCAGACGGGTGTAGAAGCCCATGTCCTGCTCACTGATCATGCCGTTTTTCTCGTAGCCGGTGGTCAGCGGGGGGAACATGATGCGGTTTTTAAAGGTCTGTCCGCCCACCTCGATGGGCTGCAGAATCACGTTTTGCATACGAAAGCCTCCTTGCAGATACGCTTTGCTTTACAGATTTGCTTTGATGAATGCTGCGGTCTTTTCCTCCACGGCGGCACGGGCTGCCAGCGTGGCAAAGTTGTGGCCGCCGCCTGCAATGGTGTCCACCTCGGGTGCGGTGTACACCTGTGCGTAACGGCTGCAGGTGCCCTCGTCCACCAGACGGTCATCGTCGGCCCGCAGCAGAAGCACCGGGCCGTTGTAGCCCTTGGCCTCGGTAAAGGGATCGGGGTGCTTGGCCATCTCATAGTTGAAGGCCATCTTGTAGCACAGACCCTCCATGTCGGCGTAGTCCTTGCCGGTCTGGGTCACACCGTCGGCGCGCTGGGCGCAGCCGAACCACATCCCTGCGCCCGGGCACAGCAGGATCAGGCCGTGGGGCTGGATCACCGGAGCGCAGGAGGCAGCAATGTAGCCGCCCATGCTCTGACCGGAGAGGAACATTTTTTCGCTGTCCACATAGGGCTGCTGGGCTGCCCATGCAAAGATATCCTGTGCATCGGTGTGCAGGCCATCGAAGCTCATATCCTCGAACTCGCCGTCACTCTCACCGTTGCCGTAGAAATCAAACCGGGCGCTGCCGATGCCCTGCGCTGCCAGAGCGCGGGACAGGTGGGTGTACATGGATTTGTAGCCGCTGCAGCTGCCGGCAAAGCCGTGCAGATGCACCACAAAGGGCACCTTGCCCTCGGTATCAGGCAGGGTCACGATGCCGCGCAGGGTGTGACCATTACGGTTTTGAAACTGGACCTGTAAAATCTTCATTTACTTGCTCTCCTTTGCGGCACGGCGGCTCTTCAGCTCTGCCAGCATCTCGGCCGTCTTCTGCTTGGTCAGGGGGTAGACGAAGAACAGGATGGCCACTGCAATGCCGTAGCCCAGGAAGTAGACGCCGGTGTAGCTCTTCCAGATGGCGTTCACAACGCCTGCGGTCTGCACAGCGCCTGCGGTCACGTTGTAGCCGATGGCACCCAGCACAAAGCTGGACAGGCTGCCGGAGATGGCGCTTGCGAGCTTGCGGAAGAAGGAGTAGGTGGAGTAGACGATGCCCTCGTTGCGCTCGCCGGTCTGCAGCTCATGGTAGTCGATGGCATCGTTGACCATGGCCCAGATCAGCACCTGCATACCGGAAGCGCCCAGGTAGCAGATGCCGTTGATAACGATGAAAGCCACGGGGTTATGGATGGGGAAGAAGAACAGGATGCCGAACACGACGGCGGCAAAGCCTGCGCCCATGCAGCACCACTCCTTCTTGCCGAGCTTGTTGGCCAGAGGCTGGGTGATGGCAAAGGACAGCACCGCGTACAGAACGCTCAGCATACCGGAGACAGCCTGAATTTTAACGTTGCCGAAGAAATCCTTGTACAGGTAGGTGTTCAGGCCGTTGACCACGGATGCACCGATCATGCCGGTCAGGCTGAAGAACATCACGCCCAGCAGGGCTTTGTTGTGGGAGATCTCCTTGAGAACGTGCAGGTAGTTCAGCTTTTCGCCCTGCGGACGCTCAGGCACTTCCACACGCTCCTTGCACCACACGCAGGTGATCTGCAGGCACAGCAGGCCCAGCATGGCGCAGATGCAGGCCAGCATCAGGAAGCGGCCAGCCACAGGCTGGTTGTCCACATACAGGAACAGGGGGCCGACCATGACCATGACGGTCATAAAGATGGTGCCGCCCAGGCTGCGGTAACGGGACAGAGCGGTGCGCTGGCTCACATCATCGGTCATCACGCTGGACAGGGTGCCGAAGGGCACGTTGACGCAGGTGTACAGTGCCTCATACAGCACATAGGTGATGAACATGTAAGCCAGACGCAGACCGTAGCTGATGTTGCCCACATTGACAAAGGCCAGCACACACAGCACTGCCATGGGGAACGAGAAAGCGCGGATCCACGGGATGAACTTGCCGCCCTTGGTGGCCTTGCGGGAGTCCACGATAGCGCCGATGATGGGGTCGTTGACGGCATCCCAGATCTTGGTGATCAGCAGCAGGATACCCACATGGAAGGGGTTAACCTGCAGGATCAGGGTGTAGAAGATCGACAGATACATGGCGCGGTACTGCTCCGTAAAGCAGCAGCCCAGATCGCCCAGTGTATAGCCGATCTTGTCCTTCATGGAGAAGGGACGAACGGTCTTTTTCTGGTCCATTGCGTTTTATCCTCCTTAAAAAACAGATGAAACCACGAGGCTTTTCACACAAGCCTCTTCTCTTCGATTGCATTATACGTTAATTTTGCGTCAAAGCATATCCAAAAAATGATTGAAAACTATCGCAAATTGATGTATTATGCAATTATGACAGTTGTACTTTTCAGTTGTGTACAACAAACTGTCGCATCTGACAGTTCCACGGAGGGAATTTTGGTGAATTATACAGCCAAACGTTATCTTTTTGAACAAAGCACGGTTCGGGAATTCTTTTCCGGCGCGTATTACGACCTGTTTCTGGTCATGCGGGGCAGCGGTGTGTTCCGGTGCAGCGAGGTGGTGCTGCCTGCCCAGCAGCAGAATCTGATCATCCTCAAGCCCGGGCAGGGCGGCAGACTGGAATATGCCGGAACCTACGGCCCGCTGGAGATCATCCGGGTGCAGTTGTCTCCCCAGATGCTGGCGCAGTTGTCGGATGAGGACACCGACTTTGAAAAAAGCTTCAACGTGGTGCCCTTCCGGCAGGTGGCTGTCCGGCCGGACAGCCAGATCTATATGCTGCTGAAAAATCTTGCCCGGAAGCTGCTGGTACTCCCCCAGGAGAGCAGCCAGTTCGGCGCGGCGGCGTTCGAGCACGGCATCCTGCAGATGTTCGTGGTGCTGGCACTGCGTGCCTGCATCCATGCCGAATTCCACACCGCTTCGGTCAGCCGCCACCACCTGATGCTGGATGAGGTATTCCTGTTTATTCAGTCGCACCTCACCGAGGATCTGACGCTGGAGCGTCTGGAAAAGGAGTTTTTCGTCTCCCGGGAGCACATTGCCCGGGAATTCAAACGCCAGACCGGCCAGACCGTGCACCGCTACATCGTAAAGGCGCGGCTGGACCGCTGCTGCGCCCTCATTGAGCAGGGCCTGCCCATCACCGAGGTGTACAAGACCAGCGGCTTTGGGGGCTATAACCACTTTTTCCGCGCCTTTAAAAAGGAGTACGGTATGACCCCCAAAGAATATTTCAGCACCACCCGGCAGGATGCCCGGGGATGAGCCTTTGCAAAAGAAGTCCCGGCTGCAATTTTTGTGCAGGCTGAAACGTATTCTGTATAAAACGGCAGCTGCCGTTTTTCAACGAACGATCTCCATTACAGACAGGAGGAAAGCTCTATGAAATTTTCTGCTGATTATCGTGCCCTTGCGCTGGATGCCCTGCGTGGCAGATGGAAGACAGCTGTTCTGGCCGGACTGGTTGCCAGTGTGCTGGGAGCCAACATTGTGAGCAGCTCAGACAGGGTCATCTCCAACATGAGCCAGAACGCCAACGGCGACACCCCGGGGTTTGCCGGGCTGTTTTCCACCGGCAGCGGCGGCGTGCTGGCGGTTCTCGTGATCTGCATCCTTGCCTGGGCAGTGTTCACCGTCATCGTGGGCGGTGCGGTGCGGCTGGGCTACGCCCGGTTCAACCTGAACCTTGCAGACGGCAGGGACGCTGCCCTCTCCGACCTCGCTTCCCAGAAGCACCGCCTGTGGGACGGCTTCTGCATGAATTTCCTGCAGGGGCTTTATGTGGCGCTTTGGTCGCTGCTGCTGTTCATCCCCGGCGTGGTAAAAGCCTACAGCTATGCTATGACCCCCTATATCATGGCCGAGCACCCCGGCCTGACGGCCAACGAAGCCATCACTGAATCCCGGCGCATCATGGACGGCAACAAGTGGCGGCTGTTCTGCCTCGATCTCAGCTTTCTGGGCTGGGAGCTGCTCTGCACCCTGCCCATGCTGATCGGTTTCTCTCTCGTCTTTGCCTTCACCCGCTCGGCGGATACGGTCCTCGTTCTGCTGATCCTGCTGTCCATCCCGCTGAGCGCCGGCTTCTTCTTTCTGCACCCCTACGAGGAAGCGGCCTGGGCGATCTTTTACCGGGATATCACCGCTGCACCTTCTGACACCGAGGAAATCTGAGAATGAAACATACCGCCTGCTATCACCTGCCCGGACTGTTCGAGTTCTACGAGCTCTACCGCCTGTTCCTGCCCCTGTTCCGGGAGCACCGGGAATATTTTTATGACTGGTGCGAGATCGGCTCCATCTACGGCGCTCCGCCGGATTGCATCTGGGGCGGGGGCCGCGTGGAGGCCGGGGAGCACTCCCCCGCCGAAGTTCTGGCCCTGACCCAGGAATACGGCATCTCTGCCCGGCTCACATTCAGCAATTCCCTGCTCCGCCCGGAGCACCTCTCAGACCGGAAATGCAACGCAGTGTGCCAGCAGTTTGCCCAGCGGGGCACTGTGCAGAATGGGGTCATCGTCCACTCCGAACTGCTTTTGAACTACCTGCAGCAGCATTATCCGGAGCTTTATCTCGTATCCTCCACCACCAAGGTCCTGACGGATCCTCAGGCGTTTCAGGCAGAGGTCCGGCGGCCGGAGTTCCGGTATGTCGTGCCGGACTTCCGGCTGAACAAGGCCTTCGATGCCCTGGATACGCTCTCCCGGCCCGAAAAGGACAAGGTAGAATTTCTCTGCAACGAGTGCTGCTGGTTCGGCTGCACCGAGCGCAGGCGCTGCTACGAAGCCGTCAGCCGCAAAAATCTGGGAGAGGTCTGCGAACATCGGTGCACCGCCCCCGGCGCGCAGGAGGGCTACCGCTTTTCCAAGGCGATGGAAAACCCCGGGTTCATCGGCACTGCGGACATCCGGGAGCGCTATCTTCCGTTGGGCTTTTCCAATTTCAAACTGGAAGGGCGCGGCCTGGGCAGTGCGCTGGTGCTGGAGTTTCTGCTCTATTATCTGACCCGGCCGGAGTATCAGATTCACGTCCGGGAGGCGATCTATCTGGATAACATGCTGGACCTCTTTTAAGGGTTGCACCACCGGCGCAGTGTGGTATAATCAGCATAACAGAGCACCCGCAAGCGGCGCTCTGTTCCGTCCAATCCAAGTCAGGAGGAGATCGTTATGGAATTCACTCAGCTTATTGCACAGCGGTATTCCTGCAAAAATTTTGGTGCAGGCAGGGTAGACGCTGCAGCACTCCACACCATTCTGGAAGCCGGTCGGCTGGCACCCACCGCCAAGAACACCCAGGAACAGCGCATCTACGTCGTTCAGTCCGAAGAGGGGCTGGCAAAGATCGATGCTGCCACTCCCTGCCGCTACGGTGCCCCCATCTGTCTGGTGGTTGCCTATGACAAGAACCACACCTTTACTTACCCCGGCGAGCGGATGAACTCCGGCATGGAGGATGCCGCCATCGTGGCCACCCACCTGCTGCTGGGCGCTGCCAATGCCGGCGTGGACAGCTGCTGGGTCAACTTTTTTGACCCGGACAAGCTGGCGAAAGCGCTGGGTCTGCCCGAAAACGAGGAGATCGTGATGCTCCTTGATCTGGGCCACGCTGCCGAGGGTGCAGGTCCCCTGCCCAACCACAGCTCCCGCAAACCTCTGTCCGAAACCGTCACGTTCCTGTAACCATCACAGGGATGCAAAAAAGCCCCCACATGTTGGTTTTCCGGCCAACATGCGGGGGCTTGTGTTTTATTCCAATTTTTAGTTCTGCGGGTGGACGATATCCCGCCAATCCAGATCTCCACGCTCCAGACCGTGGATGAGCACCTCCGCGGTGGCGATGTTGGTGGCCAGCGGGATGTTATGCACATCACACAGGCGCAGCAGGGTCATCTCGTTGGGCTCGCTGGGCTTTGCGTTGATCGGATCGCGGAAGAACAGGAGCAGATCGACCTCATTGCAGGCAATGCGGGATGCGATCTGCTGATCACCGCCCTGAACACCTGCCAGAAAGCGCTGGATCTGCAGACCCGTTGCCTCGGAGATCAGCTTGCCGGTGGTGCCCGTAGCCACCAATTTATGCTGGCTCAAAATCCGGCAATACGCCGTACAGAACTGAACCATCAGCTCTTTTTTGGAGTCATGCGCAATCAGTGCAATGGTCATCGGTCAACCTCTCCTTTGTTTTGCCAGTGGGCATTTTCTTGCATATATCATAGTATCACAGTTTCCGTTCTTTTACAACCGTTTTTTAGACAAACTTCATACTTTTTTCGGAAAAAAGCGCCAGAATTCACCAAAAGCAGCGTTTCAGCGTTTTATCCTTCTTCAATTGTCTAAAGCGTCTTGCCCGGCAGGTGCGGTCTCCTGAGCAGCATCCGTAGTGCCTGCGGCGGGATCTGTGGCCGCATCCGCGCCGGTTTCGGTCTGGGCGGGGGCAGTCTGGTCAGCGGGGGTGCTGTCTGCGGCGGTCTCCTGCTTGCCGATGGTGCCATCCTCATTCAGGGTGCCGTCCTGCATGGCGAAGTAGGCGTTGAAGATATCCGCCATCAGGTTACCAGCACGGGCACCGCCGCCGCCGTATTCCACAACAATGCCAATTGCGATCTGGGCATCCTCTGTCGGGCCGTACGCGATCATCATGGTATTGGTGTAATGCCTATAGCTGCTGCCGGAATAGTAACCCTCACTGCGCTGGGGGGTACCGGTCTTGCAGGCGATGGTATACGGGTAGTTCGCCAATGCGGAGATCGTCTGAGACACGCCGATCATTCCCTGCTGTATCAGATCAAAGGTCTCCCCCTTGTCCTCAATCACATCCATGACCTCGGGCTGGGTCTCCTGCAGCACTTCACCAGTGTTGGAATCCAAAATCGCCTTGACAAAGTGGGTACGATAACGGGTTCCCCGGTTGGCAATGGTGGCGGCATAGGTCGCCAGCTGCACTGGCGTGACCACCGTGTTGCCCTGGCCAATGGCCGCCTGGATATCCAGGGATTCCATATAGTTGGAGTCGTTCTTGGAGGTCAGGTGGCCCACAGCCTCGCTGACCTCCACGCCGGTGCGCTGGCCCAGGCCCAGCTTATAGGCGTAGGCATCGTAAACATCACTGGTCAGGCGGCGGCCCACATCATAGAAGAAGACGTTGCAGCTCCACTTGATTGCGTTGACCACATCAATGGGGCCGTTGCCATGGCCGTGCTGTGTACATTTGGGGCGGTAATCCTTATAGTAGGTATAGACCCTGGTACAGTTGACCGTGGAATAGCGGTTAATGAGCCCGGTATCCAGCGCGGCGATCGCCACAGCGGGTTTGAAGGTGGAACCCGGAGTATACAGGCCCTGTAAGGCCCGGTTGAACAGTGGCAGGCTCTCGTCGGCACTGTACTCGCTGTACTGTGTGGCATAAAGATTCTGGTCGAAGCTGGGGTAATTCGATGCGGCCAGCACACTGCCGTCCTTCACATCCAGCACCACGGCGGCACCGGCGGCAGCTTTCATGCTGCCGGTGTTGTAGACCCGGTTGATCATGTCGATGTTCTCGGCCAATGCCTTGTCCACCGCCTTCTGGAACCGGCTGTCGATGGTCAGCTGGACGGTGTGGCCCGGCTCGGGCACAGTGGTCAGGGCCGTATCCACAATGACCCCATCGGAGTTGCGGGTGATGGTCTCCACGCCATCCTTGCCCCGCAGTTCGTCCTCATAGGCCGATTCCAGGCCCGAGATGCCGATGATGTCGTTCATGTTGTAGCCTTTTTCGCGCAGGGGGTAGGTGGTCTGGCCGTTTTCATCGGTCACCTTCCACTTTTCAGCGGTGATCTTGCCCACCCGGCCCAGCACATGGGGCAGCACCGTGGATTGCTCATAGCTGCGGGTACTCGTTTCCACGATCTCCACGCCCGGCAGCGAGAGGCTGTGCTCCTTGATGGTCGCCACGGTGGCCTCGCTGACGTTTTCCGCCATGATAAAGTTGTTCACATTGGAAAACGCCTGCAGCTGCATCTCGTAATGGATACCGCCCAGCGTGCGCTGCCAGCTCAGCGGAAAGCTGGCAAGGTCGTAGTCCTCCACCAGCTTCTCCATCACATCATTGGCCGTTGCATACTGCTGTAAACCAAGATTGTCCTTCATGGCGGCAAGGGCTTTCTGATCCCTGGTGCTGCCCGCTTCGGCGGTAAAGGTATAATTGCCCGCTGCATCCGGCTGGCTGATGAGCAGAGTATCGTTCCAGCTCTCACCGTTGGCACGCAGCAGCTCGACGATCTTCTGGAGCATCCCGTCCAGATCTTCGTCTCCCATCAGCAGCTTGTTGAGCACCACGTTGTAGCCCGTGACGCTGGTGGCAATGCGCTCCCCCCGGCTGTCCACAATGTCACCGCGTGCCGCCGTGACCGTAAACTTGTAGTCGGTGGTGTTGGTGGCCTGGGATTTGAAATCGTCCCCGTTGACCAGCTGCAAAAAGATGAGCCGCAGCCCGTACAGCAGCATCAGGATGCAGGCGGCGGCAACGAGAACACGCATCCGCCGGATGGCGGTTTTCCGTTCTTCTTGGTTCATGGATTCTCCTTCCGGCGCGGGGTGCGTTACACCACGCCGTTGTCGATCTTAAATTCTTCGTGGACGCGGCGCACGACCCCGAACAGAGGGAAGCAGACGGGCACCGAGAGCGCCGCCGTGGGCAGCACGAACCACAGCCAGCGGCTGGCCGCGCCGCTGTAACCGGGCATGTAGTAGAAAAACAGCCAGTCCAGCGTGAGCACCAGCAGGGCGGCGGCAGACGCAATGAGTGCAAAGTTTGCGGCCGAATTCTTGAAGTAGAGCTGCATCACCGCTGAAACGGCAAAGCAGAGCAGCAGCAGCTCCAGCGCCAGCATGCCCACGGTGCGCCCGGCCAGCCAGTCCCACATCAGGCCGCAGACCGCCCCAAAGACAGCCCCGGCGAACTCGCCCTCAAACACGGCAACCGCCAGCGCCAGCGGCAGCAGCCAGAGCGGCTTTGCCGCCCCGAACTGGAACAGCCCGGGCGTGGTCTGCAAAACAGCACAAAGAAGGCCCAGCAGCGCATAGCAGATCCATTTGACGATCTGGCCCCGGCTGCGTTTCCGGCGTGATTCCATCAGGGTCCCTCCTCAGAAACTGGTAATGATGAACGCATGGCGCACCGTGCGGGGGTCGGTACCGGGTTTGATGACGGCAATGGTCGATTTGCCGCTGACCTCGGGCACCAGTTCCTGTACCACGCCCACCAGCAGGTCAGCCGGGAACACCCCGCCCAGCCCGGTGGTAACCACCTGATCGCTTTTCTCCGTCAGGGTGTTGCGCGCAAGGTTGGTCAGCACGCACAGGCCATCGGCGGCGTATTCGGAGCTGCCGGTGACGATGCCGTTGTCACGGGTGCGGGATACCACACCCGCCGCGTTGAAGTTGGGGTGAAGAATGGTCATCACCTTGCAGCTGGTGGGCTCAGCCTCCACCACCATGCCCAGCAGGTAGCCCTGGTCACTGACCACGGCATCGTTGACGGCCACGCCATCCAGCGTGCCGCGGTCCAGCGTGAAGCCATAGAAGGAATCCAGCGGGTCACGGCCAATGACAAAGCTGGAAAGATAGCTCATCTCGGGCCGCTGGCTCTGGATGCTTTCCAGTGCCTTGTAGGCCTGGTTCTCGGCCTTGACGCGGTCGTAATCCACCATCTGCTGGCGCAGCTCGGCGTTTTCGGCCTTGAGCGTCTCGTTCTCAGCCATCACGTCATCGATGCTGGTGTACTTTTCCCACAGGGAGGCCACGCCGCCGCTGACCACGGCCGCCACTTTCTGGAATGGAGCAGCCGCCACGCTCAGCAGCTCCTGCGGAGCGGCAGTCAGGCGGCCGTTGGCACCGGCGTAGGCCATGATGCCCACCAGAAACACCGCGATGCCCACCAGGATCTTGAATTTCCAGGTATCGAAAAAGTCTTTCAAGGGGTTTTCCTCCGATTGCAAAAGGGCGCGGACAGCCCAGAGCCGTCCGCACCCTCTGTTACATCGTTACATATGAGCTCCATCGGTGTCCAGCACGTCGTGCAGAACATCCACATGATCCAGCACCGCACCGGCACCCTTGGCCACGCAATCCAGCGGGTCCTCCGCAACATGGACATCAATGCCGGTCTCGCTCTGGATCAGCTGATCCAGGCCCCGCAGCAGGGCACCGCCGCCGGTCAGGGTGATGCCGTGGTCGATGATATCGGCGCTCAGCTCAGGCGGGGTGCGCTCCAGGGTCTCCTTGATGGCGCTGGTGATCTTGACCAGGCACTCCAGCAGGGCCTCGCGCACATCCTCAGAGTGGACGACGATGTTCTTGGGCAGGCCGTCCACCAGGTTGCGGCCCTTAATCTCCATGGTCATCTCAGGGTCCATGGGGTAGGCAGAGCCGATCTCGATCTTGATCTGCTCGGCGGTACGCTCACCGATGAGCAGGTTATACTTGCGCTTGATGAAAGCGATGATGGCCTGATCGAACATATCACCGGCCATCCGGACGCTGCGGGAGGCCACAATGCCGCCCAGAGAGATGACTGCGATCTCAGCGGTGCCGCCGCCGATGTCCACGATCATGCTGCCGGTGGGCTCGCTGATGGGCAGGCCCGCGCCGATGGCAGCAGCCATGGGCTCCTCGATGACGGAGACCTGACGGGCACCGGCCTTGAGGGTCGCCTCACGCACAGCGCGGCGCTCCACCTCGGTCACGCCCGAGGGGATGCAGATGACCACGCGGGGGCGGGAGAACATGCTGTTGCCGCAGGCCTTTTTCAGGAAGTTCTCCAGCATATTTGCCGTGATATCGAAATCGGCGATGACACCATCCTTCAGGGGGCGAACCGCCACGATGCTGCCGGGGGTACGGCCGATGACAGCCTTTGCCTCAGCACCCACGCAGCGCACCTCATCGGTCTTGGTATCCACAGCCACGACCGAAGGTTCCCGCATGATGATGCCCTTGCCCTTCATGTAAACCAGGGTATTTGCAGTACCCAGATCAACGCCAACGTCCTTTGACAAAAAACTCATAATGAAGCTCTCCTTCGTATTTCCGGTCTATTCCAAAACGCACAGCAGTCCAAACTCCACAGGGTTTGACCGCCTATCGCAGAATAACACGTTTCTATTATAGCCGCAAGTCAACGTTTTCTCAAGCGTTTTGTCAAGTTTTTCCGTATTTTTCATTTTTCTGTGCGTTCCGCCGCGCAAACTGTCAGAACTGTTCAAGCAGGCGGACCGTCCGGCTGACGGGCAGGCCCATAATGGTGTAATAATCACCCTCAATGGCATCCAGCCAGACCGCCGCGCGGCCCTGGATGGCATAGGCACCGGCCTTATCGTAGGGCTCCTCTGTGGCGGCGTACCGCTCGATTTCCTCCTCGCTCAGCGGGAAAAAGGTGACCTTGCAGGTATCCACAAAGCTCTCGGTGCGGGTGCCATCGGAAACGCAGACACCGGTGTGCACATAGTGGGTCGCGCCAGACAGCGCGCGGAGCATCCGTCTGGCATCGTCCGGGCTGTGAGGCTTGCCGAACACCTCGCCGTTCACATCCACCACGGTATCGCAGCCCAGCACCACGGCACCGGGGTGTTCCTTGGCCACAGCAAGGCACTTACCCCGGGCAAGCTGCTCCACCAGCCGGGCGGGGGTATCCGCCGTCACGGCATCCTCGTCAAAATCGCTGACGCAAACGGTAAAATCCGTCGTGTACAGGCTCAACAGTTCTTTCCGTCGGGGGCTCTGGGAAGCCAGGATCAGATCTTTCATACGCTTCACTTCCCCGTTGAGCCAAAGCCGCCCGCGCCACGCTGGGTATCCCCCAGTTCAGCCGCCTGAGCAAAGGCGGCGGTATACACCGGTGCAATGCAGAGCTGTGCCACACGCTCACCGGGCTGGATGGTATAGGCCTCGGTGCCCAGATTGATCATGGGCACCTTCAGTTCCCCGCGGTAGTCACTGTCCACCACACCCACGCCGTTTGCCATGCACAGGCCGTGCTTGATGGAAAGGCCGCTGCGGGCATAGACCAGCGCCACAGCGTGGGGGCCGGGCAGCTCGATGGCAAGGCCGGTGGGCACCAACGCCCGCTGCATGGGGGCCAGTGTCAGGGGCTCATCCAGCACGGCGCACAGGTCGGCCGCCGCTGCCCCCGGCGTTGCATAGGCGGGCACCTTGGCCCGGGGGTCCAATACTTTATAGTTTACGGTGATCGGTTCCATAGTATACCTCATAAGTTGTTGCTAAACCTCTCCGTCAAAGCCTGACGGCCTGCGAAGCGAGACTGAGAGGTTTAATTCGTTCCCTTGAAATACAGTCCTCTTGTAAACTCTCCCTCAAAGGGTGCGTGGACACGGATGCTGTCCAGAATGGCGGCAGCTTCTTCCCGGGATTCCAGTGTGAAGTAGGCCACACCGTAGTCCACAGTCAGAGCCCCGGGCTTATCACCCATATAAATAGGTACGGGGTTATAGATCGTCCGCACGCCCATGCCGCAGCGCACCGGGAACTTTTTGGCCTTGCGGTCGGTCAGTTCCCCTGCTTTATTGCAGTGGGCGCAGTCATGGATGTTCTGCAGCGGGCAGGCACGGGTGACCATCAGCGGCATGTGGCCATAGACCAGCACACCGGTGGGCACAGGCTTGCCGTTATGGGTGGGGGCAATGGTGCTGATATCGCTGTCCTTGACTTCGGGCAGGATGAGCACACTGTTCAGGCCATGGTCGGCGTAGAACTGCGCCGCCATCTGGTTGGTGACATTCAGGCCAAAGCCGCCGGTCATCGGCAGGCCACGGCAGAGCCGCAGGTGGGCGATGTTGCTTACCTCATAGCCCGCAAAACCCGCATCCTGGGTGGTAGCAATGCGGCGGGCGGTGTCCTCCTCCAACGCGCCGAACATCACGCGCGGCAGCTCCAGAAGGGTCTTTTCCCGCCACTCCCGGGGCACCCGGTCGGCCTGGGCAATGGGCAGAATGAGATACTCCACCCCGCTCAGGGCCTGCTCCGGCACCTGCTCCCAAGCTTCAAAACGGGCGCGCAGGGTGCGGCGGGGCGGCAGAGTGCGCAGGGGCAGCGCATCCGGCTCCGCCTCGTGTACCGGCCAGGGGCGCAGGACCTCCCGCTTTTTCAGCAGGGCCTCCAGCGCATCCCGGCGCAGCTCGTTCACGGCACTGCCCGGCACGAACCAGGGGCCGCCGTCCATCTCCACATCAATCTTTTCCACCGCAAAGGGGGTGCCGCCCGTCTTGGAAAGGCTGCGCTGCAGGCTCTCGGTGGGGTCGGTGCGGGCAGGCTGCGGTTCCGCATCGCCGTAGGCAAAGGCCTTGTTGCCGTCCGCGTCGGTCACGGTCAGCTTCTCGCCGCCCTCTTCGATCTCCAGCCTGAACTGCACCGGCACCCGGCTGCGCTCGCGGCGGTAGAGCTCACGCAGGGCAGGCAGGGTCTTTTTGGTCAGCTCTGCATCGGCTTCACTGCGCACACCGAACATGGTGCCGTCGATCTTTCCATCCAGATAACCGGAGGTGAAGCCAGAGCGGCTGAACGCATTTTTCAGCAGGTCACGGTCGTAGGCGCGGCCCTCGCGGCCTGCCAGACAGGCACTGACCGCCGCCGCCACATACTCCGGCGTGCGCAGGCGGCCCTCGATCTTGGCCGATGCCACGCCGACGGCCTGCATCCGATCCAGCTTGTCGATGACAGAGTTATCCTTCAGGGAAAGGTGGTGCAGACGGCCCGGCTTGCCCTCGGGCAGCGGGTTTGCCTCAAAGGGCAGGCGGCAGGGCCCGGCGCAGGAGCCCCGGTTGCCGCTGCGGCCGCCCAGGAAGGCAGACATATAGCACTGGCCGCTGACACACATGCAGAGCGCGCCGTGGACAAAGCACTCCGTCTCGATGCCGCAGTGCTTTGTGATGTGCTCCACCTCGGGCAGGCTCAGCTCACGGGCCAGCACCACCCGGGCAAAGCCCAGCTCTTTCAGTTCCAGCGCACCTTGCAGCGTATGAACGCTCATCTGGGTGGAGCCGTGGCGG
>OLZE01000574.1_pt1 | contig 23867 bp, 20 predicted proteins | sample 1674091 | NCBI WGS metagenome assembly OLZE01 (sample SAMEA103958143, study PRJEB25191) | human gut metagenome | biome: human-associated habitat [ENVO:00009003]; feature: intestine environment [ENVO:2100002]; material: feces | place: Germany | collected 2013/2015
TTGCACGCATTGCGTGCAAAATTGAATACACAGTTTATGTTATATCAAAACATATTATATAAACATAAATATTCATCAAAGCGGGCGTCCAATGAACGCCCCTACCGGTTTGCAACATTTACAAAATTTGTTTTAACATACAAATTGTACGATTACTTGCGGGAGAACACGGTTCTCCCCTACAGATTATACACTGCTTTTATTGTATAAAAAGCTATGTGTATAAACATAAAAATTCATCAGTACAGGCGGATGATATCTGCCCAACAGAACGACAACCGCATATCAAAAAGCAAACAACCGCCCACCTTTCGGTGAGCGGTTGTTTTGTGTAGTGTAGTATTAGGAAATTGGGATTAGATTACAATTACTGCTGTCTTTCGCAATAACTTGAAAGGCCTGTGTTAGGATCTGTGTATTTGAGCATATCATTGTCAGCGTCATATGTGTAGTTAAACTGCTGTTCGCCTACTGTCATAACGAGATCTGTACCCTCAAATGTGTAATTGCCCGAAACAGTCACACCGCTCATTTCGCCTGAGAATGTACCGTCATCTGCAAATGTGTATGTACATTTCAAAGTTTCGGGTTCAACACCGTTTGCTGTTGCGTAGTCATCAATTGAAACAGCTTTACCGTCTGTACCCTCAAGTGCTGTTACAGTCCAAGTACCTACAACGCTTGCCGATGAATCGCCGTCCTTTGAATCAGCGGCGCTGTCATCTGCGCTGTTTGCATTGTCATCAGCAGTCTGTGATGCCGAACTTTCGTTTTTGCTTGACGAGTCACCGTCATTACCGCAACCTACAAGACCTACTGTACCTACCATACAAATTGCAAGCAATAAAGCTAACTTCTTGATTTTTTTCATAGTTGATTACCTCTTTCCGATATTTTTTACTTTCCGATTTTGATTTACGGAAACACCGCAATTTTCGTGTTTCGCTTTTATCACCTCAATGATAGCCAATTTAATGCAACATTTCAACAAATTGGCACAAACATCAATCTTTTGGCAAAAACATATGACAATCGGATATAATGTTTTTCAAATTTATGGTATAATCTAAGTGCAGTTAATCATTGCTCCGAATTAAATTATTTCAAAGGAGGCGATATCTTGAAAATTGCAGTTATTGATGACGAAAAGCCTCAGGCAGACATTCTCTACTCAATCTGCAACGCATATTTTGGCGGACACAAGCAAAATGTGCAGATTGATTGTTTTCCTGACGGAATAGCTTTTTTCAATTCATTCAAGGAAAACACCTACAAAATAGCCTTTGTAGATATTTTTATGGAGAAGATGAACGGCATTGCCGTGGCTGAAAAGCTTCGTGAAAAAGACCGTGATATTCTTATTGTATTTGTCACAACAAGCCCCGATTTTATGATGCAGGCATTTTCCGTTCACGCTTTTCATTACATAACAAAACCATACAAAGCTGAGCAGATTTACAAGGTACTTAATGATGCCTCGTCATATGTATCGGATAATTCAAAATACATTGAAGTTATGTGTGACCGCCGAAACACGCTGATTTCGCTTAAGGAAATTGTTTCTGTTGAATCCGATGCACATTATATCAACATAGGTGTTGTTTCGGGACTTAGATATCGCACACGAATGACCATTACAGAGTTTCTCAAGCTTGCAGACAAAGACACCCGTTTCATACCCGTAAACAGGGGAATCGTGCTGAATGCCGATTACATAAAGGACATTGAAGGCTCTGTATGTGTTACAGGCAACGGTGAAAGATTCCCGATTAAAATTCGTGAAAAGACTCGGATTGAACAGAGTATCCGTGAATATATATTCAAAAAAATCAGAGAAAACCAGCGGAGGTGAATATGGACGCATTCATAAAATTTCTTCAGGCATTTTTCAGCTTTGTCATAATAATACCGTTAAGTTTATTCTGCCTTTTACCGTTAAAAAATCAATTAAAATACCCGATTTCAAAGATAGTAACGCTCTTTTTGTGTTCATTTATCATACTCGGTTCTCTCTCGTCAATTGTGATGACGGCTTTTGACATTCAGAATTTAAACTTTGTTCTCTTCCCCGACCTTGTAATATTTTTCTTCCTTATTAAAAGCGTTACAAAGGCCGGAACAGCACGCTGTTTGTTTGTTTTTATAAGTGTGTGCTGTTTGATTTCATTCTTTTCGCTGTATTCATATTTTATCAAATCATTTTTTCAGGAAGAAATCTCACGAGGAGTTAACACCTCATATAGCCTGATTCAAATGGGGCTTTCGGTTGCGGCAATGGGAGCGCTTGTTCCGCTTACAAAATACTATGCATGGATGATTGACAACATAAATATCGGCAAGGTGTGGTATTTGTTTTCAATTTTGCCCATTGCACTTATGGTGTCAAACATCTATATCATACCTATTTCCTACGCAAATATTCGTGTTGGAAAGGTTTATGCAAAAGGATTCATCATTACAATATTTGAGCTTGCATTGTATCTTATAGTATTCATATTATTCTACATTTTCAGCAAGACTACTATTGAAAAAACAAAGCTTACAGAACGAAACAACATTCTTGAAATTCAGAAAAGTTACACAGAATCGTTGCAGTCGTACATAAAATACACCTCAAAAGCAAGGCATGATTTTAAACATTCAGTTCATGTTATGAGCCGACTTGCAGATGAAGGAAATCTTTCGGCGCTGAAAGACTACATTGCCCAGTATGAAAATTCGCTTACTGTAACAGCACCTGTGCGAATATGCAAAAGTGACGCACTCAATGCTTTGTTCAATCACTATCGTCAACAGGCGATTGAGAACAATGTTGACATTAACTGGCGGATTGATTTGCCCGACAAATCGAGAATTCTTGATGTTGACCTCTGCAGTATTTTCGGCAACATACTCGAAAACGCAATTGACGGTTGCTGTACCGTAGAAGAAGGCAAAAGATATTTTAACCTGACTTCCGAAATAAAAGGCGACTGTCTGTACATTGTTTCAACAAACAACTACGGCAAGCCTTTGGAAATGGACGGCGAAACTTATTCGTCCACAAAGCATCAGGGCAAGGGCATCGGACTTCACTCCATGAAGAGCATAACCGAAGTCTATGACGGAATTTTTGATGCAGGCAACAATAACGGTGAATTTTTCGTTGACATAATGCTTAAATATTAAACTTATTAACCTCAAAAAGGGTATGCATCCTCGCATACCCCTCTTTGTTATAAAAGTTCCAAACAAAAAACACGCTCTGCAAAATGCAAAGCGTGTTTTGATTTTGTTTTGTTGTTATCAGTTGTTACCGACAACAAGTTTCTGGATTTCTGTGGCATCCACGACATTGATTTCACCGTCATGGTTGTAATCCGCAAGTTCTCTCTGAACATCAGAAAGTGTTGAAATTGAAACAATGTACTTGCTGATTTCAGTTGCGTCAATAACATCAACATGACCGTCAAGATTTACATCGCCGATCATATACGAAGTATCATTGTTGTTGTCATTGCTCGGCTGTGTAGTTACAGGAGCTGTTGTTGCCTGTACCGTAGTAGGCTGTACTGTTGCAGCAGGAACAGTTGTTGCAGGCTGTGTAGCCTTGGCTGTTGTCGGCTGAACCGTGGCTTTGGCTGTGGTAGGCTGTACAGTAGGTTTTGCTGTTGTTGGCTGTACCGTTGATGAAGAAACAAAAGTACAGAAATCAAGAGCAACCCAACCTGTCTTGCCGTTGTACGAGGTGTAACCCCATGTGTAACCGCCGGCTGTTGAAACCTTTGTTACATTAAGAGTAACATTGCCCGGAACAGATGTTACATATGAATAGCTTGTACCCGCACCGCTTCTCATGTTGAGATAATCGTCAACATCTGTTTTATATGTACCTGTTGTGTAAGTTACCTTTTTGGTTGTAGCCTGAGTAGTGCTTGTACTGCCGCTGAAATCGCCAAGGTAAATGTAGCCCTGAAAATTCCACCAGCTGTTACCGCCGGCATTCTTGTCGTCTGTGCTTGCATAGGAAAGGTAGAATCTTTTACCGCTCCATGCAGAGTTAGAAAATGTAATCTGACCGTTTTCAACCTTTTCTACAACAGCAACATGACCGCCGCCACCGTTATATGACCAGCAGGCAATTGCGCCGACCTTCGGGGTCTGGCCGTACTTATAGTAGCCGTTAGCCTTGTTGTAGCCGTACCACTGCTCGGCATTGTTCCATGAAAGCTTTGGCTCAGAGCCGAGAATCTCATAAGCTCTGCCGTAGGCATATGCTGTACAGTTAGGCATGCCGTAATCGTACTTATAAAAAACATTTAAATTACTGTAATAATATTTGTTACTTAAACTCGGGGCAGACAGTCTCGGTGAGAACGATGCCGCACTCGCAATCATCGACATTGAGAAAACCGACACAAACAGCATTACAGCCGTGAGAACTGCCGCAGAAACCTTTTTGCTAAAAACACTTTTTAAAACATTTCGCAAAGAAACACTCCTTTTTTTGAATTCAAAGTGATTGTTACCTATTTGTAACCACTTTATGTACATTCTATCACAAATTGCTCCAAATTCAAAGAGTAGAAATGCTGAAAATAGCCTTTATAATCTATTTTTTTAAGCCATTGTACACAATAATTTTCATTTTATGCATACTTTGCACAAAATTTAACTAACATTCTTTAATAGATAGTGTTTATTGTACAAGGATGAGGTCTGAGTTTTAAGGTGTAAAGGATTAGATAAACTTAATCATCAGAAACGCTTACGGCGTTAGACTGTTTATATGTTTCATTTATCGTTTTTCTTTACTGTATTGATCGATGAAATCAGCATTCTCCTGATTGTGCCGCACTGATTTTGCAATGGCTTATATACGGTTTCGGATATATATCCTGTTTCAAAAAGAAGTTCCAGCCAATATTCAGTTTCAAAGCACTCTTTTTGTGCTATTTCCAACTTGGAGATAAAATCCTTTTTACCCTGCGCATATTGTGCTTCGTGAATATTTGCACCTATACTTGTTCCCGAACGCAAAAGTTGATTAGTTAAAACCGATTCTCTTGCATTTGCTTTGATATCACGACACATATATACAATCTGTTTTGCAAATTCTTTTGATTTATTCCGTAAAATACTTTCAGACACAATCATCACCCAAAATACAATATATCACAAAGCCGAATGTCTGTAAAGTTATCGGTGATATGCCTCGTTTAACTCGGCGTGATATAAATGTGTTATCGCTCGCTTTCGCTCTCGGTGATATTATATTCGCTTTAAAACTGCCGCAGGCAATATCACTCGGTATGACCGAATATCACTGCACGGCAATATCACTCGTCGACAGGCGAATATAACTGAAAAACGCACTTGTTTACACAAGTGCGTTTTTCTTGGCGCGCCGGAAGAGACTCGAACTCCCGACCTTCTGATTCGTAGTCAGACACTCTATCCAGCTGAGCTACCGGCGCATATGCGGCCTTTTATCAGCCGCAAGTAGTATGATATCACAACTCGGTGCAAAAATCAAGTGTTTTTTGTATTTTTTCCGAAATTAATCTTTTGTATCAAAAAAAGTGAAAAATGCTCTGTATGCCATATAAACATCTGTCTTGGAAACAATTTCAAACGGAGCATGCATTGAAAGCACGGGAACGCCGAGATCAACAACATCGACATTCATATTGGCAACATACTTTGCGATTGTTCCGCCGCCGCCGCCGTCAACCTTACCGAGTTCACCGACCTGCCAGAGAATATCGTTGTTCTCAAGCATAGCTCTGATTTTTCCCATATATTCGGCAGACGCATCTGATGTGTCATACTTTCCGCCGTGACCTGTGTATTTTGAAATAATTACACCGTTGTTAATGTATGAGCAGTTGTTAGCCTCATATGCAGACGCAAAAGTCGGATCAAATGCGGCATTTACATCGGCTGAAAGACAGGTGCTTTTTGAAAGAACACGGTAGCCGTCAACACCGTCCTGTTTTGCAAGGTCATAGATGAAGAAGCGGAGGAAGTCGCTCTGCATACCTGTGTTGCCGTCACTGCCTGTTTCTTCTTTGTCTGTAAGATATGTGATACAAGTCTGCTCGGGCATTTCAACATCAAGAGCCGCCATAACAGCCGGATAAGCACAAACCTTATCATCGTGACCGTAACCGCCGATCATGCTTCTGTCAAAACCGATATCTCTTGACTTAAAAGACGGGATAAGGCAGAGCTCAGCCGAAAGAAAATCGCCCTCGCAGATACCGTACTTCTCATTGAGTACAGCCATTACATTGAGCTTTACAAGGTCTTTTTCGTCGCTGTCTGCATCATACGGACGAGAGCCGAGGATAACATTGAGGTTTTCGCCCTCAATTGCCTTTGCCATTGGCTTTGACGCCTGCTCTCTTGCAAGGTGCGGAAGAAGGTCTGTAATGCAGAAACAGCTTTCGTTCTCATCATCGCCCCAGCAGATGTCAACTCTTGTACCGTCAAGCTTTACAACTGAACCGTGAAGTGAAAGCGGAATTGTTGTCCACTGATATTTTTTAAGACCGCCGTAGTAATGAGTCTTAAAGAAAGCAAGATTGTTTGCCTCAAAAAGAGGATTCGGTTTGAGGTCAACTCTCGGGGAATCAATATGAGCAATTGCAAGCCTTGCACCGTTCTTAACACCGTTTTTACCGATTACGGCAAGAGCAACAGCCTTGTCACGGTTTACATAATAAAGCCTGTCGCCGGCCTTATATTCTTTGTCCTGCTCATACTCTGCAAAACCTGCTTTTTTGGCAAGCTCAACAGTATAGCGAACAGCCTCACGCTCAACGGGTGAGTTATCAAGAAACTTTTTGTAACCATCGCAAAAGCTGTCTGCCTTTTTAATTTCTTCCTCCGAAAGAGCCTTAACGCCCTTCGGTTCGGTCATCATAATTTTTTCCTTTAATAAAGTTGTCTTTGACTTTTCTTCAGCCATAATAACCGTCCTTTCTGTGCCGTAAAACACGGCAAAACCATTTTATTTTGAAATCCGCCGCCAAAGGCATCGGAACATCTCTGTACTTAATTAGATTGTGAATAATAAAGTTTTATATACATTTCCTTGGCACTTTCAACCTTGTCAACATAATTCTCTGTTTCGGGATACGGAATGGAATCAAGATTTTTTCCGTCCGAACTGTAATTAGTATCGTTAAGCCAGTCGCTTACAACAAAGCCGGCATTATATGCGGCAATTGCCGAGCGTTCCGTGCCGTAATAATCGTAAAAATATTTTAAAAGATAACTTCCGTAATCAATACAGATTTCGGGGTCAAACAGGTCATCCTCGGTGTACTGTCCCGCACAACCTCTTTGCTCCTGCAGCCACTCAAAGGACGAGGGCATCATCTGCATAACACCCTTTGCTCCGACGCCCGATTCGGCTTTCGGGTCAAAGCCGCTTTCCGTGTGGATTACGGCATATATCAACGCAGGATCAAGGTCATAATCCTTGGCGGCTTTTTCAACATATGTGCTGTAGGTGCGTGGATAATTCATCTCATCAAGCTTTTTCTTTGTGTCCTCGTAAAAGACCGAAACAAACACAAATACTGCCGCCGCAAGAATTGCAAGCACAATTATCCATGCCAAAATCGCCTTTCCTGCACTTTTTTTCTTTTTATATCGCCTTGATTGGGGCATCCTATCACCTCATCAGGTTGTTAATAGCCTCTGCCGCCTTTTGTGCGGCAAGCTCGACTTGCTCTATAGAAAAACTGTTTTCAATAACAATGTCGCTGTGACTTCTGAAAAATTCCTCGTCAAGCTGTGCAGACATTCTTAGCTCTGCACGGGAAATGTCAATGTTATCCCTCTTGCAGATTCTCTCAAGCCTTATCTCTTTTTTAGCGGTAACGCTTACAATAAGGTCGCAAAACACATCGGCACCGCTTTCAAAAAGCTGAGGAGCGTCATAAATCACAACGCTTTTGCCGTCTGTCTGAGCCTGTTTCGCCATCTGCATAAATTTATATGTAACAAACGGATGAACAATTGAATTGAGCAAATGTGTGTTTTCTTTGCTTGAAAATGCCCTTTTGGCAAGCAACGGTCTGTCAATGTTGCCGTCAGAAAGGATAATATCCTGACCGAAAACACCCGAAACAGCCTTTAAGCACACGGAATCGGGAGTGTAAAGATTTTTTACAATCTCGTCAGCATTTATAACACACATTCCGTTTTTGGCAAAATATGCCGAAACCGTGCTTTTTCCCGCACCGCTCTGTCCCGTAAGACCGACAATTTTAATTCTTTTCAAGGTCAATCACCTCAAAGCCTGCCGCTCTTATAAGACGGTTGTAAACAGCCATTCCGACACCGTTCGTTTTTGGCAGTCTTGAATAGACAACCTTAACGCTGTCGTCCTCATCAATTCTGCGAAGCTCGTCAAAAAGCGTGTGAGCCTGTCTTGTATAGTCGTTTCGTTTTCCGAGAGAGAAAACGGGAGTTTTCAAAAGCGGAATATCCTCGTCACAACAGAGTGCCGCAACTCCTTCAGCCGCCTTTTTGTTTACATAATCAATATATTGCTCATCGTTGCAATTAAGAAGTATTACTCTCGCCCTTGGCGCATAGTGCTTGTACTTCATACCGGGGCTTGCAACCTTTACATTATCTGCAAGTTTGTGCAAAACCGCATCATCAACTTCAACCTTGCCGAGAACGCTTTCAAGCATTTCAACCGTAATTCCACCGGGGCGAAGTACCCTCGGAACATCTCCCGCAAGAGTGATTACCGTGCTTTCAAGACCTACCTCACTTGCACCGCCGTCAAGAACAGCGTCGATTTTGCCGTCCATATCGTTCATAACATGCTGTGCGGTTGTCGGACTGGGGGAGCCCGAAATATTTGCCGAAGGTGCGGCAAGAACCGTACCCGATTCACGGATAATTGCCTGTGCGGTTTTGTGGCTTGGAAAACGGATTGCAACCGTGTCAAGTCCTGCCGAAACTTCATTCGGAATAACATCCGACTTCTTCATAATCATTGTGAGCGGTCCCGGCCAGAACGCATCGGCAAGTTTTTTTGCCGTGTCGGGGATCTTCGTCACAAGGTTAAGTCTTTCAATATTGGAAAAATCGCAGATGTGGACAATCAGGGGATTATCCCCGGGTCTGCCCTTTGCTTTAAAAATCTTCTTTACGGCCTCGGGGTTGAGTGCGTCAGCCGCAAGTCCGTAAACTGTTTCGGTCGGGATTCCTACAACACCGCCGTTTTTAAGCAGCTCTGCGGCGGTTTTTATATCTTCCTCTGTATTTTTTAACAACAATGTTTTCACAATTATCACCGGATTATTTTTCCATACTTTCTTTGAGCTTTTCGGCTCTGTCAGCGGCAACAAGTGCGTCAATCACTTCGTCAAGGCTGCCGTTGAGAATTTCTTCAAGCTTGTAAAGGGTAAGACCGATTCTGTGGTCGGTTACTCTGCCCTGCGGATAGTTATATGTGCGGATTCGCTCACTGCGGTCGCCCGTACCTACCTGCATTTTTCTGTTTTCGGCAATTTCACTCGCCTGTTTGTCCTGTTTTTCCTTGAGAAGCCGGCTTTTGAGAACTTTAAGAGCCTTGTCCTTGTTCTTGTACTGACTTCTCTCGTCCTGGCACTCAACTACCATACCTGTGGGCAAGTGAGTGATTCGGATTGCGGAACTTGTTTTGTTGATATGCTGACCGCCTGCACCGCTTGAACGGAAGGTGTCAATTTTGAGGTCATTCGGATCAATTTCAAGCTCAACATCTTCTGCCTCCGGCAAAACCGCAACGGTTGTTGTCGATGTGTGAACTCTGCCCTGACTTTCGGTTTCGGGTACTCGCTGAACACGGTGAACACCGCTTTCGTACTTAAAGCGTGAGTATGCACCCTCGCCCTCAATCATAAAGGAAATTTCCTTGTAACCGCCGATTTCGGTTTCATTGGCATTGATAATCTCGATTTTAAAGCCCTTTTTTTCGGCATACATCGAGTACATTCTGAACAGAACCGCACTGAACAGAGCCGATTCCTCACCGCCTGCACCGCCACGGATTTCAACAATAACATTTCGTTCATCGTTCGGATCCTTCGGCAAAAGCAGGATTTTCAAATCTTCCGCAAGTTTTTTGATATTATTCTTAGCCTCGTCAAGCTCGATCTGAGCAAGCTCTTTAAGCTCTTTGTTGCTTGTTTCCTCAAGAATTTCAAGGCTGTCTTTTTCGGTCTGAACAGCCTCTTTGTATTTACGATAGGTCAAAACGATTTCCTCAATCGACTTGATTTCCTTCATAATTTTCTGATATTCCTCGGGGTTGCCCGCTACTGACGGCTGGTAGAGCCTTTCGGAAAGCTCGGAGTACCTTTTGTCAAATATTTCAATTTTTTCAAACATATATATCTTACTCCGTCAAAATTTTTTTAATATTTTTTTCAATCTTTGCACGGGGCGCCATAACCTCTCTGCCGCATTTTTCGCATTTTATCTTAAAATCCATTCCCACACGCAGAATTTCAAAGGTTTTGCAACCGCATGGGTGCTGTTTTTTCATCTCAACTCTGTCGCCAACGCTGATATCCACAAAAAATCACCCTCCTGCAAATTTTTTACATTTTTCACATTTTGAATTTCTATGATTATTTACATCACTTTAGAGATGCAAATAATCTGCACTTAGATTATACAACAGAGATTTAAAAATATCAACCAATGCCGATAATTCCGAGAAGTCCCGTGTATTCAAGCGAAAGGGCAACGGGAATTGAAATCAGCAGAGAAAATGCACTCTGTTTTACATCCTTGAACAAAATTCCGATGCTTGCAAGCCAAAGTATAAATTCGGGGAAGTACAGAATTCTGAAATCGGCAAAGTTGAGATTAAATGCAAAGCAACAGAATATTGCTATGAGTACGGAAGAAATTCCGATTGCAAGCGCACCCCGTCCCCTTGCATACCAAATCAGAAATGCCAAAAACGGCGATACAACAGCAAGAATCAGCCACCTCATAAGGTACGGAATATCGGGATAAAAGCCTGCAAAAACACTTGTCCACACATAGTACCCTATTAACATTCCCACAAAAAACGCAAAAACATTAATTCCTGCTTTTAAGGGGGATTTGCTGAATACGGCAAGGCACACGGCAATAAAAATCCACGGTGCTGTTCTGCCCAAAAAGTTTGACAAATCAAGCCAATCGAGAAAGCTCGGCAGTCTGTTCAAATCAAGAAACTTTGCGACAATTCCCATGCCACCGCCAAAAAGCAAAGCAAAGAATGTTGTCATAATTTGTTTCGGTACGGACATTTTGCCCGATACCTTTCGGGTTTTATTCAAAATTTTTAACATAAAATCCTCGTTTCATCTACATCAAAAGGACTTCTCAAAAAAGAAGTCCTCTTTAATCTTAATTATTCCGCACTGTTTTGCTCACCGAAAACCTTTAAAATTTCGTCCTTGTGAGCCATAATCGCATCGTAGCCCTCCTGAATGGTTTCGTCAACGCTGTCCATTGAGAAAAGCTGTGTGTTTTCGTTCTTGATATCAATTGCGAGGTCAGCCATTTTCTTTGACTCTCTTGTGCCGTCAATTGAATAAACATCAAGCGCACGCCAAATAACCTTAATAAGACCACCAAGGCCTGCGTCGGGGTTGTAGGTCATAATATCAAAGCCGATTGCAAGAACCTTGCCGACGCCCATATCACGCAGAATTTTTACGGGCAAATTGTCCTTTGAACCGCCGTCAATAAAGTTGTACTTGTCATAAGGACAGGTTGTGTAAATTGCAGGGAACGACATACTTGCACGAACAGCAGTTTCAAGCGGAGCGCCTGTTATGTAGTGAATATGCTCGTTTTCAAGATTTTCTTCCTTGGTTGTAAAAATACATTCATCGGTTGTAAGCGTGTCAACCGTACAGATTGAAAGGTTAATCGGAAGATTTTCAAAGCCTGTTATACCTTTTTCATTCATAATGTCACGGATAACATCTTCAATCAGTTCACCCGACTTGATGCCGTCTTTCTGAATCTTTTTATTTAGAATAAGCTGTGCAAGAGATTTGAAAATAAGGCCGTTGTCGATTTCGGCAAGAGTTTTCCAATGCTTTTTTGCAACTCTTTTCATTTCATCGGAATCACAGCCCATTGCAACGATTGCCGCCATTGCCGCACCCGAGCTTGTACCCGAAACATACTGTGGATGGATTCCGAGTTCATAAAGAGCCTGAACAGCACCGATGTGAGCAATACCTTGAAGTCCGCCGCCCGAAAATGCTACACCGATAGAATTTTTGCGATCGATTTTATCCGAATTCATTTTAAACACCTCTGTTAATAAAAACGATAAACATTGCAATACGACTCGGTTTCAACAAAATAGTCGTACCAGTTGTAGAAATCTTCAAAGCTGTAATCAGCCTGAATAAGCTCATAATTCTTAAATTTTGTGTTTTCCGTTATGTATTTAAGCACATCATCTTTGTCTGCAAGGCGGGAAACATAAACCGTTACCTCGTCAAGTGACGCAAGCTTTTTGTCCGTTTTGAGCTTTTCCATGCTGTCGGTTTCCTGCTTATTTGTGTCGCCGTTAAACATAAATGCCTCGGCAAGCGAAGAAACCTTTCCGTTGGTAATAACTCCTCGTTTTTCGGCAAATTTTTCAAGCTCATCACCGAGAGTCGGAGAGAACTTTGAACTCTGAACAATCATTGTGCTGTCGTAGTTCATAAACTTGTCAATACACTTGTTCCATTCAAGCATTGCAGTTCCGACAAAAATGCAGTTGTCTGTCTTTGGCTCATAGAGATTTGTTTTGCCGTATGTGTAATAGGGCTTAACCGTAACAAACGCTGTGACTGACGCAAGCAAAATGCATACAGGCACGGCAAGGCGTATCTTCTGATTTTTGAAAAGTGTGAAAATTCTGATGAACGAGAATGCAAAAAGCATCGCAATCAGCGGAAGTGACGCCATAACATAGCGGTCGCTGTTAAACGGTGAAACAAGTGAAATGCCGATGAAATAGCAAACTGCCGGAACTACGGCAAACATCGCCTTTTTAGGGATTTTTACCTTTTTCACAAAACGGAAATAAATTCCGAAGCCGATAACTGCGGCTGTACAAAGTCCGAGCAGCCAAACCTGATTGATGAACATATCCTTTGCAAGAATCTGAACATAGGTGCAAAGCTTGTAGAAAACATAGGTCACAACCGTAACCATATCAAGCGCCGACATATCAAGCGAACTGAGTCCACGGTTGCCGCCGAGTACATTCGAGATTATGTACGGATAAATGCAGAGTGCAAGTCCTGCCCCCACAACAGCCGCAATAATGTACTTGATAAGGTCTTTACCGCACTTTTCCTTGATTTTGAGCACAAGGAAAACAAGTCCCGTAAGTCCTGCAAAGAGGATGAAATAATACTGGGTAAGCACACCGCAAAGCACTGTAACTGCAAGCAGAATGCAGTCCTTTATGCCGACGGTGTTCTTTTTTTCATAGAGTTTTATGCTCATATAAACGAACGCAAGCACCCAGAAGGTAAGCGTTGCGTACATTCTGAGATAAATTGTCGTGGTAATACACGCAATACTCAGAGCATATGCTCCCACACCGATCAAGGCGTAAAGATTGTTGCCCGTGATTTTCCGTCCGATTTTATAAAGCATAATCAAAATGCCTGCCATGGCAAGCACATTTATTGAATAGGCAAGCCATTTTGAGAACACGCCAGGAAAGAATGAACAGACCGTGTGAACAAGTGCGTAATAGAGAGGCGGATGCGACGCATCTATAATCTGATTTTCATATACCTGAGCATAGTCGAATCTGTCATCGGACGACACGGCAAGATACTCGTTGAAATCCTCGGGACTGTTCCAACCTCCGTCAACATTAAGCTGTTTTGAGGAATTTGCAAGGTTATAGGTCAGAAGCTCGTCCTCGTGAAAGCCCTGTTTTGCAAACATATAAACCGTGCTTATGACAAGGCTCACCGCAATAATAACCGCAAGAATTATTCTTGCATTTTTGTTGTCGATTTTCATATAAAATTCTCCGTAATAATCAAAATTAAAATCAGCCGACAATTTTGTGCCGTTCAAACGGCAATTTTCGGCATTCCGCATTTAGATGATTATACCACAAATACGGTCACAATAACAATAGACTTTACAAAAATTTTGTATGTAATGCGTTTTCGGGCAAACAAAAATGCCGACAGAAAAATCCGTCGGCACAAATGATTTGTAATATTTTGATTATTTTTTCGCTGTTGTTTTCTTTTCGGCAGACTTTTCAGCTTTTACGGTTTTGCTTTCAGCCTTTACGGCAGTTTCTGTTTTCTCGACTTTTTCAGCCTTAACTGCTTTTTCTGTTTTTTCAGCTTTTTTCTCAACCTCAGCAGGAGCAGGAGTTTCCTCCTTAACTGCTTTTACTGCCTTTTTAACGGGCTTTTCGGGAGCGGGTTCGGCTTTCTTTTCAACCTTTTCAGCGGTTGCTTCTGCCTTTGCAGACTTTGCCTCAACCTTTACTTTTTCTGCCTTATCTTCCTTTTTCGGAGCAGCCTTTGCCGATTTCTTTGCCTTTTCGGCTTTAAGCTTTGCAAGAGCGGCGTCCTTTTTTGCCGTAGTCTTTTTCTTTACGGGAAGAGCCAGCTTCTTTTTAAGCTTGAAATACATAACAGCAAGCGGCGGAACTGTGATTTCAATTGAATAGTTGAGCTCGTGGTCTTTCTTCTTTTTAGCCTTGAGCTCGCCCTCGTTTCTGATTCCGCAACCGCCGAATTCTTCAGCCTCGGAGTTGAACACTTCTTCGTAAATGCCGTATTCGGGCACACCAACAACATAGTTATCGTGCTGAACAGGCTGGAAGTTACATACGCAGATGATTTCACTGCCGTCATAAGCAATTCTGCGGAACGAAATGATGCTGTTCTTGTAGTCATCAAGTGCAATCCACTGGAAACCGTCCCAATCATAGTCGTTCTCATGCATGGCAGGAACATCACGATAGAACTTGTTTACCTCAGCAAAGAAAAGGTTAAGCTGACGGTGCTTTTCAAATGAAAGAAGGTTCCATTCAAGCTCCTCGTTCGCATTCCACTCGTCAAACTGACCGATTTCACTGCCCATGAACATAAGCTTCTTACCCGGGTGAGCCATCATATATGCCACAAAGCCTCTCACACCGCTGAACTTCATGTCATAGTCGCCGGGCATTTTATTGATGAGAGAACCCTTGCCGTAAACAACTTCATCATGAGAAATCGGGAGCATAAAGTTCTCGGAAAAAGCATAAACCATGCTGAATGTAAGAGTGTCATGGTGATAATTTCTCCACAACGGATCAAGCGAGATGTACGAAAGCATATCGTTCATCCAACCCATATTCCACTTGTAGTCAAAGCCGAGTCCCATATCCTTAATCGGATAGCGTGTAACATTCGGCCATGCCGTACTTTCTTCGGCAATCATCATAGCCTCGGGGTGGAACATATGTACAACCGTGTTGAGCTTCTGCAGGAAATCTACGGCAACAAGGTTTTCTCTTCCGCCGTATGCGTTTGCAATCCACTCTCCGTCATTTCTGTTGTAGTCAAGATAAAGCATTGATGCAACGGCGTCAACACGGATACCGTCAACATGATACTTGTCAAGCCAGAACATTGCAGATGAAAGGAGGAAGCTTGTTACCTCATATCTGCCGTAATTGAAGATATATGTACCCCATTCCTTGTGTTCGCCGATACGGGGATCTTCATATTCATAACAGCCTGTACCGTCAAATCTGCCAAGACCGTGTGCGTCCTTCGGGAAGTGGGCAGGAACCCAGTCAAGGATAACGCCGATGCCCTCTTCATGACATCTGTCCACAAAATACATAAGGTCTTTCGGCTCACCGTAACGGGATGTTGCGGCAAAGTAGCCTGTAACCTGATATCCCCAGCTGCCGTCAAACGGATATTCTGTAAGAGGCATAAACTCAATGTGAGTGTAGCCCATATTCTTAACATAAGGAATAAGCTCATCAGCAAGCTTGCTGTAGCTGAAAACATTGCCGTCCTCATACTTACGCCAAGAACCTGCGTTTACCTCGTAAACATTGACAGGCATATTCTTGTGCGGATGCTCTTTTTTGTAATCATACCACTTTTCATCATGCCACTCGTAGCCGTCAATCTCGTAAACACGGGATGCGTTGTCGGGACGAGTCTGGCAATGAAAAGCATAAGGATCGGTTTTGAGCCTTCTCTCATGCCACGGGGTTTCGACACAATATTTATAGCAGGCAAACTCGGGAATTCCCTCAATAAACAACTCCCAGACGCCGCCGTCCGAGATTTTGTACATAAAGTTTGCGTCATTGTTCCAGTCGTTAAAATCACCGACCACCGAAACGGACAATGCGTTCGGTGCCCATACTCTGAAAACAACGCCCTGACGGCCGTCCCAGTTCACAAAGTGTGAGCCTAAAAATTCATAAGCACGAACAGATTCGCCTTGTAAAAACTGATCAAGCGGCGCTCTTTCGTCATTGATTTTAAAAGCCATAGTAACCCTCTTTTCTGCGATTGTAGGCAGTTCTTCAATAATACAAGTATAGTATAATATATTTTCACCAAATATACAAGTGGTAAAAACGATTTTTATGTAAATAATTTTGTCGGTTTGTCTGAAATATTGTCAGTTGCTGTGAAAATCATTCCAAAAAATAGTCATGGAATGCGTGTTTCATCCGTAATTTTTATTTTTGACACACTTATCCCATACTGTTATAATATACAATAACGAAAGCATAAACAAGCGACAATTACGCTACTTTCGTTGGAAAACCGACTAATTTTAAAATCAGGTGATTATCTTTGGACATAAGAGTTATGAAAAGCAAGAAAAGTATTTTTGACGCATTTATAAATCTGCGTTCAAAAAAAGAACTGCGCAAAATTACCGTTAAGGAGCTTTGTGAAAAAGCACTCATCAATAAATCGACCTTCTACACATATTATGAGGATATGTTCGACCTTTCGGACAAAATTGAGAGTGAGGTAGTTGACGGCATTGTAAGTACCATAAGCAATCCGCAGATGATGATTGACGAGCCCGTAAAATTTTATCGCAATCTTCTGGGTGCAATGACCGAAAACAAGGCACTGACAAACACGGTTTTTTCCGGTTCACAACATCCCAATCTTATAGTAAAGCTTTCAAAATCATTGAAAAATATGATTTTCGAGAACTGCCCGGAATATATAAACGATAAGAAATTCTGCACACTTCTTGACTACGCAATCTACGGCGGATACTATGCCTTTGTTGAAAATCAGGAGAACACGAACGATTATTCGGATGAACTTATTGAATCGGTTTCAGTGATTTCCGAGCATATGACAAAACTCATAAAAGCAAGCATTCCAACCCTTAAGAGCAATAATACATAAAAAGACTTTTTGCATATTTTTTAAGCTGTATTATTCATTAATTTGTGTAAAGTGCGATTTTTGTCGAACTTCAAAATATTTATTTAAAATTGCTGTCGATTGTGATAGAATATATTCGGTTTTATAAGAGAGAAAGGAGAGTCGGTCAGACTGCCGTTTAGGAGGCGTTTGAAGTCTGTCCGAAAAAGAAGTTATGGAAATTAACACACTTGATATTCTGAAGAATCTTGCCATAATCCTTGTTGCGGCAAAGCTTCTCGGTATTGTTGCCAGAAAGCTCGGCGCACCGCAGGTTGTGGGTGAGATTATTGCAGGTCTTATCGTAGGACCTTGTATGCTTAATTTTGTTTCGTATGACGGGTTCATCTCAGGTATGGCTGAAATCGGCGTTATTTTGCTGATGTTCTCGGCAGGTCTGGGAACGGATCTTAAAGAGCTTATCAAAACAGGACCTGTTGCCTTGCTTGTTGCGTTTGCCGGTGTAATCGTTTCGGTTGCAGGCGGTGCGGCTGTTTACCTTGTATTCGGCTTTGGTGACGGTGACCTTGCGATGCTTGAGGCTGTATTTATGGGAACAATCCTTGCGGCAACCTCGGTTAGTATTACTGTTCAGGCTCTTAAAGAAATGGGACACCTGAAAGGAAGGGTTGCAACAACAATTCTTTCAGCCGCAATTATAGACGATGTTATCGGCATCGTACTTCTCACCGTTGTAATCGGTTTCAAAAGCCCCGATGTTCAGCCTGCGTCCGTTTGCATCAACATTGTACTTTTCTTTGTTCTTGCATTTATACTCGGCTTTGCACTTTATTTTCTCTTCAAGTGGCTCGACAAACTCTGGCCGCACTCAAGAAGAATTCCGATTTTCGGTCTTGTTCTCTGCTTTGCGTGTGCATATTGTGCGGAAGAATTTTTCGGAATTGCAGACATCACAGGCGCATATGTTGCAGGTATTATCCTCTGTAACATCAAGGATTCACAGTACATCGAAAGAAAGATGGATGTCAGCTCGTACATGATTTTCGGACCTGTATTCTTTGCAAGTATCGGACTTCAGACAAGCTTTAACGATTTCAACCTTTCAATGCTCTGGTTCTCAATTGCACTCGTTGCAGTTGCACTTTTGACAAAGGTTATCGGCTGCGGCGGTACGGCAAAGCTTTGCAAATTCAATATGCCTGACTCGCTCAAAATCGGCGTAGGTATGATGAACCGTGGTGAGGTCGGTCTTATCGTTGCCAAGAAGGGACTTGACACAGGTCTTATGGCACCGCAGTTTTTTGCTCCTATTATTATTCTTATCATCGTTTCATCGCTTGCAACACCTATTCTTCTCAAGGTGGTTTACAAGAAATGGCCGGGTAAAGAAAATGAGGAGGCAGACAACCGTTCGGAAAAGCTTGCCGAAAACGAAAAGTATCTTACTCAGGAAGTTGTCGGTGCAACCTACAACATCACAGAAGATAATTTCAAAGATAAAAGCAAAGACGAATAATTTAATACAATAACCTAAAAGGACAAATGACCATCAAGTCATTTGTCCTTATTTTTATATCTGTAAATTGTCAATCGTTATCGTAAAAATCTTCTGCACAGGGCAAAAAAGCCTTGTCAAATTCACTTTTCGGCAAAAGCCACAGCTTGATGTACATTGCAATCGGTGATGCAGGAGGCAGAACTGTTATATTAAGCCTGTCAAATTTCAGCTTGCTTTCGTAATAAAAGCCCTTGCACGCACCCGTCAAAAATACGGGAATATTCATTGCTTTTGCTTTTTGACAAAAGTCGTTCAAGGCCTTACCGTCTGTATTCAGCGTACCCGAATGGAATCCCTCAAGTAAAACGGCTTTTACATTTTCCGTAATTTCAGGATACTGCATACCAACCGTTGCGGAAATTTTCAGCACATTGCTGTTATCCGAAAGTCGGACGCTTTCATCAAAAGCAAACTCGCTTTTTAATGCCTTGTAACGGTTATTCTTCACAAAAATTCCGTTCTGAATTTTACCGTAGCTTTCGTCAAAAATACTGTGCAGTTCGTCGCTGTATGCCGAATGTGCAAGCAGTCTTGACGCTCTGTGAATTGTCACGGGCAAATCAGCATTTTTATACGAAACAAAAACACCGTTTCCGCTGCCTGATTTTATAAAGTCAATCGCACCGACAAAATTTTCAAAGCCGTTTGAACGGCTGTCATCAAGCGGATAATTTGCCGAAACAAGCACAATCGGCACATTTAAGCCGTCAAAAATATAAGCAAGAAATGCAGATGTATATTGCAAAGTGTCCGTTCCGTGAGTTACAACAATGCCGTCATAGCTGTTCAAATCATAGCTTTGCAGACAGTCGGCAAGCCGGTTCATGTGACCGCCCTCAAGATTTTCGCTGAGGACGGTATAAGGCTCAGCCGTGTCAAAATCAACATCGCCGTACCTGTCAAGATACATCTGCGTGAGCATATATTTCTGCTCATTGTCGGGCGAAAGCACCTCGCCCTTACGCACACAGCCGATTGTACCGCCCGTAAAAACAACAAGAATTTTCATATACTCACCTCTTTCATATTCTGCCCTTAAAGGTTATAAATAAACTATTTATTTTCCTTGCCCGTGATTTTTTCGATTGTGATTTCATAAACGCCTGTCATATTGCCCGATTTCTCTATGCACCTTTTTCCGCTTTCGATAAATTCGGGAGCATATTTTTCAACAATCAGTTCAAGACCTCTGTTCTTGTTTTTAACCGATTTTGCAATCGTACCGAACACAACCGCACTTTCGTATTTTGAAGTCAGTTTTGCACCGTCAATTCTGTTGTTTTGAACCGTGCAAAACGAAACCTTGTTGCTGTATTCAACATTTTTCAGTTTCAAACCCGAATTCGGAGTGCAATGGAAATAAATTTTGTTGCCCTCAACGGCAAAATTTACAGGCACACCGTAGGGATAGCCGTCCTCCCCGATTGTTGACAAAATGCCGTATTCACCGTTTTTAAGGATTTCATAGGCTCTTTCTTCGGTAGTTTCCCTGTCTTTTCTACGCATCTTTTCGTTCATTATTCAACTCCGATATCGTTCATAACCATGCCCGTAATCATCTTCGGATAGAAATATGTTGACTTCTGCGGCATCTTTTCACCGGCGGCGGCAACATCACGGATTTCGGTTACTCTTGTCGGATTAAGCACAAACGAGCATTGGAACTTGCCGTTGTCAACGCCCTCAACAGCCTCTGAGAAGAACTTTGTGTATGTAAGGTTAATCTGATTTGCCATATTTTCCTTATCAATGCCGAAAATTCTTTCAAGCACAAGTGAATGGAGAACGGTAACATCAAGCTGTCTTGACGGTTCGCTCAATTTGGGAAGAAGCTTGTCCATAATGTCAAGATTTTTCAGCACAAGCCTGTACCATTTTCCGTTTCCGACATAGAATCCGAATGCCTTTTTGCCCTCGTCATAGAGCTTTGCAAGCTCGCTTTCCATATTGTCCGTGCCGTTCATTTCAGTTACATCAAAATATTCCCTGCAACCGTCAAGAACTTTTTCAACATTAAAGTCCGGCAAATCACGCACAAGGCGGTGTGTCGGGAATACAACAAGTCCCGGATGCTCCATGTCAACAAGGTAAATCATCTGATAATCACAAGGATCGCCAACCTTTGAAAGACCGTTTTCACGGCAGTAGTTTCGATAGTTTAGAGCGGTTTCATAGCGATGGTGACCGTCTGCAATATAGAGCTTTCTGTCGGCAAAATCTGCACAAAGCTTTGCGATTACATTTTCATCCGTAACAATCCAAAGTCTGTGAGTAACACCCTCACCGTCGGTAAATTCAAGCTTTGGTGTGTCCTTTGACTCATTATCAATTGTTGCGAGGGTTGTATGCTCGCTATCCATATAAAGGGCATAAATCTGACTGAAATTGCAGTTTGTTGCCTTCATAAGATTAAGTCTGTCCTCTTTAGCCTTTGAAAGAGTGAACTCGTGCGGAAGAATGATTCCCTTTTCAAACTCTTCAAGATGAACACGGGCGATGATACCCTTGATGCTCTTGCGTTCGCCGTAAGCCGTGAATTCTTCCTCATAAACATAGATTGCAGGCTTGTCCTCGCTCACAAGAACACCCCTGTTCCGCCACATATCAAGGATTTCTCTTGCTGTCTGATACGGGTTTTCGCCCTCTTTCGGAAGCTCAAGCCGAATGATATTATACTCGTTTTCGCTGATATAACCGAGTCTTTGTTCCTCGCTTATGATGTCATAAGGCGGACAGCAAAGCTGAGAAATTTCACCTGCTTTTTCCGTGTTGTAACGCATTCCTCTGAACGCTTTTATTTCTGCCATATTAAAAACCTCCAAATTGTTTTTCGGTCAAGTGTATCTTCACCGTCCGTATAAGGCAATTATAACACAAGCAGTTGATTTGAACAAGTGAAAAGTAAGTTTATTTAAATTTACTGTGCAAAACCACAATGAATATTACGGCATAAAAATCATTGACAATCAAAGGAAAGTTTGATATAATATTTTTTGCGTAAGCTGATTACGATATTTGACATTGCATAAACTATTTGTCAAATGAAAACAGAATACGCGCCAATAGCTCAGTTGGTTAGAGCTACCGGCTCATAACCGGTCGGTCCGGGGTTCGAGTCCCTGTTGGCGCACCAAAAAAGAAAGTACTCAAACGGGTACTTTCTTTTTATTTTACCGTTATGCGTGAACAGGGACTCGAAGGCGAGCGTTAAGAAAACAGTCCGGCGGACTGTTTTTAGCGAGAGCGTTGATGAATTTTTAGCTTTGAACAAGCCGCAACAAGCGAGGTAGAATAACTTAGATAGATAAAACACCTGTTGGCGCACCAAAAAAGAAAGTACTCAAACGGGTACTTTCTTTTTTTGTTTTTACTCTATCTTTTTCCAACAATACTTTTTCATAAAATCTGCAATTACGGTTATATCTTCACCCTCATAGTATTTTACAAGCAGTCTTTTAAATTCAGGCACTTCCTTTTCAGGAATCACCAGAAATCCGCCACCGTGTGAAATAAGATAGTGATTTGCAAAAATTACAGAGGCACGCTTGTTACCGTCAAGAAATATTTGTGTTTTCATACAATAAAGGCACAACTTAATTGCCGTATTGATAACTTCATCACTTTCTTCTATAATTTCACGGATTTTTTCTTTTACATCCAACTCATTAGGCAACGGTGGAACATATGAAGAACCTCCGATAGTAACCGGAACTCCTCTAATTCTTCCGCCTTCCGCAAAAAATCCTTCATTAACAACTCTTGCTATATGGCTGAGCATATAGTAATCGGAACGACTTGCTATTACATCACGATCCAAAATAAATTCCCATGCGTGTTTTAAATTCAAAATTTTCTGAACATCTGTTGCAGTCACACCAAAAATTTTACCGTTATCTATGATTTCTTCAGTTTGTGGGAATGATGTAGCAACACCCTCAAGGACAGCCTGATCATATATATTCATTTTCATATTTGCACGGGCAAACGCAATATTGTTTATAACATCAGAAGAAAGTTCATCTTCTGAATATCCCGCATTTGCAAGTTGTTTATCTATACTGCGAAGTTCTTTCCTGATTTCACGGGCTTCTCTGGCATTGCGGAGGAGCAAATTATATAATTCTTCCGTATATGCACCTACATAAGTTGATGTCTGTTTTCCTGCAACACGCTTTCTCACATAAAGATATTTTTCATTACCTCGTTCCTTAATTTCGGGAGTTCCGTCATACGGCATTAAATTTAACCTTGCATTAAGGTCAGCACGGCTTCTTAGTAACTCTTGTATTTCATTGTATTTTGCGGCCATTATAATTCTCCTTTGGGGTACATTCTCTTGTAAAAGTATAATACAATTCTCCCCAACAGTCAATGCACCTTGGGGAACATTTTTGCATTTTAAAGCCTAATTCGTTCCCCAATAATAAATTTCAAACATATTATATCCTACTCAAGTCCTTTTATGAAATCCATTAACACCAACAAATTCCAAAACAACCCTTATCTCACAAACGGATAAGGGTTGTTTTTATTCATTAATTTTACTCTTTTTGAATTCGAGATACTTTATATAGTCAAGCACATCGCCACATTCCTCTTTTGTAAATGACTGCGGAAGAGAAACAGAGCGAATGTTGCGGTTGAACGAGAGCGGTTCGTCAATCAGACCGATGAGATAGTCAACCGACACATCAAAAAGTTTTGCAATGATTATTTTTGAATTATCATCGGGATCACTGCGGTTACATTCGTATGATGATATCGTATAGTGTGACACGCCCAAAAGCTCTGCAAGCTGTGCCTGCGACACGCCGTGGTCTTTGCGAAGTTCCTGTAAGCGTTCACCAATCATAATATCACCCCATATATTTAATAACTTAATTATAAGTATTTTG
>OLZE01000639.1_pt1 | contig 21944 bp, 18 predicted proteins | sample 1674091 | NCBI WGS metagenome assembly OLZE01 (sample SAMEA103958143, study PRJEB25191) | human gut metagenome | biome: human-associated habitat [ENVO:00009003]; feature: intestine environment [ENVO:2100002]; material: feces | place: Germany | collected 2013/2015
AGAAATAAAAAAACAGATGAATTCAGATGTGTATTTTCATGTTAAGAAATTAGATAAACGCATTCTTTCTTCAAAGGCAGGTAAAATTGTCAAAAAACGTCCAATGTATGAAATTTCGGTTACAGGTGCAAAGAAAAAAACGTTAGGAAAATTGAAAAAGGGAAAGGTTACCGTAAAGATCCATTATAAGATTTCTAAGAAAGAAAAAAAGAAAGATCTTTTTGCGTACACCATCAACAAAAAAGGAAATGTCAAAAAGATTTCAAAATCTTATTATGATTCTAAGAAACAGACAGTGAACTTTACAACAAAGAGCTTTTCTAAATTTGCAGTGGGCGGTCGTTTGTGAGAGTGATAAAAAGTTCCTGGATCAAAAAATACGGGAAAATGCCTGAATTGCGGGAATTGCAACCATCAGTTGACAGATTGACAGGCACATTTGGTAGCCTGCAACCGGTCAAAATGGGTATGATGGAGGCGTAACAAAGATCACATCATTGAAAAAGAAAAGAGGATGAGTTATGATTTTAGCTGAAAAAATTATGGAAGAGCGAAAAAAGAACGGATGGTCGCAGGAAGAACTAGCAGAGAAACTTTCCGTCTCCAGACAGGCGGTGTCAAAATGGGAGAGTGCCCAGTCAATACCGGATCTGCAGAGGGTGATCCAGCTGTCAGAGATTTTTGGGGTGAGTACAGACTACCTTTTAAAAGATGAATGTGAGACACCGCAGCCCATTGAGGGAGTGGAACCTTCCGACAAAGATTTTCCATTAAAAAAGGTTTCGGTGGAAGATGCAAATGATTTTATGGAAGTCCGGAAGAAAAATGCACCGAAGATCGCAGCTGCAGTTGCAGCCTGTATCGTCAGTCCGTCAGTTCTGATATTTTTGGCAGGATTATCGGAGGCGCAGATTGGAAATATTTCCGAGGGTGTGGCTGCATCGGTTGGACTGGTATGCCTGCTTGGATTTGTGGCTGCAGCGGTATTTACATTTATTTTCTGCGGTATGCAGACAAAAAGATTCGAGTTTCTGGAAAACGAATGTTTTGAAACCGCCTATGGGGTAGAAGGGCTTGCAAAGGAAAAATTAAAAAATTATGAGGGAACATTTACCAGAGGAATCGCCGTTGGCGTGGTGCTCTGCATCGTTGCGGCAATCCCGCTTTTGGTGGCAGCATGTATGGATGCACCGGATGCTGTATGTACCAGCTTTGTATCGCTGCTTTTAATTCTGGTAGCATGTGGCGTGTATATGATAATCCGTGTCGGTATGATAAAAGGAAGTTATGATATTCTTTTGCAGGAGGGAGATTATACTATTTCAGAAAAGAAACTGAAAAAGAAGTCAGATGCATTTAGCGGAGCTTACTGGTGTATTGCCACTGCAATTTATCTGGGATGGAGTTTCTGGACAATGCGTTGGGATTTTACATGGATCATCTGGCCGGTGGCAGGGGTACTTTTTGCTGCGGTATCAGGCATTTTCCGTGCAGTTATGCAAAATGAAAAGAAAAAAATAGAATGAAATACGGATACAGGGCTTCATTTCTTGCAGTTTTCATTCTGATGTCATCTGCCTGTGTAAATGGATTAATCTACAATAAAGAGGTATTTGACAAAGCCGGTTTTACAGACACGCCGAAATCGATCGATGAGTTTCTGGGCATTAAAGGCAGATTTTACTGTTTCCGGTTATTACAGTGTATATTATTATATGCAGGAACAGGGATTTGAACATTTTCGTAGTATCTGCTTTTTTGCGATTAGGGAGAAAAATCAAGAATTAGGACTTCCTATTTGGAAAAAGATGTAGTATAATAGCCACATCGAAAAATTCAATTGTCACATCAGACATCATTTCCGCAGACGATTCCAACAGGTGAAAAAAGTAAGGAGTTTATGAATGAGAGAAAAATATGAGAGTTTATCATTAGTCGTTTTGCGTGATCTGGCAAAGGCACGGGGACTGAAGAATATTTCTTCCATGAAGAAGAGCGATTTGGTCAATCGTATGCTTGAAGAAGATGCACGCAAACAAAAAGAGACGGAGAGTATGCAGACGCAGGAAGAGCGCGGGGAGCGTGTGAAAGCAAAAGAGGGCACAGAGCGTTCGAAAGATCATGCACAGCCGAAAGAATATTCCAGAAAAAGGACGGAATATGTACCAAGGGAACGCGGAACAGATGCAGATCGTCAGACAAAAGAAAAGGCAGAAGAGCCGGTAGAAACACAGGAAAATCAGACGGCATCTGCAGCGGCAGATGATACCATGATGAGTCTTGACAGTGGAATTACGGCAAATGGTATTTTAGAGGTTATGCCGGATGGATACGGATTTATCCGCTGTGAGAATTATCTTCCGGGTGAGCATGATGTGTATGTTTCACCATCACAGATCCGAAAGTTTAATTTAAAAACGGGAGATATTGTCTGTGGTAATACAAGAATCAAGACACAGCAGGAAAAGTTTTCGGCACTTTTATATGTGACTACAATTAACGGCTATCACCCGAGTGTAGCCCAGAAGAGAAAAAGTTTTGAAGATCTGACACCGATTTTTCCGAATGAGAGGATACGTTTAGAACGCCCGGGATGCAGTGTTGCGATGCGTATTGTAGATCTTGTTTCCCCAATCGGTAAGGGACAGCGTGGTATGATCGTTTCCCAGCCTAAGGCAGGAAAAACAACACTTTTAAAAGAAATCGCCAAATCAGTAACATCAGGAAATCCGAATATGCACCTGATCATCCTTCTGATCGATGAGAGACCGGAGGAGGTTACAGATATCAAGGAAGCCATTGCGGGCGATAATGTTGAGGTAATTTACTCTACTTTTGATGAACTCCCGGAACATCACAAACGTGTATCGGAGATGGTGCTTGGCCGTGCAAAACGTCTGGTAGAGCACGGCAAAGATGTCATGATCCTTCTTGACAGTATCACAAGACTTGCAAGGGCATATAACCTTACGGTTCCACCAAGTGGACGTACCTTATCCGGAGGTCTTGATCCGGCGGCACTCCATATGCCAAAAAGATTCTTTGGTGCAGCGAGAAACATGCGTGAGGGAGGAAGTCTTACAATCCTTGCGACAGCGCTGGTTGATACCGGAAGCAAGATGGATGATGTTGTATTTGAGGAATTTAAGGGAACCGGTAACATGGAACTCGTGCTCGACAGAAAACTTTCGGAAAAGCGTGTATTTCCGGCAATCGATATCGTGAAATCGGGAACCAGAAGAGAAGATCTGCTGCTTGATTCCGAAGAACAGGAAGCAGTTGACATCATGCGGAAGGCAATCAATGGAATGCGCAAAGATGATGCCGTGGAGAATATTTTGAATATGTTTGCACGCACCAAAAATAATCGCGAATATATTAATATGGTAAAAAAGAACAGAATTATTTAAAAATATCTTGATTTTTTTGAAATCATATGTTACACTGATTAAGCTGTTTATCGGGACTTTCCTTTGGAGTAAGTACCATATGCGGATCGGGCATACGGGTATAAAAGGATTGAACAGGCGAAACTAAATAACGATAAGAACATAAAGAGGTGAAAATCATGAGAGAAGGAATCCATCCAGATTACTATCAGGCAACAGTTACATGTAACTGCGGTAACACATTCGTAACAGGTTCTACAAAAGAGGATATCCACGTAGAAATTTGTTCCAAATGCCATCCGTTCTACACAGGACAGCAGAAATCTGCAAGAACTGACGGACGTATCGATAAGTTCAACAAGAAGTACGGCATTAACAAATAGTACGCAAGTGAACATGGTTAAAGATAAGGTTGAGGTTTATTTAATCTCAACCTTTTTTTAGAGCGTCGGATGATTTTATTCGTTAATTTCGTGAAGACCGACAGGAATGGAAAACAGTGTGAAAATCTTCTTTTTCACACATAAGAATGGAGATTAACATGAGATATTCCGGGATTGGCGGACAGGCAGTCATGGAAGGTGTGATGATGAAAAATCAGGAAAAATACGCCGTAGCTGTCAGAAAGCCAGATGGGGAAATTGCACTTGAGGTTTCCGAATATAAAGGTATTATAAAAAATAAGAAAATCAGAAACATGCCGGTCTTACGCGGTGTGTTCAGTTTTATAGAGTCGTTGTACCTGGGTGTTGCAACGTTGACGTTTTCCGCTTCTTTTTTTGAGGAAGAAGAAACGGACCAGAAAGAAAAGACAAAGAAACAGCGTGAGAAAAAAGTATTGACAGAAGAGCAGCAGAAAAGACAGGACAGCCTGATGATGGGTGGTACGGTTGCATTTTCCATTGTTCTTGCTGTCGCGATATTTATGATTCTTCCATATTATATATCTGTATTTTTTCAGAAGTTTACAGATTCCTATATGCTGATCGCTGTTTTAGAGGGGCTGATCCGTCTGGCAATTTTTATCGGGTATGTGGCAGCGATTTCGCTGATGCCTGATATTAAACGGGTTTACATGTATCATGGTGCGGAGCATAAGTGCATTAACTGTATTGAACACGGGATGGATCTTACGGTGGAGAACGTGAGAAAGAGTTCCAGATTACATAAGCGTTGTGGAACCAGTTTCCTGCTGATCGTTATGATCATCAGTATTTTCTTTTTTATGTTCATCCATGTGGATTCAAGAGTGTTAAGACTGGTACTTCGTCTTGTGCTGATCCCGGTGATCGCGGGTGTGTCTTTTGAATTTATAAGACTTGCAGGACGCAGCGATAATGCGCTTATTAATCTGCTCAGTAAACCGGGACTTCTGCTGCAGCATATCACGACGAAGGAGCCGGAGGATGATATGATCGAGGTGGGGATTGCATCTGTGGAAGCTGTGTTTGACTGGAAGACTTATGTGGAAGAAATAAGACAAGAGGACAGTAGAGAACATGACATATCGGGAAGCAATTAATCTCGGCGAAAAGGTTTTAAATATGGCAGATGTGGCAGATGCAAAAATTGATGCATGGCTGCTTTTGGAGATGGTCTGCAAGATCGACCGCAGCTTTTATTATCTGCATATGGAGGATGAGGTCGCTGAGGAACAGTTAAGTGAATATGAGATTGCATTGCGCAAACGTGCAGAACATGTGCCGTTACAATATATTGTCGGTGAAGCAGAGTTTATGGGATTGAAATTTAAGGTCAATTCCAATGTGCTGATTCCGAGACAGGATACGGAGACTCTGGTGGAAGAAGCATTAAAAGTCGTAAAACCGGAAATGAAAGTACTTGATATGTGCACCGGTTCCGGCTGTATTATTGTCAGTATCGTGCATAATATACCGGAGGTGGAAGGGACAGCGACGGATATTTCCAAACAGGCACTTCTTGTGGCAAAAGAAAATGCGAAGCTGAACCAGGTTTCGGTCACGTTTGAGCGCAGTGATCTGTTTGACAATGTGACAGGGACATATGATGTGATCGTTTCAAACCCGCCTTATATAAGAACCGGGGAAGTGGTAAAACTCATGCCGGAGGTGCAGGAGTTTGAACCGATGGAGGCTTTAGACGGCAAAGAGGACGGTTTATATTTTTATAGAAAGATTATCAAAGAATGTAAGGCATATCTGAAACCGGGAGGACACATTTTGTTTGAGATCGGTTACGATCAGGGCGAAGCAGTGTCCGGGCTTTTAAAAGAAGCTGGATTTAAAAATGTGACGGTTATCAAAGATTTGGCACACAATGATCGTGTTGTGACAGGAATGGAGGATATATGTTTGATAAATTAGAGGATTTACTGATCCGTTTTGAGGAATTAATGAGTGAATTAAGTGAGCCGGATGTGGCAAATGATCCGGTGCGTTTCCGTAAGCTGATGAAAGAGCAGAGTGACCTGACTCCGATCGTAAATGCATATAAGGAATATAAACAGTGCAAACAGAACATCGAGGATTCCCTTGCTTTGCTTGAGGAAGAGTCTGATGAGGAGATGCGTGAACTTGCGAAAGAAGAGTTAAACGATTCTAAGGCAAGAGTGGAAGAGTTGGAAAAAGAGTTAAAGATCTTATTACTTCCGAAAGACCCGAACGATGACAAGAACGTTATCGTTGAGATCCGCGCAGGCGCCGGCGGTGACGAGGCTGCTTTATTTGCTGCTGAAATTTATCGTATGTATCTGCATTATGCAGAAAGCAGAAACTGGAAGACGGAGATCATGGAAGCAGATGAAACCGGCATCGGCGGTATGAAGAGTGTTACTTTTATGCTGAGCGGACAGGGAGCCTACTCCGTTATGAAATATGAGTCCGGTGTACACCGTGTACAGCGTGTCCCGGAGACAGAGTCCGGCGGACGTATCCATACTTCCACTATCACAGTTGCAGTGATGCCGGAGGCTGAGGAAGTGGATGTGCAGATCGATGACAAAGATATCCGTATCGATGTCTGCCGTGCATCCGGTGCCGGTGGCCAGTGTGTCAATACGACAGACTCTGCCGTGCGTCTGACACATATCCCGACCGGAATCGTGATCTACAGCCAGACTGAAAAATCACAGATCCAGAATAAGGCAAAAGCGTTCGCCCTGCTGCGTACCAAATTATACGACTTAGAGCAGCAGAAAGCCCACGATGCGGAAGCAGAGCTTCGTAAGAGTCAGGTCGGAACAGGAGACCGTTCTGAGAAGATCCGTACCTACAACTTCCCACAGGGACGTGTGACGGATCACAGAATCAATCTTACACTGTACAAACTCGATAAGATCATGAACGGAGATATCCAGGAGATCATTGACGCATGTATCGCAGCAGACCAGGCAGCGAAGCTGGCGAAGATGAATGAGAATGCGTAAAAAAAAAGTCATCGGAGAATATCCTATGAATTTAAGGAACCAGAGATTACCTCTGGTTCCTTTCCGTATATTCTGTTTTTATTCTGAGATTAGCCAGTCGATCAGGTTGATTGATTTTATGCCATCATAGGAAGAATCTATGCCTGTATTTAAGGAAAGAACGATTTTTTCATAGTTATCGCTGATTTTTTTGAGTGGTGCTAATTCCCGGCTACGAACATCTTCACTTGTCATTGATTCTGTGACCTGAACATAAAGTTTGTTGTCTGCCTTTGTTGCAATAAAATCCACTTCGAAATTACCAACTTTACCTATAGAAACATCATAGCCTCGACGAATCAGTTCAAAGTAAACAATGTTTTCTATTGCATGACCGCTGTCACGATCTCTGAATCCAAGCAGATAGTTTCGAAGTCCGATATCGACAATATAGTATTTGCCAAGAGTGCGTAAATATTCCTTTCCTTTGATATCAAATCTTTTGATGTCGTAGAAAAAATATGACTCTAGAAGTGCATTCACATAAGCCTGAACAGTGTGAACACTTGGGGTTCCTTTTCGCTTCCCGTTTTCAAGAAGTCCTTCATTTACCAAGGTGTTGCCGATAGAAGAAACAGAGATGTTGCTTCCAATGTTATCAGCAAGGAACATGATAATCTTTTTTAAAAGGACAGGGTCAGTGATTTTTTTCTGACCTCTGCGACTTTCACGTTCGAGAATGTCTCTCATAATAACGGTAGAGTAGATACCTTCAAGCAGCACCAGTGCTTTTTCCTGATCTAAGCCTATGTCAGCAATCCCTGGCATGCCGCCAAATCGCATATATGCATCGAAAACTTCACGAAGTTCATAATGTTCTCCTGCTTTATCAAAGACTTGTTTGCGTGTACCACCCAAAGCACTCTTCATTTCTCTTATTTCAAAATTATGAAACGTTATAAATTCAGAGAAAGATAAAGGCAGCATCTTTATTTCTACACATCTGCCAGATAAATAAGTGGCATATTCAGAGGAGAGCATATAGGCATTTGAGCCTGTGACATAAATATCGCAGTTGAAGTCGACGCGGAAAGAGTTAACAGCATCCTCCCAGTCAGGAACACGCTGAACCTCATCAAAAAAGAGGTACATTCTTTTATTTGGTACGATATGTTGTTTGACATATTCGTAGAAAGAGTCACTATTCATATTTTTATAAGCGTGTGACTCAAAATTCATTTCCAGAATCTGATTGTCAGTAACCCCATTTTCCTTCAGGTGGAGAGTCATTAATTTCAACAGGCTGGATTTGCCACATCTACGGATTCCAGTAACAACCTTCACTGGTTCGGTGTCTTGAAATGCTATAATCTTATTCAGATATAAATCTCTTTTTTTGAGTTCATGAGTATCGATCATTTGACGTACCTCCTTGTGCTAGTATAGCATAAACTTATGAAAAAATAAAGTTTGTGCACTAAAATGCAGAAACTTTAAAAAAATGACATTTTTTGCATTATAAAATAGCTAGAAACATATAGGATGGAATAACAAATACAGAGCTGCAGTATATGTGATGATAGTAGTTATAGCTGTGGAAGCAATTATTTGCTCCATACATCCTCCGGCCAGGCAGCGAAGATGAATGAAAATTAAGGATAAATAATTTCTTACCAAAATCCCCAATTCATGCTATATTTTACTTGCACCCAAGCGGTGTATCATGTATGATATAATGAGCGTAAGTGAGTCAACATATTTGAATGATTGACGAGCGGCGAATGTTGATCATGTGCTGATTTTGCACATGATATAGCATGAGTTGTTATATGAGGAGGACAGACATCATGGAAAACGAGAATGTCTCAAAGAATTTTATCGAACAGTTTATTGATCAGGATATAGAGGAAGGACATTGCAAAACCGTCCATACAAGATTTCCACCGGAGCCGAACGGATATCTTCATATCGGACATGCCAAGTCCATACTTTTAAATTCAGGTCTTGCGCAGAAATACAATGGAAAATTCAATTTAAGATTTGACGATACGAACCCGACAAAAGAAAAGACAGAGTTTGTTGAGGCAATCAAAGAGGATATCAAATGGCTTGGTGCTGACTGGGAGGACAGACTGTTCTTCGCGTCCGACTATTTTGATCAGATGTATGAAGCAGCAGTAAAGCTGATCAAAAAAGGAAAAGCATACGTTTCTGATCTGAGTGCAGATGAGATCCGTGAGTACCGCGGTACACTGACAGAACCGGGAAAAGAAGATCCTGCGGGCAGCAGAAGTGTGGAAGAGAATCTTGCTTTATTTGAAGATATGAAAAACGGTAAATTTGCCGACGGAGAGAAAGTGCTCCGCGCAAGAATCGATATGACATCTTCAAACATCAATATGAGGGATCCGGTTATTTACCGTGTGGCGCATATGACACACCACAGAACCGGAGACAAATGGTGCATTTATCCGATGTACGATTTTGCACATCCATTAGAGGATGCCATTGAGGGAATTACCCATTCGATCTGTACACTCGAGTTTGAGGATCACAGACCGCTGTACAACTGGGTGATCGATGAGGTTGGCAAAGATATGATTCCGGATAAGGATGAGATGCCGCCGAGACAGATCGAGTTTGCAAAATTATATTTAACAAACGTAGTGACAGGAAAAAGATATATCAAGCGTCTTGTGGAGGAAGGTATCGTAGACGGATGGGATGATCCACGCCTTGTATCGATTGCGGCACTCCGCAGAAGAGGATTTACACCGGAATCCTTAAAAATGTTTGTGGAACTCTGCGGTATTTCCAAGGCAAACAGCTCTGTGGATTATGCCATGTTAGAGTACTGTATCCGTGAAGATTTAAAGATGAAACGTCCCCGTATGATGGCGATCTTAGATCCGGTCAAAGTTGTGATCGACAACTATCCGGAGGGAGAGACAGAGTATCTTGAGGTAGTCAATAACCTTGAAAATGAGGAACTTGGTGTGCGTAAAGTTCCATTTTCACGCGAACTTTATATTGACCGTGAAGACTTTATGGAAGAGCCGCCAAAGAAATATTTCCGTATGTTTCCGGGCAACGAAGTACGTCTGATGAACGCATACTTTGTGACCTGCAACAGTTTCGTAAAAGATGAAAATGGCGTGGTGACGGAGATCCACTGTACTTATGATCCGGCATCTAAAGGTGGAAACAGCCCGGACGGACGAAAAGTAAAAGGAACCATCCAGTGGGTATCTGCAGCACAGGCAGTTCCGGCTGAAATTCGTCTCTATGAAAACATTGTAGATGAGGAAAAAGGAGTGTATAATGAGGACGGAAGTCTGAATCTGAATCCAAATTCCCTCACTGTTTTAAAAAACTGTGTTGTTGAGGAAAATTTAAAAGATGCAAAAGCATATGACAGTTTCCAGTTCGTAAGACAGGGATTTTTCTGTGTGGATGCGAAAGATTCGACCGCAGATCATCTGGTATTTAACCGGATCGTTTCACTTAAGAGCTCATTTAAACTGCCTAATGCATAGCATTGTAATGATTTGCATTTTTGCCCTGAAACGGGCGTAACAGGAAAGGATATGAAATACAAATGAATTTATTTGCAGGATTGGAAAAATTTGGTATTAAAGCAGATAACACAACGGATCTGTTTGAGGATGAAAAAAAGCCGGCAGCATCCGCTGATGGTGGAAAAACAGAGGCTGCTCCGACAGAGGACAGTTTTCTGTTAGACAAGGCAATCCGTTGTACTGTTTGTGACAAGGTATTTAAGACAAAAATGATCAAGAACGGACGAATCAAACGTTTAGAGCCGGATCTGGATCTGCGTCCGCGTTTCGAATACATTGACACTTTAAAATATGATGTGGCATCCTGCCCGTATTGCGGATATACAGCGATGAACCGTTATTTCGAGCATGTGACATCAGGACAGATCAAACTGATCAAGGAACAGGTTTGTGCCAATTTCAAACCAACAGGTTCCGATGAACCTGCCGTCTTAGACTATGATCAGGCAATCGAGCGTTATAAGCTTGCACTTTTCAATACGATCGTCAAAAAAGGAAAGACCAGTGAGAAGGCCTATTCATGTTTAAAACTTTCCTGGCTGTATCGTGGGAAGGCAGAGGAGTTAAAAGGAACAGATCCGGAGACCTTAAAGAAGAAAAAAGAGGCAAAAGAGCAGGAAGAGGCATTTTACCAGCAGGCATATGAGGGATTTATGAAAGCAATGTCTACAGAGATGTTTCCAATGTGTGGAATGGATCAGTGTACCGTAGATTATCTTCTTGCGGCAATGGCATATCATTTCAAAAAATATGATGTGGCTTCTAAGTGTATTTCAAGAATCCAGGCTACACCTTCTGCATCGAAAAAGATGAAAGACCGTGCATATGATTTAAAAGAAAAGATCGTGGCAGAGATCAAAAACAGCAAATAGGCAAAATTATTATGATTGAAATAATGATTGATTTACAGGGGGGAGCGAAAGCTCCCCTCTATGAAAAAATATACGAATATATCAAACGGGATGTCATTGAGGGAAAAATTCCTGTTGGGGAAAAGCTTCCGTCGACAAGACTTTTGGCAAAGCATTTGTCGGTAAGCAGAAGTACCGTCGAAATGGCATATGAACAGCTCCTTGCAGAGGGATACATCAAAGCAGAACCTTGCAGGGGTTTTTTTGTGTGTGATATTACAGAGCTGTATGAGTTTGGGCATATAGAAAAAGATTTCAAACATACATTTACATTTGGAAAAAAAGAGCAGGAAGAGACAGCTTGCAGCCATGTTATTGATTTTTCCCCATATGCAATCGATACCATGCATTTCCCATATAATGTGTGGAGAAAATTAAACAAAAATGCACTGTTAGATGACAGGGAAGAATTGCTGTTATCCGGGGATGGACAGGGGGACTATGGGCTTCGAAAGGCGATTGCAGCATATCTGCATCAGGCGCGAGGTGTGAACTGTCAGCCCGATCAGCTGATCATCGGAGCAGGAAATGAATATCTTGAGATTTTACTGACACAGATTTTAGGAAGAAATAAGCGGGTTCTCATGGAAAATCCAACTTATTTGCAGGCATATCATACATTTTTAAATATGGGATATCAGATGATGCTTGTTTCGGTGGAAGAAGATGGAATAGATCCACAAAAGGTCAGAAATTATGATCCGGATGTTGTCTATATCATGCCTTCCCATCAGTTCCCTCTTGGAACGGTCATGCCGTTAAAACAAAGGCTGGAATTGTTGAAATGGGCATTGGAGAAAGAGGAACGCTATCTGATCGAGGACGATCACGACAGTGAGTACCGTTACCGTGGAAAGCCGATCCCGTCGCTGCAAAGCGTGGATCATTTTGAAAAAGTGATTTATATTGGAACTTTTTCTAAGAGCATTGCGCCGTCACTTCGAATCAGTTATATGGTGCTTCCACCGGAATTGTTAAAACGTTATCATGAAAAATGTGGATTTTATTCTACGACCGTTCCCAAAATTCAGCAGGAGATACTGCGTGCCTTTATTGAAGAGGGACATTTTGAACGTCATTTGAATAAGATGAGGGGGATCTACCGTGCAAAACATGATTTCCTGCTTGCAGAGTTAAAAAAGAGAAGCTGGGTAGAAAAAATTTACGGAGATCATGCAGGACTGCATGTTTTAGTACAGGTAAACACTGAAAAAAAAGAAACAGAGGTATGTGATCTGGCGGAAAAACAAGGAATCCGTATCTATGGAATCAGTGAATATGTTGTACGGAAATCGGAGCAGAGCTGTAATGAAACTGTGAGAAATAAAAATGCTTCCATAGAAAGTGAAAAAAACAATTTTGCCGGAACTGTACCGCATAAACCGATTCTTTTACTTGGCTATGGAAGACTGGGTGAAGATGAGATCCAGAAAGGTCTTTTGATATTAGATACTATTATATGATATATTCAATACTGTTTTCCGGTGTTTTTCGGGTGTTTGTATTGAACAGGATCACTGCTTCTCGTTCCTTATATGGTCCCATTTCATAAAAACCGACGCCGGTGCCGGAAAGCCGTGTGATGGAGATCAGGCGGTTGGCACGTTTTGGCTGATCTGTGATAAAGGTGATGCCTTCCTCAAAGAATTCTTTGTCGAGTTCCGGATCATCCGGTTCTTCATAATAAGGATCGAACACATAGATATCACTGCCCGAAATACCGGTCAGAAGAATATAATGAGGAACTTCCAGGTAAACACGCAGCAAAACGGCACCGCCCTGCTGTAAGGCACCGATAATGCGGCTGTTTTCAGAGAGTACAACCTCGTCCTTAGCGAGAAAATTGCAGGAGATCGGGAAGTTTTTTACCTGTCCGAACTGTGTGATCCAGTTGCTCAAAAACATCATGGCAGATGCGGATGTACCGCGTTTTCCAACTTCGCCTGCTTCATTATAAGAATCAAGACAATAGAGCATAATATATTTGACGATATCCGGGTAAATTTCTTCGCGGTCAAAGAGATAGCGGATGGCATTTGTCAGTGTGGTCGGACCGCAGTCATATTCGGTGGATTGGTAAATTAGCAGATTCTTCATGTGTATTGCCTCTTTTCTTTATTCTAAGCAATACTATAATCAGCCATGAATTTTTTGTCAATCTTTCAACAAAAAAGGATTGACAATTTAAAACATAGAAAATATAATTTACCTAATTCCTAGTGGATTACTAGAAATAATATGCGAAAAGTACTATTATATATGCTAAAAGCGGGCATACGGGAGTTTTTCGCAGAAAGTGAGGAAATTATGAGAAAAGAAAGAAGATGGAAAAAGGTCCTGTCAGCACTGGTGCTCGCAGCTGCGATGGGAGTTACGGCTGTTGGATGTGGAACTTCCGGCGGCAATACAGGCAGTCAGCCGCAGGGGGAAAATGCGGCGGCAACAGAGACAGCAGAGGTTTCGGATGATATTGTAAATATCGGTGTGACCAATACACTTGGAACGTTAAATCCGCTTTTGATGGATGGCGGAGAGACCAATAAATATGCGACCAGCCTGATGTTTCTTCCACTGGTAGAATTAAATTCGAATCTGGAATTTGAGGGAGAAATCGCGGATTCTGTTACGACGGAAGATAACAAAAATTTTATCGTGCATATCGATGAGAAAGCATCCTGGTCGGATGGCGAGAAGATCACGGCGGATGATGTCGTATACACGGCACTGCGCCTGACATCGCCAGTCATTGGCAATACTTCCATGATGTATTATGTATTTGAGGGTGTGGGCGATGACGGCTTTACCGAGGAGGGAGCAGAGAGCATTGATGGTATCAAAGCGATCGATGATGCGACCGTACAGTTCACCACAAAAGAGGAGATGTCTCTGACCACATTTGAGAATTCTTATGCGCGTTATCTGATGACACTTCCAAAACATGTGATCGAGCAGTACACGGAAGAAGAGTTAAAGACTGCAGAATGGTTCAATCACCCGGATGTCGTCAGCGGACCATATATGGTAACAGATTTCGATGTCGACCATTATATTTCTTATAAAGCAAATGAAAATTATTGGAAAGGTGCACCGAAGATCGCAAAACTCAATATCAAGATCGTGAGCTGCAGCCAGCTTTATGCAGGATTACAGTCCGGCGAGATTGATATTACACAGCCGACAATGAGTGTCATCCCGGAGGAAGATTATGATAGTGTTGAGGCACTTTCCAATGTAAATGTTGTATACGGAGAACCGGTGACCAACCAGTCCGTATTTATCCAGACAAAAAATGTTCCGGATGTGCGTGTGCGTCAGGCAATGTTATATGCAATCGACCGTAAGATGGTATTAGAACAGCTTTTAAAAGGAAAAGGGGAAGTTGCAGATGGATTTCTGTCTTCTGCAAGTCCTTTCTATGATGACAGTATCGTTCCGGTAGAGCAGGATGTAGAGAAAGCAAAAGAACTGTTAGCGGAAGCCGGATGGGACGGATCACAGACCTTACGCTTTTATGTGAACTCTGGTGACAGTGCATTTGTAAATGCTGCGAATGTATTTGTGGCACAGTGGGCTGCAGTCGGCATTAAAGTGGAAGTGCAGACTGTAGATTTTGCAACACTGATGTCCGTCGCAGGCACCAATGACTATGATATTTTAGCAGTACAGTACACCTATGCACCGGTTGATCCATATCCGGATGTGGCATGGCTGTTAGGCGGCGAGGACAGCTGGACCGGATACGGGGATGACAGCGTCAATGAAGCACTTGCAAAGACACAGACAACAAGTGATATGGATGAGATCAAAGGGCTTTACTCCGTTGTGGATCAGAAGGTACAGGAAGATGTTCCGATGTTCTCTGCTTATATTGTCAGCGCACAGGCTGCTGTCAACAAACGTCTTTCAAATGCCACACCAAGTGTGTACGGTTTCTTTAACAATGTGGAACAGTGGGAAATTACGAAATAAGGAACGGGAAAATCAATGTCAAAATTATTACAGGTAAATGATCTGACCACAGAGTTTACCGGGGATTTTGGAAAAAAAATCAGTGTGGATCATGTCAGTTTTGATGTCGCAGAAGGAGAGACGGTTTGTATCGTTGGTGAGTCCGGCTGTGGCAAGAGTGTGACATCACTGTCTATTATGGGATTATTAGGAAGGGGCGGAGCTGTCGTTGACGGCTCTGTCCTCTTTGCAAACAAAAATCTGCTGGATATGGATGAAAAACAGTTAGATACGATCCGCGGAAATCAGATGACGATGATTTTTCAGGATCCTTTAACATCGTTAAACCCGGTGTTTACGATCGGAAGCCAGATCACGGAGAGCATCCGGATTCATATGCATCTGTCAAAAAAAGAAGCAGGAGAGCGTGCGGTCACGATCTTAGAGAAAGTCGGTATGCCGGATGCGCGTGCTGCAATGAAAAAATATCCGCATATGCTTTCCGGCGGAATGCGTCAGCGAGTGATGATCGCGATGGCACTTTGCTGTAATCCAAAACTTTTGATCGCAGATGAGCCGACGACGGCACTTGACGTGACGATCCAGGCGCAGATCATGGAACTGATACGGGATCTGCAAAAAGAGATTGGGATGTCTGTGATCCTGATCACACACGATATCGGACTTGTGGCGCAGATGGCGGACCGTGTGTTTGTCATGTATGCGGGACAGATCATCGAGATGGCATCTGTGAAGGATCTTTTTTATCATCCGGCACATCCGTATACGAAAGCACTGCTTGATACGGTTCCGGGCATTTACGATGAGAGCGGAAGGACGCTTGCATCGATTCCGGGAATCGTACCGGAAAATTATGACCAGATTCCGGGATGCAGGTTTGCGGACCGCTGTGCATTTGCCGGGGAAGGCTGTGAAAAGAAGCAGGAGATGAGGGAGATAGAAAAGGATCATTTCGTGCGCTGCCATAAGGCTGACAGGAGTTAAAACAGGAATGGATAAAGAACTGATCAGAGTAGAGAATTTAAAAAAATATTATGATATCAAGGGCGGTATCATTACCCATACCGTCAGTCAGATACAGGCCGTGGACGGCATTGATTTTTCAATAAAAAAGGGCGAGACTCTTGGACTGGTTGGAGAATCAGGCTGTGGAAAGTCCACGATCGGCCAGCTTTTGGTGGGACTGCTCTCGCCGACTGACGGTGCGATTTATTATCATGGGGAAAAAATAGGTGGAAAATCTCTCACACGCGGTGAAAAAAAGGCACGAAAACAGGCGGGAACCAATCTTCAGATGATCTTTCAGGATTCCTATTCTTCACTCAATCCACGAAAACATATTTATGATATTTTAGCACAGCCGATGCTATATCATGGTGTATCCGATAAGAAAACGATCGATACAGACTTAAAACAGCTTCTGGATATGGTTGGTCTGCCTCAAAGTGCACTTCTAAAATACCCGCATGAATTTTCAGGTGGTCAGAGACAGCGTATCGGAATTGCAAAAGCGTTGTCCTTAAAGCCGGAGTTTATCGTGTGTGACGAACCGGTCAGTGCGCTTGATGTGTCGATCCAGGCACAGATATTAAACCTGATCCGCGAGCTGCAGAACGAACTGGGACTGACGAGTCTGTTCGTCGGTCATGGGCTTGGTGCAGTCCGTTATGTCAGTGACCGGATCGCAGTCATGTATCTGGGAAAGATCGTTGAGATTGCAGATGCCGGAGAGGTATTTATGCATCCGGTACATCCGTATACAAAAGCACTGACACAGGCAGCACCGGTTGCAGATCCGGGACGGCGGGAAGAAAAGTCAGCCGTTTTGACAGGTGAGGTTGCCTCTGCAGTACATCCGCCGAAGGGATGCAGGTTTCATCCGAGATGCCCGTATGCGAGAGAAGACTGCAGTGTGAGTGAGCCGATGCTTCTGCCGATGGCGGAAAAACCGGATCATCTGGTGGCGTGTCCTTATTACGAGGGGACAGAAACTGCGTAACATACATTTTGACGAAATATATTATCAAACGAATCCTGATCGCAATTCCGGTTTTGCTCGGCATTACCGTGATCGATTATGCGATTATGTGCATGGCGGGGAGTCCGCTTGAAATGCTGCAGGGACCACGCGTCTCGGAGGCTGCTGTACAGGCAAAAGCGATAGCATTAGGGCTCGACAAACCATTTTATGTACAGTATTTTGTATGGCTGGGGCAGCTTCTGCATGGAAATATGGGATATTCCATTAAAAATTACCAGCCGGTTGCTGCTATGATCACGAGTCATCTTGGACCGACCCTGCTTCTGATGGGAGTGTCACTGCTTGTCAGCATCCTGCTTGCGGTTCCGGCAGGGATCTACAGCGCAATCCATCAGTATTCGAAAGGCGATTATACGGTGGTAACATTATCGTTCCTTGGCAGCAGTATTCCGGGATTTTTCCTTGCCATGCTCCTTATTTATCTGTTTACGGTAAAATTGGGCTGGCTGCCTTCCGGAGGAATGACGACACTTGGAACATCCGGGGGAGCGGCGGACGTGGCGGTACACATGGTTATGCCGGTCATTGTGCTTGCAGTTTCCATGGCAGGAACCAATATCCGATATATCCGCAGCGCGGTGCTTGAAATTTTACAGCAGGATTATCTGCGCACAGCGCGGGCAAAGGGAATCGGTCATTTCCTGGTCATCAATAAACATGCGCTGCGCAACGCTTTAGTTCCGATCGTGACAGTCATTGGAATGGAGATACCGGTACTGTTTGGCGGATCGATCATCGTGGAGCAGGTCTTTTCCTGGCCGGGTCTTGGACTTATGACAATGAGTGCGATCACAAACCGTGATTATCCGGTCATCATGGGCGTCTGTCTGCTCTCGGCGATCGTGGTACTGCTCGGCAATCTTCTGACGGATATTTTATATGCGGTGGTAGATCCGACGATAAAACTTCAGTAAAGAGGTTGAACTTATATGAGAAAAAAGAAAAAAGTTAATGCAAATGAAACATACATGCAGACTGTGATGCGGCGTTTCCGCGCACATCATCTTGCAAAGATCAGCCTTGTGATACTGGTGGTTGTCGGTCTGGCTGCTCTGTTTGCGCCGGTTGTTGCGCCTTATGATCCGGATGCGATCGTCGGAACTTTCAGCGGTGCACCGTGTAAGGAATTTATCCTTGGAACGGATCAGATCGGCAGGGATGTGTTCAGCAGACTTTTATACGCAACCAGAATTTCTCTGCTTGTAGGAATCCTTGCAACAGTGATCTCCACGGTAATCGGAGTGGTACTCGGTCTGATCGCGGGATATTTTGGCGGTGTGGCGGATATGATCCTGATGCGTTTTACGGATATGGTGATGTCATTTCCTTATATCCTTCTTGTGCTCGTTGCGGCTGCAATCTTTAAACCGGGTTTGTGGAGCATTATCCTGATCCTTGGATTTGTAGACTGGCCGGGTGTGGCGAGACTGGTGCGTGGAAATGTTTTAAGTCTGCGTGAAACAAATTTTGTCAAGGGAAATGTGGTGGCAGGGATGCCGCTTCGTCATATCTTATTTTCAGAAATTTTACCAAACACAGTTGCACCGATCCTCGTATATGCAACATCTGTTATGGCGATCTCCATGCTGGATGAGGCGGCTTTAAGTTTCCTTGGCATGGGTGTACAGCCGCCGATGGCAAGCCTTGGAAATATGTTAAACGGGGCGCAGTCTATCACGGTATTGACTTCACAGCCGTGGCTGTGGCTTCCACCGGGAATTATGATCGTTGTGCTGGTAGTTTCCATCAACTTTGTCGGCGATGCATTGCGTGATGCATTTGATCCATCCGGTGGACGCAGGTAGGCGGCGGATGAAAGCGAATAAAAATTTAAACCACAGAAATGATGAGAGGGATAACAGATAGAACGTTTGCGGAGCATGCAGGCGATCGTTTGTTATAATAGACGGCGTTGCGGGCAGAACGTGAGAATGTGTAGAAATGGAGAAGAGTATGGAACGAAAGGCATTAGAACAGAAACTTACCGGTTTTTTTGAGGAACTTCATATGCATCCGGAGCTGTCTTATGAGGAATATGAGACGACAGAGCGGATCAAACGGGAACTTGCGGCGGCAGGCATTGAGATTTTGCAGATACCGCTAAAGACCGGTGTGACCGCCATCGTGCGCGGCGCAAAACCGGGAAAAACTTATGGACTGCGCTGTGACATTGATGCACTGCCGATCGAGGAGGAAACCGATCTTCCCTATAAATCAAAAACTCCGTGGAAAATGCATGCCTGCGGACATGATTTTCATACGGCGGCGGTGTTTGGAGCAGCATTGCTGTTACAGGAGAGGAAAGAGGAGTTACAGGGAAATGTAAAAATTCTGTTCCAGCCGGCAGAGGAATCTTCCCATGGTGCGGAGACAGTTCTTGAAACCGGTGTGTTCTCGGATGTAACAGCGATCTTTGGGCTGCATACGGCGGCATATCTTCCGGTTGGAACGCTGGGAATCCGCGCGGGCAGTGTCATGGCTGCAGTAGACCGGTTTGAGTTAAATATCACGGGAACAGGCTGCCATGGAGGACACCCGGATGAGGGCGTGGACACGATCCTAGTCGCTGCATCTGTGATACAGGCGTTCCAGAGTATTGTCGGCAGAAACTTAAATCCGTTCCATACAGGTGTTGTCAGTGTGACGAGGATTAATGGCGGCAATACCTGGAATGTGATCCCGGATAAGGTGGAACTGGAGGGTACCGTGCGTTCCATGGAAAAAGACGATCGTATCTTTATAGAAAGACGCATGCGTGAGATTGCGGAACACACAGCAGCGGCATATGGCGCAAATGCGGAATTGTTGTGGTATCCGGGGCCGCCTGCAACCGTCAATGAGAAAGCGTGGAGTGCGTTTGCACAAAAAGTGGCAGAAGAGAGTGGCTTTGAGGTTGTTCCACAGCGTAATTCGACAGGTGGAGAGGATTTTGCTTTTTATCTCGAAAAGATTCCGGGCTGTTTTATCAACGTGGGAACGGGTGTCGGTTATCCGAACCATCATCCAAAGTTTTATGCGGATGAGGCGGCACTTACACCGGCAGCAGAGTATCTTGAAAAATTGTTGGTAGAAGCACTGAGACAGTGAGAATCATAGATGTCAGAGGCACAGTCACAATCAGGTTCTTTCATGGATGGCAGAACAAGGCAGTATAAAGTAAAAAAACAGGAGCACAAGCTCCTGTTTTTTTACTTCATAGGAAATTGTCCGCTATGAATTAATAGAACCATAATCACATCCTGTGATTAGTCCTCATATTTATTTTTCTCACCGATCTCCTGCATCTTCATAGCGCGAACTTTTAATGGAAGTCCGAACAGTGTGATGAATCCGGAAGCATCGTGATGATCGTAAAGATCACCGGTTGTAAAGCTTGCGAGTGACTCACTGTACAGAGAGTATTTAGAAGTTGTTCCGGCTTTGATGATGTTGCCTTTGTATAATTTGAATTTAACTTCACCGGTTACATATTCCTGCGTGGAGGTAACGAAAGCTCTGACTGCATCACATAAAGGTGTGAACCATTTTCCTTCGTAAACGATCTGGGCAAGTTTGTTACCCATATCTTTCTTCACTTCCATGGTTGCACGGTCTAAAACGAGCTCCTCTAACTGCTGGTGAGCTTCCATTAAGATCGTTCCGCCAGGAGTCTCATATACACCACGGGATTTCATACCAACAACACGGTTCTCTACGATATCGATGATGCCGACGCCGTGCTTACCGCCAAGACGGTTTAACTCACGGATGATATCGGAAACTTTCATCTCTTTTCCGTTTACGGAAGTCGGAACACCTTTCTCAAATGTCATGGTTACATATTCGCCTTCTTCCGGAGCTTTTTCCGGGGAAACACCGAGAACTAACAGGTGATCATAGTTTGGCTCACATGCAGGATCCTCTAACTCAAGGCCTTCATGGCTGATGTGCCAGATGTTACGGTCACGGCTGTAGCTTGTGTCAGCGGAGAATGGAAGATGAATACCATGTGCTTTGCAGTATTCGATCTCTGACTCGCGGGAATCCATGGTCCATTTTGAATCTCTCCATGCAGCGATGATCTTTAAGTCAGGGGCAAGTGCTTTGATGCCGAGCTCGAAACGGATCTGGTCGTTTCCTTTACCGGTAGCACCGTGGCAGATTGCAGTAGCGCCTTCTTTTCTTGCAATTTCAACTAATTTCTTAGCGATCAGAGGACGTGCCATAGAGGTTCCGAGTAAGTATTTGTTTTCATAAATGGCATTTGCCTGAACACATGGCATGATGTAATCGTCACAGAATTCATCGATGATATCTACGATGTATAATTTGGAAGCTCCACAGGAGATAGCTCTTTCTTCAAGACCGTCTAACTCTTCTTCCTGACCGCAGTCGATACAGCAGCAGATAACTTCATAATCATAATTTTCCTTTAACCATGGAATAATGGCGGTGGTATCAAGTCCGCCGGAGTACGCTAAAATAACTTTTTCTTTCATGAGAGTGAATCCTTTCTGTCGTATATTCTTTTTATCATGTAAACCGTTCTTTCATGCATGACAATGAGTCTGCCACGAAACGATTTCTTCTGAAACTTAATATATACTATGTGGACAGGAAATGCAAGTGAAAAAATATACATAATTTAATAATAAAAATGCATAAAAGTATGCAATAACAACAGAAGTTTAT
>OLZE01000659.1_pt1 | contig 21543 bp, 10 predicted proteins | sample 1674091 | NCBI WGS metagenome assembly OLZE01 (sample SAMEA103958143, study PRJEB25191) | human gut metagenome | biome: human-associated habitat [ENVO:00009003]; feature: intestine environment [ENVO:2100002]; material: feces | place: Germany | collected 2013/2015
GGAGTTGATAATACCTACGGGCACTTCGGTTTTCTCATACATCTCTTTGGCAAAGAAGCAGGCGAGGGCGGAGAAGTTCATTACGTTTTCTTGCGTCATCGGTTTCCAGCTTGTAGCGGAAAGTGTTTCTTGCGGTGCATGGAAGTTGTAGACTTTAGGTACGATAATCTGCCGGATTCTTTCATTGCTGTATTCGCTAATCTCTGCGGCGAACATATCTGTCACCCGGCTGACAGGCAGTTCCATATTCGACTGCCCTGAACAGAGCCATACGTCGCCTATCAATATATCGTTCAGTTTGATGTCGTTGATTTGCATTAGATACGGACCGCCTGCTTTCATTGGCGGTAGTGTTACGTTCCACTGTCCGTTGTTGTCAGCGGTGGCGGCATACTTCTTTTTCATGAATGTTACACTGACCCTTTCGCCTGCGTCAGCAGTTCCCCATACTTTTACAGGCTGTTCACGTTGCAATACCATCCCGTCCGAAATCAAAGCAGGCAGCTTCACCTTTGCATCCGTTTGTAAGGCGGTGCAAAAGCAAAGCAGCACTGCTACTCCTAACCTAATCTTATCATGAATCAAATATTTCATATTTCAAATCCTTTTATGGTATATAACTTATCAATTTTATTGATATTCGTACAATCGTACATGCAGTATCTTGAATTCTCCTACCGATATTCGTACGTGGCGCCCCTGATGGTCTTGGTCGCCGTTCAATCGGCGGATATAACGGAACTTTCCTTCTTTGTCCACCTCTACTTCATCCACATGGCCGATGCCGCAACGCATTCCTTGAAACCTTTCTTTTTTTGTCTTTATCTGTTCGTTACTTAAAGCGAATCCGTCTTCACCCAGTTGTTTCCGTATCTCGGAACCCGGTTTCTCCGAGGCCTTGGTAAATTCCAAAACGATACCGCTACCGGCTACAATATATTCGTTCTTGGATAGTTTTAGGATGAGACCGCCACCTTCGGGCCATGCGCTGCCATTTGTGGCGCGTGGGTCCCATGGTAGTGTGAAATAGTGTCGGCAGGTTATTGATAAGTCATCATCCGTAATGATACGCTCTTTGTCTTTTTGGTTGAAAAGGATTCCTTTCATCATACCTTTGCCTTGATATTCAGTGAGTAAAGGCATTAGTTCCTTTAATCTGGCATAGCTTTGAACTAAAGGAGAATCGGAAGAGTCGGAACCATCCTCTATGGAGAACGGGCTGATACCGATGGCGTCATGTTCGCCGAAAATATAGAAAGCTCGTACTCCGTTATTATCTGTCAGACGGATTTCTGGGATAAAAAGAGGGTTGTTATGCAGTTTGTACTGCGCTACCCAATTGGTGAAACCGTCGTCGTACAGGTCTGGCGCTAAGATGTCGATATTGGGTGCTCCGCAGCGCCACACGTCGATAAGATGTGCCAACGGACCTGCCGAAGGATATTCACCCGGTTTACGTCCGCGACTGTTCATGGCGGCGTTGACGTATAAAGGTACGTTATAGATGGAACGGGCGGTTTGTGCCATTCGTTCTACGTAGCGGGCGTAGTGCCATGCCATGAAAATTTCGTCGGTATAGATGTCTGCACCGAATACTTCTTGCCATGTGCCTTGTTTCTTGCAGCCTTGGCTCTCCCATTTTTTTATCATTTGGGGATGCAATGTCTTTTTGTTTTTTTGCAGATAGTTCATTAATTCTGTGGGAACAGGAGCACGGAATGCTTTGTCAGCTTCTTGAGAGTAGTCGCGCGCATCTTCCAGCATGCCTATCTCATTTTCTATTTGTACCATGATGACGGTACCTTCTTCTTTGTCGATTGCAGCGATGTGTTGTAGCCATGCCGAAAAGGCACGATTGTCTGCTTGATAGACATTTTCGGAGAAAGCGCTGGCTATTTCCAACGGTTTACCTGTTTGCGTGTAAGCGCGGGGATATTTCTTATGGTTTTCTTTGAACCAGAGAGGAGCATAACAACTCATGGAGTTTTTCCAGGCTCCGAACCATAAGAAGACGACTTTCAGATTGTTCCGGCGTGCTTGTTGCAGGACTTTGTCGGTAAGTGTAAAATCGAAGTGACCTTCGGTTGGTTCTATTAAATCCCAGTATGCAGGAACGAGGACGGTATTTAATCCCATTCTTTGTAATTTAGGAAAAATCCGTTCGATGTCTTGTACGGATGAGGCGGATGAATTACCGAGCTCGCCGCCTAATATGAGGAAAGGTTTACCGTCTACGATAAGTTGGGTGGCAGTGCCTTGTGACTGCAAGAAACTTTTTTGAGCGACAGCCGGTTCAACAGTAAAGAAATGGATGATAAAAAGTAGAACTAAATATCCTCCTATCTTTTGCGGATAAGTTTCGAGGTTATGGAAATATGTTCCGATGTTTTGCCGATATGTTTTGAATATGCTTTTCATGTTACAAAGATAACGGGTAATTTATAAAGGGGTTTTCGTTGCTATTGTACAATGCTTTGTTTTTGTTACATACTGTTTGCCGGATGTTACATAAAATGTTGCTTATGTAACAATCGGTTTTAGGATGCCTTTTTAGGGGGATTATACATCATCTATCGAATGATAAGAATATGATGTAGTCTTATTTGCGTCGATAGATGATGTATAGGGTGATTTTATTTATTCTTCAGAAGTACTTTCTTCTTCTGAAGAGATGTTCTTCCAATCATCCCCACTGAATTCTTCACTTATATCTTTCCCTGCAATTCCATCGCATACGCCTTTGTAAGCATGTTTACGATTGTAATTGCCGTCAAACAGGTTGGGCGATTCATCGGGCAGCCAGTATTCATGTTCGGCTGCATTATCGCTTAATGTCCAGATGGTGATACCTGACTGTTGTGCTTCGGGAACATTTGCCTTGTATGATTCGAAAATCATTTGATATACATTTGCCTGAAGTTCCAATTGTTCGGCGGACGGTGAAGCTGTTCCTAATGCGACATCAAGTTCGGTGACGCGGACTAACTTGCCTGTAGCGGCCATTGTTTGAAACATGGCATCTATCTGTTCACGGGTGATACTGCTTGCGGTTACGTGCATTTGTGTGCCGATACCATCGACGATAGGCTGACCGGTTGCATTGTTTTCATCAATGTATTTTACAAAGTCAATTAGGGCTGCTAATTTGTTGGGACTTGCTTCTAAGTTGTAATCGTTGACATAAAGACGGGAACCCTGCGCGCAATATTTTCGAGCATATTCAAATGCTTTGGTGGCATAATCTTTGCCAAGATAGTAACCCCAGTAGAAATGACCGTTGCCGGCTTCGTTCGACCAGTTTAAGTTTAGCCCGTTAGTAGTATCTTCCGTAGGTGCTGTATCAGCTTTCCCTTCGCTGTCTGTGCTACCGAAGGCACCGTCTATACCACGCCATCGGCCATCATCAGTTATAGGTTCATTAATGACATCCCATTCTTGAATACGGTTACCTACGTGCTCTGCCATACCTTTTATCCAGGATTCCATAGCATCTAATAGGATTCTTTTCTTTTCTTCATCAGATTTTGGGGTATAAGTTATGGTGGTACCACGAGTAGCAAATTGGGCTTTAAATTGTTTAGCTTGTCCTTCTGTATACTCTACTACTTGTACATTATCAATATAATAAGTGACATTTGGCTTAAAACCAAAATCAAAGTTTATTTTCCAAGTCGTTCCTCCCTCTTCAAAATCTGTACTGAAGTTTTGTGGGATTACATTAATTAATTGCCAATTTGTAGATGTATTAAATGACTTAGTCCAGCTTGATTGAGATCCAGTCCAGTTCATATATGGATAATTATTAGTCATACCTGAGAAGGACAAACGTCCTTCTCCATCTTTATCAGATTTTACCCAGAATGAAATCTGTACTTTTTTATTGGTTAAAGTGGGCATTGGATCAGTAATGATTTGTAAGTCATATTCCTTTGTAGATGTGCTACTCGCTGTCATCTTTAGGATTTTTTCCCCTTCAATAGCATCATCGGAATCAATGACTTCTATGCCTGCACCTTTATTCTCTGAGCTCCAATTCTCCATTCCGTTTTCAAAAGAACCGTTAACACAGTAATTGCCATCTCCACTACTGTCAAAATCTACTTCGGGTGCAATTAAATTCTTTAGGTAATTTTGATTTTGTTGCGTATGCCAGATAAAGTTATGCCCATAAATTTTGATGTCTGTCGGTACAACTTCCAAAAAAGCGTCAACGGTAGTGAAATCAAGTGAACCATCACCTTGCACTATTGACTGATGTTTCATTGCATTGCCAGCTGTAAACATTTGGAAATTTTCATCGGCAATTTTTTTGTAATCGGCATTGCTGATATATTCTTCTGCACCTAAGCCCAAACCTATAGTCATGTTAGGTGTATATTGCTCTGCGTATGTCTTGATACTGTTGTATAAAGCTATCTTTTCATTCAGTTCCAAAGGTATTTCCGAACTGTTGATATTCCCGTCCGCTTTTTGCCATTCCATTATCTGGTCGTCACAGCCCGTCAACGTAAGCGTGCAAGCTATTAACGAAAGAATAATCCTATTTCGTTTCATAATCAATAATCTTTAATGTTTTTCTATTTGATTTATTCAGTCTCTTCTTCGTCTTCCGGATAGTCGGAGATTATAATATCTTTGCAAGGTACTACGCGCCAATTATCAAGATAGATGTGGGTTGCAAATGTGTTGGATTCCACAGTAACATCCTTGTAAGTAAAATCTGTATTAACAAATCCGATACCGAAGTTCCGGTAGCTGGCAGAATTCCGGTCTGTTACCACGTCTTCAAAGGTAGGTGTCTCCTTATCAGCTATTAATGTGGCATATTTATTAAATTCACTGAATGGGATTGTAACTGTTTGCCAGCCTTCTGTATAGAATGGTACGATTTCTCCGTCTTGTATATAAGGTACATAGAAAGCCACCTGGTTGGAAGAACCGTCGTCATCCGAACCGATTCCTGCAAAGTTGAAGTTATTGAACAGGTTGATTTGTATATGTCCGCAATTACTCCAGGGTTCGTTTTCCGCTACATAGATATCAAATTGCAATGCGACTTCCGTAAGAGGGGTTTCTTTCGGTATGTATTGATACATCCGGCTCCAGTCATCGGCAGCGTCATCATTACCGGCAGTCCAACATTCGGATGCCCGAGGTTTACCTGACATGATTCCACCGGCTGCAATCAGTCGTTCGGGAATTAATTGCAGGCATTTGCCTCGATTGCTGCCGGAAACCGGGTCGGTAACCAAGTCATCTGCATTAATCATAGATCCGGTTTCGCTCCAACTCCAAAAACCTTGAGTGCCGCTACCGTCGAAATTAAGTATCATACAATCTGCGTTATTGAAGTAGGCAGGAGTGGCAGCTTGACCATTGGCTCCTTCCGAATAGATACTTCCCCCGGTAGTCACTCCCGAAGGCATAGTAAAGGAATACCATTCTCCATCTTCATCGCTTTCTATACCGGTTGTTATTTCTATACTTCCGGGCAGGGTTACTTTGGAAGTCTCTTCCAATCCGGTACCGTATACCGTAACTTTTTCACCTGCTGCAGGCAGTGTATTGCTGATACTTGTGATGGTGGGGGAAGCGGCGCGTATCGTGAAATTGTAGGATAATTCCGTGTTGTTTTTGACGAAACGTATAATGTTACGTTCTTCGGGTTCTGCATCAGATACGGGGGTATCACTATTAATGGAAACCAACATAGAGTTGAAGTATGTGTCGTATCCGTTGATATAGACTTTTTTCATACCATAGAATCCACTTCCTTCTATGCGAATCAGTTGTCCGAGACGTGCATAGGTAATAGGTCGGTCGGGTACGGAAGATTCATAGTCTTCCAAATAAACTTGGGTTACGGTTATCGGGGTACTTTGATATTTCTCATCAAAGTATTCGTCATCTTTATTACATGAAATGAAAACTGTAGGTAGTAATAACATGCACAACAACTTAATATATTTTGTACTTTTCATATTTGTCTGGCTTAATCAATTGAACAAATCTTCTTCTGAAACTTCCCTTTCACCAAACGTATAGGCTTCGGGTTCTTGGTTTAGCAGCGGATTACGACCACTATCCACGTCGGATATAGGTAGAGTGAGGTTACTGACAGTAGCTGTTGCCACACTAGTGCCGTCGTCTGTCTTGGCATATTGGCAATCTTCTGTTTCATCCCATTTGTAACTGGCGTTGCGCTCTTGATTGTTGAGGTAGTTTACAACTTCCTGTTGCTGATAGTAAGAGCGTCGTAAGAGGTCGTACCAGTATTGTCCTTCGAGAGCAAATTCTATACGGCGTTCGTAGTGGATAGCATCGTATGTAATAGTATTTACTTCAGGCATTCCGGCACGTCTGCGCACTTTATTAAAGTACTCTAAAGCAATAGCATCACTGGTAGAAGTGTTATTACCCATAATTGCTTCTGCTAGGTTTAAATAAACTTCAGCCAAGCGCATCATATAGGTGTTTAAACCACTACTCTGTGAATAGCTTTGTCCATTGTCATCGATCTTACCGATTACATACTTTTTAAAATTGCATTTATTTTCATAACCGGTTTCAGTTACATTGTATGTATATCCGCCATTTTTTGTATTGAGGTCAGGATAGTATTCTCCCACAGTCGCAATAGTGTAATGGCGACGAATACGGTCCTGCGGGTCGTAGGTGCGGACAAGGTCATACGAAGCATACGTAGCATTGCCCCAGTTCTGCTCACCTACCATGGTAGACCAGCCAAAATAAGTGGTCATGGAGTTGTTGCATCCCCAGCCTATTGCATCAGTACTACCGCTTAACCATTGCAGTTGAAAAATAGATTCACTATTGTTATTGGTCGTAGCAACGGCGAATAGATCACCATAATTCTCAAGTAATTGGTAAGGGCCTTCTTCTATAACTTTCATGGCTGCTTTACGTGCCAACTCAAGATAATAACTGTTGCGGGTACCTCGGTTGAAATCGGTAGCAATGTTGCTTCCGTCATATTGACCGTCAGTAGTGAGCCCTGCCATAGACAGGTATATACGCGACAAAAAAGCGTAAGCGCTATAACAGGTAACTCTTCCTTCATTAGAGGCTGTTTTTGAAAGATTGACTGCTGCATATTCAAGATCTCGGATTGCAAATTCTATTACATCTACTCCTCGATTGGCGGGCACAACGGAATTGCTGACTAATTCGGCTGTATTTTCATAGATAATACCTTTTCCCCATAGAGATCCGATATACCAGTAGGCAAGCCCACGCATGAAGCGTGCTTCGGCAAAGGCTTGTGTTTTGGCTTCTTCACTAATCTGAGGACTTGAATAATCTTTGATATTGTTAATGGTATAGTTAGCCTGTGCTATGACAGAATAAAAAGAACCCCATGCATCTTCCAACCCCGGGCTTAATGCTGTTTCTGTGAAATTAGTGTACGGATAAATATAGTCGGACCAACGAGCGGTAATATTATTGGCTCGCCCATCTCCCATACTATAATATGCTTTGTCGTTAAAACTGTTCCATACATAGTTATAAAGTGGAGCCGTGGCCGTTTCTAACGCTTCTTCGCTGTCGAAGAATGTTTCCTGATTGGCATTGGTTGTGTTTTCGTGTGTCAGGAAGTCTTCACACGAAGAAATAAACAGTGAACCGGCAACTACTGTCAGGGTAAATATTTTATTTTTCATTGTGTAATTCATTTTAAGAGTGATTTAGAAAGATACATTTAATCCGAATGTATAGATACGCGGTGAAGGATAACGTCCATAATCGACTCCTGTCATCAGTGCATCACCATACATTGCACCCACTTCCGGATCAAGTCCGCTATATTTACTCCAAGTACATACGTTTTGTATATTGGCATAAAGTTTCAAGTTACTGAGATGTATCTTATTGATTAACTTCTTGGGGAATGTATAGCCGATAGATATATTTTGTAGTCTGAGATATGAGGCGTCTTCTATAAGCATATCACTGATGCGCGTAAAGTTTTGGTTGGCATCTGATGCTTGTAAAGCCGGCATTGTAGTGGATGCGCCATTAACTACGTGGAGGTTACGGTAATCGCTGTCGGAACCGTTGGGATCTATTAAATCTACCTGTGCATAGTTTAGCGATGATTTCAGAATATTACCGTTAGAACGTGGATCTTCAATGCGCATACGAGTCAGATTCAGTGCTTTATTTCCATAAGAGCCGGAGAAAAATATAGTGAGGTCAAACCCTTTGTAAGAAAAAGTGTTACCTATACCATAAGTAAACTTGGGACTGGGATTACCGATAAACGTACAGTCTTCACTGTTAATTACACCGTCACCGTTAATATCTTCGTAAATATAATCACCAATCCATGTACTGTTCTTGGCTATGGTATTACCTTCAGGAATGGCAACTTGTTTTACATTACCGTTAGCATCCTTATAGTAGAAGTCGGTTGGCTCATTAAAGCGTCCGATAACTTTGTAACCCCAAAACTGTCCGATAGGTTGGCCTACAGTTGTCTTGGTTACAATGTAGGATGTGGAACTGGGTTGATAACTTTTTTCGATGGATGAATTATCAGTATCGAGTTGCACTACTTTGTTACGGTTTAAGGAGAAAATAATATTTGATGTCCACTGGAAGTCTTTTTTGATGATATTAGTGGTATTCAGTGTCAGTTCAAATCCTTTATTCTCCAGTGAACCCACATTTCCCCAAGGATTGGATGCGGCACCTTGCCCACTTGAACCCAAATATGAAGGAAGTGGAAGCTGGAGTAACAGGTTCTTTGTCTTTTTATAGTATACATCAGCGATAAGCTCAATACGATTTTGGAATAAACCGAGGTCAATACCTAAATTATAAGAATTGGTTGTTTCCCAAGTTAAATCGGGATTGGCAGTGTTTCCGGTCAGTACGCCGGTACCCCATGGCGTTGTCTTATAAGAGAGTAATGCCATGTAGGCGTAATCACTAACGTTTTGGTTACCTGTAGCTCCCCAACCTGCACGTACTTTCAGATTATTAATGACAGGGTTGTCACGCAGGAAACTTTCTTGAGAGGTGCGCCATGCTAAAGCTACTGATGGGAACCAGCCCCACTTATTACCTTTGGCAAATTTGGATGAACCGTCACGACGGATGGTAGCGGTGAGCAGGTAGCGTTCATCGAAAGAATAAAATGCACGTCCGAAGAATGATGCAAGGGAATTAACAATACGGGAACCTGTTGTGGTAGATGATGTAACGTCACCGGCACTTAAGTCGGGAGTTGTATTTGTTAGAAATCCGGTAGCTGTACCAACCTGAGTTTCATAATTGTAGTGTGACATTTCTTGGCCTATCATAACATTAATGTTATGCTTTTCTGCGAATGTATTATTATACGTTAAGATATTACGCCATGACCAATATTTAGTATTTGTTTTAGTCCATTTAGAAGTACGTGTATCACTTGTTTTAATACCAAATTGATAGTCGGGTTGGTAATAATAGTAGTTGTTGTAATTCCAATCTGTTGATATTTCTGTTTTGAAAGTCAGACCTTTCAGAATGGTTGCTTCTAAATAAGTGTTGAGACGAAAATTCGTTTTACGATTCTCATTTGTACGGATGGATGCAAGACCTACCGGGTTTTCAGGCATCCATGTATCATCAGGACCATCATATGTGCCGTCAGGAGATGTAACAGCAACGGTAGGTTGTTGAATCAAAGCGCTGATAATGGTATTATTATCAGTTCCAACTTTTTGTTTTGATTCTGAAAATGAAAAGTTTACTCCACCACGGAGCCATGATTTGATCTGTGTATCAATATTGGAACGTAATGACAGACGACGGAAACTGGAATTTATCGCTATACCATTTTGGTCAAGATAACCTCCACTGAAAGCGTAAGTTGTCTTTTCATTACCACCACTTACAGACAAGTTATGGCTGTTCATAAAAGCTTTTTGGAATAATTCATCTTGCCAATTGGTACCTTGTCCAAGCATATCGGGACGAATAAAAGAACTGCTTTGATCTACGAGTCCAAGCGCAGCTCGCGCATTATGATGTTGGGCATATTCCTGTAGATTCAGCATGTCTAATTGTTTTGGCATTTCTTGCCAGCCTGCATAACCGTCATAAGTGATACTTGCCTCACCTGCTTGTCCGCGTTTGGTCGTAATCATGATGACTCCGTTAGATGCTCGCGAACCGTAGATCGCTGTTGCCGAGGCATCTTTTAATACATCCATTGATACGATATCCGATGGGTTGATGCTTGACAAAGGGTTACTGTTTTCATCATCTGTTGCGGAATCTACTACTACGCCGTCAATTACAAAAATAGGCTGATTAGTAGCATTTAGTGAATTAATACCACGAATCTGTATAGAAGTTGAAGCGCCAGGCGTACCGGAGTTCGCTTGGATTTGTACACCAGCTGCACGACCTTGCAAGACTTGATCGATAGAAGTTGGAACTGACTTCTTTATGGCTTGGTCATTTACTGAAACTACTGAACCTGTTAAATCCGAACGCTTCATTTGGCCATAACCAACGACTACGACTTCATCCAGCATTTCTGTATCTTCTTTTAAGATAATCTCAACCTGTTTTTTTCCGGATACAGGTATTTCTTGTGTTTTATAACCGATAAAAGATATGACAATAATACCGTTTGATGGAAGTGATAGAGTAAAATTTCCATCAATGTCAGTAACAACGCCGTTTGTTGTTCCTTTTTGTACTACACTGGCACCAATAACCGGGCCAAATGCGTCTTTTACTGTTCCTTTTACAGTGATATTCTGTGCCTGAAGCGTAATAGGCAACAAAAACAGAAGAAGGATAAATCCTAAATACTTAATAAAATGATTTGTGCATTTCATAATGAAATTAATTTAGTGGATAACTTTTATACTCTCATTTCTTAATTCTCCTTATGTTATATATAAATAAGGTGAACTTTTTAGTGTGCCTTTCTTTAAGTACTCATTTGTTTCATTGAATTAATGATTAAACATTGTTTTTTTGTCTGATACAAATTTATAATGTTATCCATGAAACATCTGTTTGGAATGTTTCCGGTGTTACATATTCATGTAACATCATTTTTCTGTGCGTAACAAAATATACTTCAGATGTTACATTTATGTTATATGGCATACAAAGCTATCTATTATTTTTCATACTTTTGTTTTGACTTTTAATTCTGTAGTATGAAAACATCATTCAAAATATTATTTCCATTTGTGATATATGTTATTTCTTCTTTTACTGCTTATGCGCAGACCGGGAGATTTTATACCATAGACGGAGGATTATCCAGCAGCCTAATCAACCATTTCTTTCAAGACAGTAAAGGGTTCATGTGGACAGCGACAGAATACGGGCTGAACAGTTTTGACGGCTTGCGTTTTGCAAATTACTGGCACGTATCGGGCGATTCTACTTCCATAAAGAATAACTATGTACGTACGTTGTTTGAAGATAGCCGGCAAAACCTGCTGATAGGATGCATTGACGGTCTGATGAGATATGACCGTGAGACGAATACCTTTTCTGAAATACCGATGATACGTGCCGGCAAGCAGGTTTTTCCGCACGTTACACAGATGCAGGAACTGCATAATGGTGAAATATGGATGACTACTACCGGACAGGGAATGTTCCGGTTGGATGAACAACGGAAACAAGCCGTTTCGGTGGATGAGCTTTTGCGACAATCCAATTATAATTTTCAATCTTGTTTTTATGAAGATTCTTATTACAATCTTTGGATAGGAACTTATGGTAACGGATTGATTTGTTATATGCCCGCTACAAAAGAAGTACGTGTGTTCAAATACCCCACTCTCAATGATAATAATATAGCAGCTATTATAGAAGATAAACAAGGCAATCTTTTCGTTGGAACGCAAAAGAGGGGGTTGTCATGCTATAACAGGAAGAAGAACACTTTTACACCTGTTCCTTATGTAGGAAATGGCGCTTTGTCTGTTTATTGCATGGCATTAGTAGACGGGCAACTTTTGGTCGGTACCGACGGCCAGGGGTTGAAGTTGTACAATCCCGTCAAGAAGCAATTGGAAGATTATACCATCAATACTGCTCCGATGGATTTCTCGGAAGGGAAGATACATACAATATTGGAAGACAAGGATAAAAACTTATGGTTGGGTTTGTTTCAAAAGGGCATTGTCCTGATACCGAAACAGAGTAACCCCTTTGAGTACTATGGCAGCAAATCCACCTATTATAATCCTATAGGGCAGGGATGCGTCATGTCTATTTTTCAGGATAGCAATCAACACCTATGGATAGGCGCTGATAATGAAGGTATCTATGAACTGGATGCCGAAGGCGGCTGTCTGAGACATTACCAGCCGGGAAGTTCCTCTCATTCTGTGGCTAATACGATAATGTGCATATATGAGGATTCGGAAAAGAACCTATGGCTTGGTTCTTATACACGCGGTATTGCGAAATTGAACAGAAAAACCGGAGTATGTGATTACTCTCTGCCTGTCGACAATGAAAAGATACTTTCTATAACCGAGGATAAACAGAAAAACTTATATATCGGTACACTGGGCTCCGGTTTTTATCAGTACAACTTACAGACCGGCAGTTTGAAACATTATGAATCTGCTAAGGATGAAACCGGTGATTTAAAAAGAAATGAATTGGTTAACGACTGGATTAACTATATATTCTGTGATAGTGAAGGATTTATCTGGTTGGGGCATTATAAAGGAGTAAGTTGTTTCAATCCTTTGACCGGGAGCTTTATAAACTATCGGCAGGTGAATACTTTGATTTCAGGCTGCGTGGGATATGCCATTCAAGAGGATTATTCCGGTAATATTTGGGCGGGCACGACAGACGGACTTTACTGTTTCAACAAAAAGACGGAAGAACTGAAGCGATTTACAACGGCAGACGGACTCTCCAATAATGTTATTTGCGGTCTCTGTGAAGATTCCCGGCATGATATATGGCTCAGTACCTATATGGGTATCAGCAAGTATGATGTCAAGAATAACCGTTTTGTCAATTACTACTCGGGAGATGGATTGCAAGGCAATGAATTTACGCACGGAGCTTTCTATAAAGATAAGAAAGGAAAGATATATTTCGGCGGTATTAATGGCGTTACCTATTTTTCTCCGGAGAGTATAGGAAGTGTTTCTAAAGAAACGAATGTGTGGGTTACGGACTTTTACGTATTCAATCATCCGATACATAAAAACAGCATTTCGGGCGGAGAACCCGTAATTGATACATCGGTACAAGACGCCAATCAGTTTCGGCTATCATATAAGGACAATACATTCAGTATCGTTTTCTCCACATTACAATACAATAATCCCGAGCAGATTTCCTATCAATATAAAGTGGACGAATTAGGTTCCCAGTGGCTCAGTACCGAGCCGGGGGTAAACCGTGTGACTTATAACAATTTGCCGCCAGGTCAATACACTTTTCAGGTGCGCGCCCTCAATTACGGTAATTACTCAGAAACGCGTACCGTCAAGATTTTGATTGCTCCCCCTTGGTATCAGACTTGGTGGGCATATTGCGTTTACATTACTTTAGCCGGACTGTTGGTGTTGGGTATTGTCAATTATATCCTGTCGCGTATGCGACATCGTCGTGAAATCATGAAGCGGGAACATGCCGAACAATTGAATGAAGCAAAGTTACAGTTCTTTATCAATATATCCCATGAGATACGTACGCCGATGACGCTTATCATTAATCCCTTGGAGAAACTGCTGGCGGATAAAAGAGATGGGGAGTTACATAAAACGTATCTGATGATTTATCGCAACGCACAACGCATTTTGCGTTTGATTAATCAGTTGATGGACGTTCGTAAGCTGGATAAGGGACAGATGTTCATGAAGTTCCGTGAAACGGATATGGTAGGATTCATTGCCGACTTGATGCAGACATTTGAGTATATGGCGCGTAAAAAGAATATCCGTTTTGTTTTTAAGCACGAAATGCCTCAATTGAAAGTATGGATAGACTTGAATAACTTTGATAAAGTGCTGATGAATATTCTGTCCAATGCTTTTAAATATACTCCGGATGGGGGTGAGGTACAGGTTAGTTTGTCAACAGGCCGGGATATAACACGCCGGGATGCGTTGCGTGACTATTTTGAGATTGTGATAACGGATAGCGGTATCGGTATCGACCGGAATAAGATAGAACGCATTTTCGAACGCTTTTATCAGATAGATAATGATGTAACGAAATCCAATTTCGGTACAGGTATCGGTTTGCATCTGTCCCGTTCGCTGGTACAGCTGCATCATGGAATTATTTTTGCTGAAAACAGGGAAGATGCTCCCGGAAGCCGCTTTATCATACGTATACCGTTGGGTTCGGCACACTTGCGTACCGATGAACTGGAAACTGTGGATGCGGATACTGTTATGTTTCACACAGTCGATAAACCTGTTTTAGCGAAGCTGGAAGAAGAGCTCATGATGGAAGAGGAAGAGCCCCAAACCGGTACTAAAGCAAAGACGCGTTTACGGATTTTGGTAGTGGAAGATGAAATTGAAATCAAAGCCTATCTGAAATCGGAACTGTCGGATGAGTACAAGGTAGAGACTTGCAATAATGGTAAGGAAGCATATGATTTGATTTTGCGTGATACTCCCGATTTGGTTATTTCGGATGTTATGATGCCCGAAATGGATGGACTGGCTTTATGTCGTAAGATAAAGCAGAATACCAATGTAAATCATGTTCCTATAATCTTATTGACAGCCAGATCCAAACCGGAGGATACTTTGGAGGGAATGGAAACCGGTGCCGATGCTTATATGGTGAAACCTTTCAATACGGAATTACTGAAAAGGACTATCGCCAATCTGATAGCCAATCGCAGGCTGTTGCGTAACAAATTCAGCGGTGCACAACAGCAAGAGGATAAAATAGAAAAAATTACTATGAAGTCAGGTGACGAGATATTGATGGGGAAGATTATGAAAGTGGTGAATGAGCATCTGGATGACCCTGCTCTGAACGTTGAGATGCTTGCTTCCGAAGTTGGATTAAGTCGCGTGCACGTTCATCGTAAGCTGAAGGAATTGACCAACCTTTCCACTCGCGATTTTATTAAGAACATCCGTTTGCAACAGGCTGCAACTTTATTGGCGCAAGACCATAAACTTACCGTTTCTGAGATTGCTTATGCCACAGGATATACCAACCTGTCTCATTTTTCCAGCTCTTTCCGCGAGAAATATGGAATGTCGCCGAAAGAATATATGAACCAGCACCGATAATATCATTTTGAGAACGGAAGGATGCTAAAAATACCTTGACGGTTGAGTGTGAGAGGCAGGTTGTACGTATTCCTTTTCAAAACGAATTAAGAGATGAGAAAAGCTATATTACTTTTACTGTTATCGGCAGTTACGGCATTGCAAGCGCAAATCGATATCCGTATCCTGCAACTTCCCCAATCGCATCCCCGTTATCTGACGAATGCAGATGGGAAGCAGGATACGCGTGATTTAATCGAAAATGAATCATGGGCAAAAGATGTATTCGGTAAGCTGAAAGCAAAGACTGATGCCTATACCCGCCTGACAGAGGCGCAACCGGACTGGCTCTTGTCGCGTCTTGCCATGTACTGGGATTCTCATGCTACCGATGTGTATATAAAAGGTGAAAGTTTCGACCACGCCGGCGGAGCGAAGGCTCCCGTGCCAACAGTGCGCTATACCGGAACACGCGGTACATTCGCTACTCACGGACGTCCCAAGCTGGCAGATATCATTCCATACGATGATGATAAGGACGGTAATGTTACCTTTCATAACAATTCCCTTCCCGGCCGGCCTTTGGAAAAAGTTCATCCCGCCAAAACAGGACGTAACATCGAAAGTCTGAACCGTGAGATTATGGGAATCGCCCGTGACGCGGCTTTCCTTTACTGGTTGACCGATGAAGAACAATATGCCCGCCTGGCAGCCGGTGTTTTCGATACCTATATGCAAGGTATCTATTATCGCAATGTCCCCGTCGACTTAAATCACGGCCATCAGCAAACATTGGTCGGTATGAGTTCGTTTGAGGTAATCCATGAAGATATACTTTATGATATTGTTCCTCTGTACGATTTCCTACATGGATATCTGGTTGCCCATTATGCCGATAAAATGAATATTTATGCCGGGGCTTTCAAGAAATGGGCGGATAATATCATTGCTAACGGAGTCCCCCATAATAATTGGAATCTGATGCAGGCGCGTTATGTAATGGACATCGGCATGATACTTGAAGATGATAATCATTATGCCGACGGTAAAGGACGCGGATACTATATAGATTATGTACTCAATCAATCCAGTATCCGGCAATGGAGCTTGAAAAAACTTGCCGACTACGGATATGACCCTCATACGGGCATTTGGGCGGAATGTCCCGGTTATAGCGGCGTGGTGATGAATGACTATGCCAACTTTACCAATCTCTTTGACCGTAACCTGCATTGCGACTTGACAAAAGAGTTGCCGGTACTTCCCACAGCCGTTGCGGCTACTCCCCAGTATTTATTTCCCAATCGGATGATATGCGGTTTTGGAGATACCCATCCGGGGTATCTGAAAACCACACCTGTTATTCGGATGATTGAAAACGCCCAAGTTAATGGAAAAAAAGAACAGGAGAGGTATTTTACCGCTCTATTAAAATGTCTTGACCCTGGTGCCGGGAAAGCTGCGGCAAAGAAAGATGTGCGCGTATCCATCAATTCCTTCTTTGACGACAAGCCTTTGGATTTGAAAGAAGATGTCCGGGCGGGCAAGATGGAAGACTATGTATCTCCTTTATTTTACGCTCCAAACGTATCGTGGCTGGTACAGCGGAATGGTATGCATCCGCGTAACAGTTTGATGATTTCTCTGAATGCCAGCGAAGGTAATCATATGCATGCCAATGGTATTTCAATGGAGCTTTACGGTAAAGGATATGTGTTAGGTCCTGATGCCGGTATCGGCTTATATCTGTATAGCGGATTGGACTATGCTGAATATTATTCACAGTTTCCCAGCCATAATACGGTATGTGTCGATGGAATCTCCAGCTATCCGGTGATGAAGAGTAATCATTCATTCGATTTGCTGTCCTGTTTTCCTGCATCTTCCGCGGCTACGGCGGTAAAGGAAAAATTTCCTTCCGTAACGTACAGCGATGTTTATTTCCGTGAACCGGAAAGCCGTTCGGACCAGACACGTATGATGAGCATCGTTACCACCGGTCCCGAAACCGGTTACTACGTAGATGTTTTCCGTAGCCGTAAAGAACGTGGCGGAGATAAAATGCACGATTATTTCTATCATAACCTGGGACAGGAAATGACCTTGACCGCTGCCGACGGCACTGATTTGCATCTGCAACCTACCGAAGAGCTTGCCTTTGCCGGCGCGCATCTGTATGCCTATTCTTACTTGTTCGATAAGAAATGTGCCCGGACAGGTAAAGATGTAAAAGCTGTTTTTACAATCAAGATGCCCGATAAGGATGATATCCTGATGAATATGTGGATGAAGGGTGAAAAAGACCGTACGGTGTTTTCTGCTCTCAGCCCTATGACCGAAGGATTGAGCCGTACGCCGGGAATGCCTTATAATATTAAGGAACAACCCACCCTTACCTTTGTAGCCCGTCAGGAAGGTGAAGCATGGAATCGTCCTTTTGTAGCCGTTTATGAACCTTCGACTGTGAAGGAAGCCGAACGGATTTCTTCCGTTACTTTTCCGGAAGTGGAGTGTAAACAGCCGGGCAGCCATGTGGGGATTTGCGTAAAACAGAAAAACGGTCGCATGGACTATATTCTGTCTTCGGATAGCGCTGCATATCTTTGTTCGATGAACAATGGTATGAAAGCCTCTTCTACCTACGCTTTATGGGGTAACCGGCGAGGAGAGGATTGTACTTTCTTTTTAGGGAACGGCACGTTGTTACAAACTCCCGCTATATCAATTAAGGCTGACGCTCCGGTGAATGTGTTGCTCGAGAAAGAATCGAACGGATGGTATTATACGGCTTCCGGCGCTTGTACAATCACCTTGAATGGAAAGATATATAAGATAAAGAAGTGTGTGATGGAGAAAACGAAGCTCTAGAGAAAGATATGCAATGAAACATTTATTATTAGTAGTATTGGTAAGTTTCGGCATGGCTGTCCAAGCGCAGTTGAAAACTTATCCGGTGGGATTGCATACGGGTATGCCTCACAATGATGATTATACGGTTCGTGTCCGTATGCTTGGCGGGGAATGGCAGGACGTGTTTGAATATAAAGTGCAGGTCGATTTGGATAAGCCGCAAGATGCTTCCATGGTACAGTTCGATATGGGAAGCCCTGTGGAAGTTATGGTAAAAAAGAATAACGGTACGGTGCGTGAGGTTGCCATACGCCCTCTGAATAATAATATAGCCTGTCGGCAAGTACAAAACGCCGTATTTTTCACTTTGGACAAGCCTCAAAATCTTTCAATTGAGTTTAACGGAGACCGTTTGCACAATTTGCATCTTTTTGCCAATCCAATGGAAGAAGAGGTTTACTCGGAGGAAGCAGAAGGCGTTATGTTCTTTGGGCCGGGGATACATCGTCCGAAAGATTTACCCAATAATCAGATACGCATACCAAGCAATACTACGGTCTATTTGGCTCCGGGTGCAGTGCTGAAAGCTAAACTGTTGGTTGATAATGCTAAAAATGTGCGTATCATTGGTCGCGGAATATTAGATCATCCTGTCCGCGGTATTGAAATAACCGATGCCAAGAATGTACTGATTGATGGGATTACGGTTGTAAATCCCGAGCACTATACAGTGTTCGGTGGCGGTTCTTCGGAGATAGTTATCCGTAACTTGAAAACTTTTAGTTGCAAAAGCTGGAGTGATGGCATTGACATGATGTGTTGCCGTAAAGTACTTGTTGATAATGCTTTTCTTCGTACGGGGGATGATTGTATTGCGCTCTATAATCATCGCTGGAACTGGTGGGGTGGTTCAAGCGATATTACCGTACGGAATTCCGTGCTGTGGGCGGATGTTGCGCATCCTATCAATGTAGGCGGCCATGGCGATCCGGATTCTTTAACGGGCGAGGTGATTGAAAATTTGACGTTTCACAATATTGATATTCTGGAACACGATGAAGATGATCCGCTGTATCAGGGGTGTATGACGGTAGATTGTGGCGACAAGAATTGGGTGCGTAATGTCTTGTTCGAGGATATCCGTGTAGAGAATATTCAGGAAGGCCGTCTTTTCTATGTGAAAGTCCGTTTCAATCCTAAGTACGATAAGCAACCCGGTAACGGTATTGAAGGGATTACGTTCCGTAATATCACTTATACAGGAGTTGGTGAGAACGCTTCTTTGGTACAAGGGTTGGATAAGAATAGATGTGTGAGAAATGTAGTTTTTGATAGTATTATAATCAATGGTGTGAAAATGAAGCACCTGAAAGGGATTATAAAAAATGAGTTTATAGAAGACATTGAGATTAAGTGATTGGTAGTTTAATAACACTGTCTTCGTGTGAAACCTATTTTATTGTTTTATTACTTCCGCTCCAAATACTTGTAATTTTCCTGCGTATCATCATAATATTCAGTAAAGACACTGCGAAAAACAGGGTACAGCCTATTATCCAGCATGGAAGTAACGTTCCTGTTTCCAATTGTGGAAAAAGCGTGCTGATGATTTTCGTGTAATAACCACGCAGCCATGCTACTCCACCGACAGACAGTACCAACACTAATAGATTTAAACCGGTTGTCAGTATATTGTAGGGAAGCGCTACGCGATTCGGACTATATCCTATAAGAAGCAGATTCTCCAGTTTTCCTGTATTCTTTTGCAACAATAGGAAGATACTTAGCATCAGGATGTAAAAGGATAAAATGCTGATGAATAATCCTACTCCCATGACAATACCGGTGATGAGACGCAGGAAATAAGTTGTTTTTCCGGCATCCAGACCGTCACCTTCGGTTTCGTAATGCTTTTGTTGAAAGTAGTTGCTGATGGCTGTGTCGGTAGGGTTCTTTACTTCAACGATGAGGCGGGAAGGTTGGGCTTCTTTGCCGGGAGCAAAGCTCTTGTTTGCCCAGTCCATAAATGTTTGGGGAACAAGAATTGTATTCAGACGATTGGAGAAGCCTACAATTTTACCTTTGAATTGCTCTACACGTCCGTTGCCCCGTAGACTGATATCCATTTGTATAAGGTTCATGAGACCTTCGGAAAGTTTTGGTAGACTGCGACTTTGTGCAAAGCCGAAGTTATATAAATTCAGGTAATTACGGGGAATGATGATAGGAATGACTTGAGAAAACTCATCAAAATGCCATTTATCTAAGTTTACATCTACATATTCATCGGGTACCGACTCAAAAAACATTTCGGTGGAGAGGTGTATTCCGGCTTCCTGCATACCTAAACCTGCGGATACTTTGAATAAGGAAGGGGTGAAAGCTCCCACGCTTTTAGTGAAAGATTGCGCTTTCATTTCTTCGATATCCTTTAGGGAGAAAGTATTACTTCTTCCGGTAAAGCTGCCGAGTGTACTGATTCTTTTGGTGGCGATGATATAATTCTTCTTCATGAAGCTGTCTCCCTGTGTGAAAATGGGGAGTACGTCCCGATAGAATTGTACGCTCAGCAATACAATCAGCATACCGAAGAGGTTGGCGAGAAAAAAACCGGTCAGTTGGCCTATACTGATATGTTGACGGAGAAGTTTCCAAACAAGTTTGTTCATGATTTGAATGATGGTTTATGAATTATAGACGGAAAGTTTCATCGTATTCAAGCTCCGGATGCTTTCCAATGGATGTTACAATAACTCCTGCTCCTTGCTTTCCTGCTTCTTCCATGAGCAAAGCACTCATAATGACACTGTTTTCATTATCGAGGTGGCTGATAGGTTCATCCAAAAAGATAAAGTCGAATGGTTGGCAAAGGCTGCGTATAAAAGCAACGCGTTGCTGTTGGCCGAAAGAGAGTTTTCCGGCTCTTTCATTAATCTTATCGGGAATACCGATTGCTTCGAAAAGAGTAATAATCTCTTTATTCTTCTTGTAGTTGGTCAGGCGATTTTTTAATAAGATATTTTCAAGTGCAGTCAGTTCTGGGAAAATACGAAGTTCCTGAAAAAGAATACTGAGCGAGTGTTTTCGTATATCTACCCATTCGTTAACGGAGAATGAACGGATATTGCGTTCATCAAAATTAATGATACCCTGATAGTCGCGGCGATACCCGTAGATATAACTGCATAGAGATGATTTACCGGTACCTGAAGCAGCTTCTATCAGATAACGTTTTCCTTTGCTGAAAATTATGTCCTGATGCCATATTTGTGAAGTGATGGCATCGCGACGGGCAAAGGCTTGAGGCAAAGTCTGCTGTAAACGAATGTGGTTCATTGGTTGTTCAAGTATGTTTATTATCTTATCCAATCTGTCATTCAGAGCGTAGCGAAGAATTTATTGACAATTAAGCTGATTTGACAAATTCTAAGGCTTTCAG
>OLZE01000710.1_pt1 | contig 20261 bp, 8 predicted proteins | sample 1674091 | NCBI WGS metagenome assembly OLZE01 (sample SAMEA103958143, study PRJEB25191) | human gut metagenome | biome: human-associated habitat [ENVO:00009003]; feature: intestine environment [ENVO:2100002]; material: feces | place: Germany | collected 2013/2015
TGCGTGACCGTTCTTTTGGATAGCATCCAGGTAGGTTTGCGGAATAGGACGCAGATTATGGCGTTCTTGAATATTAGGTGCAGCATCCGGATTGAATGCTTTGGTACGTTCAACCAGAGTCAATGTTCTTGATAAATCCTGCCAACGATGGAATTCACCGCAAAGCTCGCGAGAACGCTCATTCAATAACAGACACATCATACGGTCATAATCCGTGCTATAACCTAACTTACTGATAATCGCCTCATCTTCGGCCGGCAAGTTATGAATATCCGTAATTTGCAAGTTCGTAGCATCCTTCATTGACTTATCGATGTTATTGGACTCATAATAAGAATTCTCGGCATAATATGAATTCACACCGTCGTCCTTATATCCCAAAGCTTTATCATTGTAAGCAGCGCCACCGTCACAATATACAGAACGGTCTTCTCCACTTTTATAAGCGGCACGTGCGCGAAGGTCATTGATATAACCTAAAGCATCCGAATATTTACCTTGACGAATCAACACTTCTGCGGCAATCAGATAAGTTTCACCTAATCGGGCAAGAATACCGTCACGGAAACCTACACGACTGTCTCTCGATTCACGGGAGCCGTCAATATACTTATTCAGTGTACAATAACGAGTAGTATAATCATACAACGCTTCATCATCTTGCCCATTACGATCTTTCGGGTAAGCAACAAATACAGTCGGAATTGTTTTTCCCGTCTTATCGTAAACCACCTCATTGTTCAGTTGTACAGCATTAAAACGAGTATCACCGGGACGGTTAATTACGTACATAATACCTAAATCACCATGTACATATCCGGAACCTTTCTGCGGGTTATTCACTGCATATTTTGTTTTAAAGCTTTTCCAGAAACGAGAGTCTTTCACCATATCATATACATTGTACATATAATAGGTAGTTCTGAGACGCTGGTATTCGCGTTCACCCGCAATATCACGCTGCATTTGAGGCAAATCCTTGTATACAGAAACATAATAGAGATGACACTGATTACCATTGGCTCCCTCCGTTGCCTTATCAGAAGAGAATTGAGCTGCCAAGATTATCTCATCCAATTGCTCATTTGCACCATTCGGTTCGGTATAATTCCACAAATCCGCATAATTCGGAGCTAAATTATGATGAGATATAACCTCCCGCGCCAAACGTAACGCTTCTTTCAAGTCTTCCTCTTTCGTAGCGCCATTCCAATCATCATTTATCTCACTGGCACGCAGCAAATATGCTTTAGCAAGAAAATGCGCTGCCGCGTCTTTCGTCATCTTTCCCGTCATGGAAGCCGTTTCGGGTAGATACGTATAGGCATCTTTCAAGTCATCAATCACTTGTTGCAATGTTTCTTCGGCAGTGGCACGAGAAAACTCACGTTCCGGGGTTTCGCTCGGAGTAAGTTTCAAAGGAACTCCGCCGTATTGAGATACCAGTTTCAAATAATTGAATCCACGAAGGAAATAAGCTTCACCCATGTAGGTATTCTTATTGGCCTCTTTATAACTGTCCGGAGTAACTTTGCTTAGCAGCAAGTTGGCATTGTTGATGCCGATATACATACCATCCCATACCTCATACATATTGGTTGAGTTACTGACTATTGATGACTGGAAATTACCGTCATAATTATTCCAGGAAGCATTAGAACCGTCACCACCTACACGAAACTCATCCGTACCATAGTTCGTCGTGGCACATGCCCACTCTTTGGAAAAATGGAAACGCAAATTATAGTAAAGACTGACTTCCAAACGGTCAATACCTTCTTGGGTATCGAAGAAATCCGTATTCTGCTGAGTAGTCAACTCCTCATCCAGAAAATCACTGCACGAAGTCATCGGACCTACTAAAGTCAAGGCTAACAAGCCAAATGTTATTTTTTTATGTAGTTTCATAATCGTAATACTTTTAATGACATTTAAAATCCAACATTCAAACCAATTGTAAATCCACGGTTCCAAGTAGAAGTAAATGCTTGCGAAGCATCCAATTCCAAGAAATCAATATTAGAGAAGATTCGTCCCGGGTTCTTAGCTTGTACATAAACTTTCAGATTGGATAAATTCCACTTCTTGATAAGCGTCTGCGGGAAAGTGTAACCCAAAGAAATATTACGTACCTTCAGGAATGAACCGTTCTTATAACCTACAATACGATAGTAAGGGTCTCCACCACCAATATTGTAAATAGGTTTCTGATATTCTGCATTCTTGTTATTTTCGTTATAATAGTTTATCTTACGCTGCATATAACGTCCGCCCTGCCATTCGCCGCCGGTATCTACCATATAATCGAAACGGCCGTACATCATAACAGAAAGGTCAAAATTCTTATAAGTAAACGTATTCGTCATACCAAAAGTCCAGCGAGGACGAGTGTGTCCTATGATTACACGGTCATCATTCGGATCGATTTTATAGTCACCATTCTGATCGACCGGACGTACCATACCTGCTTGGAAAGAATGCCCCTTAGCATTGAACTTAGCCATTTCAGCAGCATCCTCTTCTTTCCAAAGGCCGCCGCACTCGTAACCGTAGATTACACCCAATGCCTGTCCTATAAACCAATTATTATTGATATCATCTTCTTTACCATTTGCCAACTCATCAATCTTGTCCTTCTGCCATGCAGCATTAATGCTGGTAGACCACTCAAAATCACGCGTTTTGATATTAACGGTATTCAGTGTTATATCCACACCGATATTGGATGTCTTACCTACATTGGCATATGTATTAGTATAACCGTTCAATGAAGGTATTGTCATTGCCATCAGCAAGTCGGTAGTACGTGAAGTATAGAAATCAAGAACTCCTGAAATTCGTCCATTTAATACCGAGTAATCAAGACCGATATTATATTGGGTAGTCTTTTCCCAAGACAAGTCTTTATTAGCCATAGCTACGGCTCCATCCTTAATCAAAGGTTCTGAAGCGGCATAACCGGGAGCAAGTGTAGCACCAAACGGATAATAGAGCGAAACGATGGCACCCTTTGTTTGATAAGGGTCAATGGCAGAGTTACCGGTAACACCGACACCCAGACGGAACTTCAATTGATTCAACCAGGTAACGTCTTTCAGGAACTCTTCCTGATCGAGACGCCAACCCAAAGCCGCGCTAGGGAAGAAAGCCCACTTATTACCTTCTGCAAGCTGTGAAGCACCATCCCAACGACCGGAAACCGTCAGCAAATACTTATTATTATAATCATAGTTCACACGGAACATATAAGAAAGAAGCTGTTTCTCAATCAGCCCGCTGTTCCACTCATCCAACAAAGAAACGTTCTCTTTCGACAATGCATTCCATTTTGCACTCTCCAAAGGAATACCTTCGGCTGCCATAGAAGATTCTTCATAATGATAACCCGTAGCACTTTGCAATAAAGTAAGTCCGAATGAATGTTTGCCTATTTCTTTATCATAGTAAATCAAGTTGTCCAATGTCCAAGAAAAGTCTGACTGATTGGATAATGAAGCACGATTCTTACCTTCACTGCTGATTGACTCTTCATTACGGAATGTACCGTTTCTATAATAACGGAAATCCGGTCCGAAATTAAAACGATATCTAAGCCCTTTTAAAGGAGCATAAATTTCACCCAAATCCAACTGAGCATACAAACTACCAATAGCACGGAACATACGGCGTTCATTCTGGCTATTGTTCCATTCGTTCATCACATTCTTTACTTTATCATCGCCACCGGGATATTCAATGCGATTACCATTCTCATCATAAGGTGACGCGTAAGGGAACAAGCTGGTAGATGCCGCATACAAGTTAGAGGGCATTCCCTTGATTAACTGTCCAACAGAACTTGCAGACGAACCGTATTGCTGTTCGCTGAATGTACCATTAACATTCAATCCTAAATTGAACCATTTAGTAGGCTTCAAATCCAAACTCAACTTTGTGGTATAACGGGTATAAGCCTGGCCTTTCACCGTACCCTCATTATCCAAATAACCGATAGATGCATAGCCTTTCATTTTATCCGTACCACCACTGGCACTCAATGTGTGTTCATGAGTAATTCCTGTTTGCGTAACCATATCACACCAATCCGTATTAGGAACACGAGAACCGTCCCAAGTACCACCGGCCCAACCCATTTCGATATTCTTCCAAGCTGTCGGATCAGTGGCACCCAAAAAGATTTCGTAGTCATTTTCCTTAGTAGGCTGGTCTCCACGAGGATATTTGGATGGATTCAGATAGTAATAAGACCAACGACGCCAATCGATATACTCGGCAGAGTTCATCATTTCGGAATAGTCCTGCAAATTTTCGATAGTAACCGTACCGGAGTAGTTCAAAGACATTTTGCCTTCTTTACCGGATTTGGTAGTAACCAGAATAACGCCATTGGCACCACGGGAACCGTAGATAGCTGTGGCAGAGGCATCTTTCAACACATCAATAGATTCGATATCTTGCGGATTCAAGGTTTCAATACCGCTATTGGACATCAAAGGGATACCGTCCACTACATACAGCGGGGTATTGCTGGCGCTCAAAGAACGCACACCGCGTACGTTAATTGTTCCGACTTCACCCGGGCGCTCATTACTGACAATGTCCACACCGGCTGCCTTACCCTGCATGGCTTCAAAAGCATTGGCTACCGGACGTGAATTCAGTTCTTCGGAACCTACGCGAATCATGGCGCCGGTAACATCCGATTTCTTCTGAACGCCATAACCCACTACCACTACTTCATCCAGCATTTCATTGTCTTCCACAAGCACCACTTTAAGACTGGTCTTGTTCTTCGCGGAGATTTCCTGGGTCTTGTAACCGATATAACTGATCTGGATAACTCCCGCTTCGGGCACGTCATTCAGCGTGAACTTACCATCGATGTCAGTGATGATTCCGTTCGTTGTCCCTTTGACAAGAACACTGGCACCGATGATAGATTCACCGTTTCCGTCCACTACAAGTCCTGTGATTGTTTTGTTTTGCGCGAATGCGCATAAGGTTGCTGCAAAAGCAAAGAGCACAAACAGCACCTGACGCTTAAGTATACTCATAGAATATACTCCTTCTTTCTTCCTGCTTCTCATAGAATAATCTTGGTTTAACAATTAGTTTAACATTAGCGTTTTTCTAACACAGTGTTTGATGCGGACAAAATTATTAATCTCAAAGCAGTTATAGCATAACCGTTTTGATACAATTCATTCTTTTTTTGCTATAAATGAGTGGGGAAAAGATAGAAGATTATCCGATAATATCGCTCCTATCAAGCGATAGGTAATGTAAACCAAAAGCACGCCCCTTTGCCCGGTTCGCTCTCTACGCCGATGGTTCCGCCCAGTTGCTCAACGATGCTCTTACTGATGGACAAACCCAATCCGGTTCCATGTACAAAAGAGTTCAACTTGACAAAACGGTCAAATATTTCGGTTTGCTTTTCCTGCATGATGCCAATCCCGGTATCGGCGACATAAAAGCGTAAATGGCCGGCATCTATCCGGTCATATCCCAAACGTATGCTACCGGTGGCGGTAAACTTTATCGCGTTATTAATAAAGTTGGCGATGACCTGGTTCAAGCGGTTGCGGTCGCTCGCTATGACGCACTCCGGCAGGTGACGGTCGAATACGACCTCTACTCCCGGCTTGGCTTTTAGCTTCATCACACGCACCATGTCTTCACATAGCAGGTTCACATCCAGTTCCCGTTCGACGAAGTCAAAGGTTCCGGCTTCCATTTTAGACAAGTCCAGAATATCGGATATCAGTTGCAGCAACAGTTCGTTGTTTTCTTCTACGATTGCCATGTACTGCTCCCGTTCTTCCGGATTCTCTTCCTGCACCAGCAGACTGGAGAAGCCGACAATCGCATTCAACGGAGTACGTATCTCATGGCTCATATTGGCGAGGAAAGCGCTTTTCAGGCGGTCGGCCGTTTCGGCTTTCTCTTTGGCATCGATCAGTTTGGATTCGGTTTCTTTCAGCTCCGTGATATCATAGTTTATGCCGATAAGCTCGATTACTCCGTTTTCCGGCTTAAACTGGTTGACTACCACGTTGGTGCGTATCCAGTTCCATTGGTCTTTTGTTCCCGGACGCAAGATACGCATCTCTCCCTTGAAGTCTTTCACTTTGCCGAGACGCGCCTTATAGAAGAAGTCCAGCATCTGTTTTCTATCCTCCGGATGCATCTTGCCATATACTTCTACGACTTCCGGCAAGGAAGCGTTTTCATCTTCTCCCATATTCTTATACCATTGCTTGATGGCATAACCTTTCTTATCCAGCAGATTCAACTTTGCATAACCCACTTTCGCATAATCGGAAATCAACAGGAAGAAGTTCTCAAAATCGCATATGCGGCTCAAAGCGTCTATACGCTCGGTATTATCAATATTGATTAGGGCATATCCGGTAAAGTATCCTTTACTGTCGTATATCTTACTTACTTTGGTGTACAGATTAATCTTATTACGCCTGTCGGAAGGATAATACCCCTCTATACTCCCGAATTCATAATCCAGACGGAAATCCACGACATCCTGCTCGCGTATCCGCTCTATCAGTTGAGGGGACAGATTCGGATTCTCAAACAGGTTGATACCTATTACATCGGCTTTGTCGCGGATGCCGAATATCTCCATGTTCTTATTGTTAATATCTACCAGAATACCGTTCGTATCATAAATCTCCACTCCGGCCGGTATATTGGTAAAGATATTCCTGAACAGTTTCTCACTGCGGTCTAAAGCCTGGCGCTCATGTATAGCCTCATCTTTCGCTTTACGCAACTCGACGCAAATGCTGATGATATTCGCCAACGAGCTCAACCACTGGTAGTCTTCATTACTCCACAAGATGGTACGGTCTACCAAGTCCACTCCCATAAATCCTTTCACCGTATCATCCGCCACCAATGGAACAACCATCAGCGCCTTGATACCCTGCCGGTCCAATAATTGGAATTCGCTTTCTTCCATTTCGGGCAGCTTATACAATGACTCGAACAATATAGGTTTCCCGGATAGAATCTGCGAAGCCCACCATGACATGGAAGTCACCGGAATATTCTGGAGTGTTTCTATGGCCGGCATTACTCCTTCGGCTACAACCTCGTACGTACAAGTCTGGGAAGTATAATCCTCGTTATACTCAAAGATATAGGCGCGCCCCGCACGGAAGAAATCCAGAATATCTTTCAGGATTTCGTAAATGCCGGAAGCCACCGATTCATCTTTCAGAAAATGGGACAAGGAATGGGAAATGGAATTCTGACGGTACAACAGATTATTGATATGGCACATTCTGTCCTTATCTTCTTTATTCACGGGTTCCGTTACGCGTTGCAGAATTCCGAAGACTTTTAAATGTCCGTCAGGCGTAATCTCCTTAAAACCCATACGGGAATGTACCCAAACCACTCCTGCCGCAGTATGAATAGGAAAGGTCTGTTCGTAGACTTCCACTTCTGTAATGGCGAGAAACTCTCTGGTAATGCGCCCCCGATAGTCTTCACGAATCATCCGGCCGAAATCCATGAAAGAAAGTGACTCTCCTTTTACTCCCAACAAATCGCATACATATTCGGAACAAAGATACTGCTTAGCGGAGAAGTCGGCCTCCCACCAACCAATCCGTCCAAGCAGGGATAGGCGGCGAAAACGTTCGGTGTCATTGTGAAGGGGAACGCCCATAATGTGTCTATTTTTTTAATGATTATACAAATGTAGAGATAAAACTTCAATAACCAAGTACCTTATATTCTTTTTTAAGTTGCACGGCATGACAAAATCATACAGATTGTGTAACAGAGCCTTAATAAAAACGAAAATGTATTGTATAAGGTATGTACCACTCTTGAAATACGCCCGGCGCATCTTTGCAGCGAACTAAGAAACGTATAAAAGAGATGAGTATGAAAGTAGATTTAGGAAAGATTTTCTTCCTTATTTTATTCCTTACACTTTCTGTCATGACGGCCATGGCAGGCACCATCAAAGGTACTATCACCGACAAGCAGACCCGAGAACCGCTGACCGGAGCTACCGTGCAGATAGCAGGAACCACGCAAGGCGCCATCGCCGATATGGACGGCAACTACTCCTTGGATGTGAAAGACGGTACTTACACATTGTACATTAAATATGTGGGTTACAAAGATATCGTACTGAATAATGTAAAAGCAGGCAATACCGACGTCGTACTGAACTTCGAGTTGGAAAGCGACGCACAAGCGTTGAGTGAGGTATCCGTAGTAGCCGCAGCAAAAAAGAACAATGAAGTGTCCCTGATGCAGGAACAGAAGCGCAGTTTAGTGGTACAAAGCGGCGTATCCGCCCAACAGATTGCCAAAACACAGGACAAAGATGCCTCCGAAGTTATCAAGCGTGTACCGGGTGTATCCATTATAGACGAGAAGTTTGTCATGGTGCGCGGACTGTCCCAACGTTACAATAATGTATGGATGAACGGCAGCGCCGTTCCCAGTTCGGAAGCCGACTCACGCGCTTTCTCTTTCGACATCATTCCCAGCTCCCAACTGGACAACATGGTTATTGTAAAAAGCCCTGCCCCCGAATATCCCGCAGACTTTACCGGTGGTTTTATTCTTATCGACACTAAAGATATGCCAAGCGAAAACGGCTTTAATCTTTCTATCGGAGGCGCAATCAACGACCGGACCCATTTTAAAGATTTTCTAAAAGCCAAAGGGGGAAACATGGACTGGCTGGGATTCGGCACCGGTTTCCGCACACTCGACGCCGGTATGAAAGGAGCATTGAATACATATCCGAACTATGCCAACGGCAATACCGCCCGTATAGACATCCTTAACAACGGCCTTAACAACGACTGGACACTAAAGACCATAAAGCCTGTCGGAGACCTTAAAGTAAATCTGTCTTACAACCATAAATGGGAAACCGAGAGCGGACGTACCTATGGTATGCTGGCAGCCGTAAATTACAGTAATACTTATAAAACGTATCTGGATATGGAGAATTCCCTTTACGGTCCGTACGATACATCCAATGACAAAACCGTATTCCTGCGCAAAGCAACAGATAACCAATACAGTAATGATGTGCGTCTGGGCGCTATGCTGAATCTCACCTTTCAGCCGAGAGACAGCCGTCACCGTTATGAATTTAAGAACATTTTCAATCAAATAGCCAAAGACCGCTATTCGGAACGTACCGGATTCAACGCCCAGCCCGATAATATCAATAATATGGAATACTACTATTCCAGCCGTACTACATACAACACGCAATTTACCGGCAAACATACGTTTGATGCCAATAAGCTCGACTGGAGCATCGGTTATGCGTATGCCAACCGTAATCTGCCCGACCGCCGCCTCATCGAGCGTACCGACCGTACAGACGAAACCATGAGTATCTATCGTATCAGCCGTGAGTTCACCAAACTGGACGAGCATATCGCGTCGGCTAATGTAAACTACCGTCATGATTTCCAGTTCGGAAACATTGAACCGACTTTGAAAACCGGTTTGTACGGCGAATACCGCACGCGTACCTATAATACTCGTCAGTTTCAATACGGCTGGGACCCTGATAACGCTTTGCCGGATCGGTTTGAGTTCGACACTGACGTTGTTAATAACGTACTGATTGACTCCAATTACGGAACCGACAAACTCTATATGCAGGAAGAAGTGAACTACATGAACAACTACGAAGGAAAGAACACTCAAATTTCCGGTTATGCAGGAATCAACATCCCCGTAGGCGCTTTCAGTTTATATGCCGGAGTACGTTATGAGCACAACCGCCAGGAACTCATCATGAATACCCGGCAATACGAGGAGAGCAAACGCAGTACTTTCTACGATTATAACGACCTCTTCCCCTCTTTGAATGCCACATACAAGCTGAACGAGAAGCAGCAGCTCCGCCTGGCTTACGGCAAATCCGTGAATCGTCCGGAATTTCGCGAACTTTCCACTTCCGTTTACTACGACTTCGACCTCGGCAGTGACGTGATGGGTAACTCCGGTTTGAAAGCAGCCTATATACAAAATGTAGACCTGCGTTACGAATGGTATCCCGACAATGGCGAACAAATCTCCGTGGCCTTATTCTACAAACATTTCAAAAACCCTATTGAATGGACATACACCATGTCTGGCGGTACCGACCCGATTTATTCCTATATTAATGCCAAAGGAGCCGACAACTATGGTATAGAAGTGGATATCCGCAAAAACCTCGACTTTATCGGTATGAAGAACTTCAGCCTTTCATTCAACGGGGCGCTCATCAAAAGTAAAGTTCAGTTTGCGGCGGGAACTAACAATATCGACCGGCCTATGCAAGGGCAATCACCGTACCTCATCAACACAGGATTATTCTATAACAACACAGAGAAAGGCTGGAATGCCGCCATCCTCTACAATCGTATCGGTAAACGCATTATCGGTGTAGGCAACCGCTACGGCAGTTCTTCCGAAGGTGATGCACGCAATATTCCCAACTCCTATGAAATGCCTCGTAACAGCATTGACCTCTCTGCCAGCAAAAAGTTTGGCAATCTGGAAATAAAAGCCGCTATACGCGACCTTCTTGCAGAGCGCTATTACTTCAAACAGTTTGAGGATGTAGTAGTAAACGGACAAGCCCGTACCATTGAAGAAATAACGCGCAGTTATAAACCCGGACGGAGTTACAACCTGACAATAGGTTACAGTTTTTAAATATACAAGAGAGACTAACAGATTAGAAACAGAAATCCAAAACAAAAAAGAAGTATGAAAATGGAAATTAAAAAGTTTGGCTGGGCCAGTATGATATGCGCAGCCATTGTAATGGGAAGCGGATTAACATCCTGCTCTGATGATGACAATACCGGAAATGGCAATACCGAAGAACCGAAAGTAATTTACGACGGAACGACAGCCGTCAGCGAAGGTATTCTATTCAACAAAGGTACAGAACTGGGTAGTGGCGACCAAGAATTTGTATTTACCGGTGACGTAACACTGGAAAAAGGAACTTACCTCTTGAAAGGTTGGGTATACATTGCCAGCGGAGCCAAGCTGAGAATTCCCGCAGGTACAATCATTAAAGGCGACAAGCAGACCAAAGCCGCCCTTATAGTGGAACCCGGCGGTTACGTAGAAATGAAAGGAACCAAAGAAGCTCCTATCGTAATGACTTCCGAAGAGGCTCCGGGTAACCGCAAGCCCGGTGACTGGGGTGGCCTGATAATTTGCGGTAAAGCCAAGAACAATGAGGGAACCAAACAAATAGAAGGTGGTCCGCGTACAACTTTCGGTGGTGATAACGACAGTGACAATTCCGGTATCTATCAATACATCCGCGTGGAATTTGCCGGTTATCCGTTCAAAACAGACCAGGAAATCAACGGAATCACTTTTGGTTCTGTCGGTAGCGGTACAACCATCGACCACTTACAAGTATCTTATTCCAACGATGATTCTTACGAATGGTTCGGCGGTACGGTAAATTGCCGGTACCTGGTGGCCTACAAAGGTTGGGATGACGAGTTCGATACCGACAATGGTTTCAGCGGAACAGTACAATACTGTCTTTCAATTCGCGACCCGCGCATTGCCGATACATCTCAGTCCAACGGCTTTGAGAGCGACAACAACGCAAGCGGTACGGAAACGGCCCCATTTACTACCGCCACTTTTAAGAATATAACTTTCATCGGTCCCAAGACCGCCTTGAATACGGACTTTGCCAACACTTCAGACTACATCACCGGCGGTAGCGTATATCCGGACAACGGCTCTAAACTCGGTAAATTCCAATCTGCCATGCAAATCCGCCGTAGCAGCAGGTTGAATTGTGAAAACTCATTGGCAGTAGGTTATCCTATCGGCCTGATTATAGATGGCGAAAAAGGCAATACACCGAAGTATGCCAAAGAGGGCGGCTTCACATTGAAGAACATCATCTTCGCAGGTATGGATATTATCGGCTCCGACGGTAACAAAATTTATGAAGACCACTTATCCGCCGACGGCAAAAATATAACAGACGGCAGCCGTATATCTTTCTCTCACGAGTTCTTTGTAAACGACGGTTCTTTGGGCACTACTTACGCCAATTCCATCAATAATGCGGTGAAGAGCGAATCCGAATTAGGCCTGACCGACCCGATGAATACCGGCCAGAAATATTGTCCGGCTTCAATCCTCTCCGATGGTAATAACGGTTATATCGGAGCTTTTAAAGATGCCAACGACGACTGGATGAAAGGTTGGACCAACTTTGATCCGCAAAATACCGTATATTAGTTAAACGGGAATCCGGTTAGGGGATATTCAGATAAAAACAGCCTGTATCAGGATAAGATAATAGCTCATTCTGATACAGGCTGTTTCTTCTATTTCAAAAGCAAGACCAATAGGGATAAATCCACCGGCAACCAATCATTGACAGCTAAGAAAGCACCCGTTGGAAGTCCCTTCCCGACGGCGACTGGAATACTTGTAAATCGAATTCGGGGATGATAGCCAGAACATGGTCGAATACATCGGCCTGTACCCCCTCGTAAGGAATCCAATCCTTGATGGCACAGAAGAAATAAAGCTCCATAGGAATACCATGGTCTGTGGGTTGCAGTTGGCGCACCATACAGACAAGTTCCTGATTTACATCAGGAAGGCTTTTCAGGTAGGCGGTCAGATAAGCCCGGAACACCCCCAAATTGGTTTGGCGACGACCGTTGACGAGAATGGAGTTATCGATATGATGTTCTTTATTGTACTCCTCTATCACCGCTTCGGTATGCTCCACATAGTCTTTCAGCAAACGAATTTTACGATACTTGTCCAACATCTCCGGAGTACAGAACTTCACGCTGTTCATATCGATGTTAATGGAACGCTTGACACGCCGCCCGCCGCTCTCGCGCATACCGCGCCAGTTCTGGAAAGAGCCGTTCACCAAGGTATAAGGCGGAATGGTAGAAATCGTATTATCCCAGTTCTGTATCTTTACGGTGTTGAGGGTTATCTCTTTCACAATACCGTTGGCGGAGCCATTGGGTAAGGCAATCCAGTCGCCGATACGCAGCATCTCGTTGGCAGAAAGTTGTACTCCGGCCACAAAGCCCAGAATACTATCCTTGAATACCAACATTAATACTGCCGCCGAAGCACCCAGCCCGGCAAAGAGGGTTGCGGGAGACTTATCTATAAGAATAGAAATGGCAATGATAGCCGCCACAAAGAATAACAATACCTGCAATACCTGAACAAAGCCTTTCATCGGATGGTTCTTACTGTTGTCCTTCTGATTATGAAAATCCAGAAAAACGAGCAGTAACCCATTCAGCGCAAAGGCTAAAGCAGCCACTATATACACGGCACAAACTTTCTGCGACAACTCCAACAGTTCTACTCCGTGTACAAAAGTATGAGGCAACAGGAAGTAAATCAGAATTCCCGGTAAGGTATGTATCAGATGAGGAACCACTTTCCGCTTCATCAGCAAAGTATTCCAGCGATGGGGTGAACGATTGGTATAATGTTTCATTCCCCCTACCAATATTGCCTGAAACAAATAGTCCAGCCCTACAGCTACGGCAATGATTAATATGGCGATGATAGTTTCATCAAATGTATTCGCAAATTTAGGGTCTACTCCCCACCCTATAAGGGTTTTATTCATCCACCCTCCTAATGTCGTCATATATTTCTCCGATTTTAATTGCTTATGGGAATAATAACAAATAAAGGGGAGCTGTTGTTTAATAAAACTTTTTCCGGCTTCATCTTCTACTTTTCCGGTTTCAGTAAAAAAGTCCCGGTATATCTGTCTGGAACAGATTACTTTCGTTCCCGGATTAAACAAAAAAAGTATGAACCGAAATGTAAAACTTATCAGTATTCTTAGCCTCGGACTAATGCTGGGGGCCTGTGGTGGTAATTCGTCTTCACAAGAAGAAGCTATCATTGTAAAAACTGCCACAGCCAATACTTACAGCAACGAAACAGTCAAAGAATTCCCCATTATCACCCAACCGTTCCGCACCACAGAACTGTCCTTCCGCGTCAGTGGCCCCATCGACCGGCTGGATGTCTATGCCGGAAACTATTACCGCCGCGGAGATATTATTGCAGAAATCGATCCACGAGACTACCGCATCCGGCGTGAACGTGCTGAAGCCGTCTATCGCCAGGCAAAGGCAGAGTATGAGCGTATCAGTGCGCTTTATCAGAAAAACAACCTTTCTGCCAGTACTTATGAGAAAGCACGTGCGGAATATACTTCTGCCAAAGCTGCTTTCGACACTGCCGTCAATGAACTGGAAGATACCCGCCTTGTAGCCCCCTTCAACGGATATGTAGGTGAAGTCTACGTAGAGAAATTCCAGGATGTCAAGGCCAGCCAGCCCGTATTGACATTTATCGATATAGACCAACTGAAAATTGAAGCTTATGTAACGCAAGATATAGCCTATCGTGTTCAACCAAGGCAGAACGTGCTATTGACGCTGGATGTGCAGCCCGACACGGAGCTGGAAGCACAGATTGCAGAAGTATCCAAAGGAACCACACAAAACAATCTCTCTTATCTGGTAACGGCATTGTTTCCCAATAAGGAAGCCCGGTTACTGGCAGGTATGTCCGGAAAGATACGTTTCGAAGAAAGTACTTCGGAATTATCGGACAGTACCGCCACCGGCGAACATTTGGTTTGTATTCCGCAAACAGCCTTGTGCAATCGCCCCACAGTGGGAAGTTATGTATGGACGGTACATCCTGAAAGCGGGATAGTCAGCCAACGTAAAGTTAGTGTCAGCAAACTGCTGCCGCACGGCAATGCAGGCATCACTGCCGGACTGCAACCCGGTGAAATAGTGGCTACAAGCAGTCTGCGTTTCTTATCAGACGGAATGAAAGTAAAAATCCAATGAAACAGCAAGTATCATGAAACTAATCAAATATTTTCTGCAACGCCGCTCTGTCACTATTCTACTGCTGGTACTGGTACTTGCCGGCGGACTATTCTCGTACGTCAAAATGGGAAAGCTGGAGGATGCTCCTTTCACCATTAAACAAGCACTGGTACTGACTTCTTACCCCGGCGCATCTCCTTCGGAAGTACAAAGCCAAGTGACAGATGTATTGGAAGAAGCCATCCAGTCATTGGGCGAACTTTATTACCTGAAAACCGAGAACCGTGCCGGGCTTTCCAAAATCACCGTATATGTAAAGAAAGAGACACGAGCAGATGAGATGCAGCAACTTTGGGATAAACTACGCCGTAAGGTAGGTGATGCGCAGAGCAAACTTCCCGCAGGGGCCGGACCTTCGGTTGTGAATGATGACTTCGGTGATGTGCTGGGCGTCTTCTACGGACTAACAAGCGAAGGACGCAGCTACCGGGAACTGGAAGATCAGGCCAAACTTATCAAAAATGAATTGTTAAAGGTAAAGGATGTCGCACGTATCGAAATCTATGGAACGCAAACACCTACAATTGAAGTAGTGGTCAGTCCCGCCGTTATGTCTCGCAGCGGAATTACGACAGCGGACATAGCCAATGCATTCAATGCCCAAAACAAGGTAGTGGATGCAGGTGGAATCACAGCAGGTACAGGACGCATCCGAATCGAATCCACCGGTAACTTCTATTCCCTGGATGAGATACGGCAACTCACCATCATTTCACGTAGTGGGGAACACTTCCGACTGGGAGATATTGCCGACATCAACGAAAGTTACCAAACACCTGCCAGCAACTTGATGCGCATAGACGGAAAACCGGCTGTGGGTATTGCCATTTCCACCGTACCTACCGGTAATGTGGTAGATATGGCTGAAGCTATCGAAGCACGCATCGAAGAACTAAAATCTGATATGCCAGAAGGTTTCGGCCTCGTCTCTATCTACGATCAGGGGCATGAGTCTGCCATAGCCAACCAAGGCTTTATCATCAATCTGATAGTTTCCGTAATTACCGTAGTGGCTATCCTGCTTTTCTTCATCGGTTTCAAAAATGGTTTGCTGATAGGTAGCGGACTTGTATTCTCCATATTTGCTACTCTGATTGTGATGTTGGCAGGAGGAATTGCTTTGCAACGCATGTCACTGGCAGCCATTATTATTGCCATGGGAATGTTGGTAGATAATGCCATTGTAGTATCCGACTCTGCACTGGTAAATATGCAACGGGGAATGCGGAAACGGGTATCCATCATGAAAGCATGTTCCGGAACTGCCCTCCCCTTGTTGGCTGCCACGGTCATAGCGATACTGACATTCCTGCCTATCTACTATTCACCACATATCACCGGAGAATTATTATCCTCTCTGGTTATTGTCATCGGTGTATCGCTCATGTTCAGCTGGGTATTTGCACTGACACAAACCCCGTTCTTCATCCAAGAATTTGTACGCCGCCCGCGCCCCTCGGAATTGAGTGGAACCCTCTTTTCCGGCAAGGCTTACGACCGCTTCCGGAGCATATTACGTTTCGTCATTCGCCATCGTTATGCCACAGTGGGGTTGATGGTTGTATTGCTTGTCGTTTCCGCCTGGAGTTTCAAGTTTATCCCGAAAGTCTTTGTACCTGCTCTGGAGAAACCCTACTTTACATTGGATGTATGGCTACCCGAAGGAACCGACATCGCTGAAACCGACCGCACTGCCTCAGAAATGGCTGACTATATCCGCAGCCAGGAAGAAACAGAAATGATTTCAACTTATGTAGGACGTACACCACCCAGATATTATCTGTCTAATGTATCTTTCGGCCCGCAACCCAACTATGCTCAGTTATTGGTAAAGGCACGTTCCTCCAAAGAAACCAAAGCGTTGCGCACCAGACTGCAAGACTCTATCCGTACGCTTTTCCCGGGTCCACTCATCAAAGTGAATAAATTCGAACTGAGTCCGCTAACGGAAGCTGTTATCGAAGCACGCTTCCTGGGTCCCGATCCTGCCGTACTCGATTCACTGGCAGGTATGGCTATCGAGATTATGCGCCGCAACCCGAAAGTAGCGGATGCCCGCAACGAATGGGGTAACATGACACCCATTATCCGACCGGTTTATGATCCGGTAAAAGCCGGTGCGCTGGGAATAACAAAGTCTGCAATGATGGAGTCAGTTAAATCCATCAATGACGGACTTACAGTGGGAGTCTATCGTGATAATGAGAAAAAGGTCCCTGTACAATTGAAATCCGCAAGTACTGATATCACAGATGCACAGGGACTGGGAGACTTTTCTGTATGGAACGGGCAGAATTCCGCCCCATTATCACAAGTCACCGAAGATATTGAGGTGGGCTGGGAATGGCCACAGATGCGTACTTATAACCGACAACTGTCCATGGCCGCCATGTGTGGGGTAAAAGCCGGACACACTATGGCAGAAGTGCATGGTGAAATCCGCCAGGAGATAGAATCCATTCAACTTCCTGAAGGATACACCTTCTTCTGGGATGCCCAATATAAGGATCAGCGCGAAGCCATGCAAGCCATAGCAAAATTCTTCCCATTGGCATTTCTGGCATTGATAGTCATACTTGTAGCCCTGTTCGGTAACTTCCGTGACCCGCTAATCATCCTATGTGTATTGCCGTTATCTCTTATCGGTGTCGCCGTAGGTATGCTGATGACCGGTTTCGAATTCGGTTTCTTTCCTATTGCCGGTTGGCTGGGATTACTGGGAATGATTATCAAAAATGTAATTGTACTGCTGGATGAGATACAGGTACAACGCCGGGCGGAAGTACCGGTCTATACTGCCATTATCGAATCTACCGTGTCGCGTACCCGACCTGTACTGATGGCTGCCACCACCACTATTCTGGGTATGGTTCCCCTATTGTTCGATGTGGCCTTCGGTGGTATGGCGGCTACTATTATCTTCGGATTGACATTCGCAACGCTACTGACTCTGTTCGTCACTCCGGCACTCTATTCATTGTTTTATAAAGTAAAAGAGAAATAGATTATGAAGAAAATATATATCCTTTTTATTCTATCGTTGTGTGATCCGTTCGCTTTTGGCCAGCAGAGTGCGATGCTGGAGAAGTACAGGTCGATGGCTCTTGAATATAGCCACGACCTGAAAGCGGCGGAGAAAAATCTGGCTGCCAGCATTGAACTGGAGAAATCCGCCCGTGCAGACCTGAAACCCAAACTCTCCGGTGATGCAAACTTTCAGTATACCGGAAATCCCTTAGAGATTAATCTGAACCTCCCCGGTATGGATAACCCGCTACAGATACAAGGACGTGATACCAAATATGGTGCTTCCCTTACCCTATTACAACCTATATATACAGGTGGACGCTTACTTGAAAGTATCCGCATGGCACAGCATCAACACGCTCTTGCTTCGCACCAGAAAGAACAACTTTTATCCGAAGTCTGTTTTCAGACGGATATTCAATACTGGAATACCGTCGCCCGCCAGGAAATTGTGGGTATCGTCGCAGATTACCGGAATTCTATAGCTGCGCTGACTCAAACAATCCGTGAACGGGTGGAGATCTCACTCGTCAATCCCCAGGATTTGCTAATGGCCGAGGTGAAATTAAACGATGCCGAATTTCAGTTACTCCAGGCACAAAAGAACTTCGATACCGGACTTATGGCCTTCAATTCCCTCATCGGATTACCTCTGGAAGAGCCTACACCTATAGATACGATCATTCCACAAGTGGACACTTCGGACAGTTCACGACTGACACTTGCGATCCCACGCCCTGAAATCAAGATAGCGCATGACCAGATTAAAATGGCGGAAAGTTCATTAAAGTTGAATGACTCAAAATACAAGCCTCAACTATACGTAGGAGTAGACGGAAGTTATTCTTCTCCGGGCTATGACCTGCGTGCCGACCTGGACCCTAACTATGCTGTATATGCCAAAGTCAGTGTCCCTCTGTTCGAATGGGGAAAACGACGAAATGAGAAGCGGGCTTCCAACCAAAAGATCGGTATGGCAAAAGACAATCTGAATCAGATTCAGGATAAAGTCAATCTGGAAATACAGACGGCCCGCCTCTCTTTGTCACAGGCACTGGATCAGGTACAACTAAGTCAGCAATCGCTGGAAAAAGCCCATGAGAATGAACGTCAGGCTATGGAACGCTATAATGAAGGCGAAATATCCATTGTAGAGGTAATAGAGGCACAGACTTACCGGCAAAATGCTGAAATAAATCATGTACAAGCCAAAGCTTCCGCACAAGGACAGTATTCGGCATTAATAAAAGCATTAAACCAATATAAATGATAAGTGGAAATTCGTAACTTTGCCTTTATGAAGTGGAACACTCTTTTATACAGCCTACTCTTTTCAGGATTGGGAATTTTCTCATTCCTGTTGCTGGCCAATTATACCAACCTTACTCCGCAGGTTACGAATACCATCCACACTCCCGGTGCATTTGTTTTTGTTGTTGCCACTTTCAATATATTGGGATACTGTACTCTCCGCATAAGTTCGTGGATGAACCGTCTATACTCCAATAATTTACGTTGGAAGTGGAAATTCATAGCGGTATATATAGGTGTTATGCTATTGTTTCTGCTGTTGAACTACGGTCTGTTGGTGGCTGCCAAACTGATGGGCAGAGCGGAAAATCCATTTACTTTCCAGATAGGGGGAATACGTATTCTATTAGTAGTGTGGTTGGTGGAGCTTGTAATCCTGGGATTATTGCTTGCCAACCGCTCCATAAAGAATGCCCTCCGTCTGCAACAAAAAGCAGCGCAACTACAGAAAGAGAATAATGCGGCCCGATATACTGCCCTTCAAAATCAGCTGAACCCCCACTTTCTTTTTAATAGTCTGAACACGCTGATAGCTGAGATAGAATATAATCCGTCAAATGCCGTACGCTTCACCCGGAATCTCTCTGATGTATATCGCTATGTACTTCAATCGCAAGATAAAACCCTGATCACATTAGGCGAAGAATTAGAATTCATTCAATCCTACCTTTTCCTGCACGAAGTCAGATTAGGCAATTGCATCGCTTGCAACATCACAATACCAACCGAAGCTATGGAGTATCAGCTTCCTCCGCTAACCCTGCAACTATTAGTGGAGAATGTTATTAAACACAATTCAATTAACAGCAATAAACCGATGGATATCACGATACAAATTGTCGACCACTTTCTGGTTGTCAGTAATCCGATACATGCCAAAAAGAGCGATACCACTTCAGGTGTAGGGCTACAGAATTTATCGAACCGTTGCAAGCTAATGATAGGTACTGACATTATTATCAATAA
>OLZE01000734.1_pt1 | contig 19745 bp, 14 predicted proteins | sample 1674091 | NCBI WGS metagenome assembly OLZE01 (sample SAMEA103958143, study PRJEB25191) | human gut metagenome | biome: human-associated habitat [ENVO:00009003]; feature: intestine environment [ENVO:2100002]; material: feces | place: Germany | collected 2013/2015
GCCTGCGGATGGTCAGGGCCTTCATCCCCGCATCCCCTCCAGCAGATGCTCCGCCATGCGGCGGCCCCGCTGGGCCAGCGGAAAACCTCCCTCATAGATGCGCCACTCAAACAGCATCCCTCGGTGCAGCGTCACCAGTTCCTCCACCACCTCCGCCGTGGTCAGCTCCTGCCGGATGCTGCCCTCCCGGCGGCACAGATCCACCAGCTCCCCCAGCAGGCGATAGGCGTCGCCCATGGTCTCAATGGTAGCGGACACGTGGACGAAGGGGATGCCGGTCTGCTCCTGGAGGGCATCCAGATCCTCCACGATGGTGTCCTTGGGCTCGCCCACGTCGATGACCACCTGGGCGCCGGACGCAGCGGCGCGCCCCAGGGCGGCGCGGCTGCGGGGGGTGAGATGCTTTTTCTCGTCGAGCAGGGTGCCGTCCAGGTCGGCGAGAATGAGCTTGGGCGCCATGGCTTAAAACCTCGCGCCGCCGAACTCGGCCAGCTTCAGGTTCTTGTTCCGGTCCTGCACCCACTGGATGGACCACTGGGAGGCGAACAGCAGCAGCTGATTGCCCTTGTAGTCCTCCACCAGCTTGGCGTCGCCCGGCAGCAGCAGGTCCTCCTCCTTGAGGGGCTGGGCGTCCTCATCCTCTTTGACGATCCAACGCAGATACTCGTAGGGCAGGCCTTCCTTGTACAGCTCCACGTTGTACTCACTGCGCAGGCGGTACTCCAGCACGTCAAACTGCAGGGTACCCACCACGCCCACAATGACCTCCTCCATGCCGGTGTAGGGGGTCTTGAAGATCTGGATGGCGCCCTCCTGGGCGATCTGCTCCATGCCCTTCACGAACTGCTTGCGCTTCATGGTGTCCTTCTGCTCGATGCGGGCAAAGTGCTCGGGAGAGAAGGTGGGGATGCCGGCGAACTCGACCTTCTTCTTGCCGGTGCACAGGGTGTCGCCGATGGAGAAGATGCCCGGGTCGAACAGGCCGATGATGTCGCCTGCATAGGCCTCGTCCACGATGGCGCGGTCCTGCGCCATCAGCTGGGTGCCGGTGGCCAGCTTGATGTTCTTGCCCTCCTGCACGTGGTAGGCCTCCATGCCGCGCTCGAACTTGCCGGAGCAGATGCGCATAAAGGCGATGCGGTCACGGTGGGCCTTGTTCATGTTGGCCTGGATCTTGAAGATGAAGGCCGAGAACTCGTCGCGGCAGGGGTCCACCGGCTCGCCGGTCAGGCTGTCCACACGGGCCAGCGGGGTGGGGGTGAGCCGCAGGAAGTTTTCCAGGAAGGGCTCCACGCCGAAGTTGGTCAATGCAGAGCCAAAGAACACAGGGCTCAGCTCACCGCGCAGCACCTTGTCGAGGTCAAATTCCTCGGCAGCGCCGTCCAGCAGCTCGATCTCGTCCACCAGCTGCTGGTGCAGGTAGGGGGTCAGCAGCTCGTCCAGTGCGGCATCGCCCAGTTCGGCCTCGGTCTCGTTGACCTTCTTCACGCCGTTGGCGCGGCCGTCGCTGGAGAAAGCCAGCACCTTGCGGGTGTTGCGGTCAAACACGCCCTTGAACTCCTTGCCGCAGCCGATGGGCCAGTTCATGGGGTAGGTCTTGATGCCCAGGATCTCCTCAATGTTCTCCATCAGCTCAAAGGGGTCGCGGGCTTCGCGGTCCATCTTGTTGATGAAGGTGAAGATGGGGATGTGGCGCAGGGTGCAGACCTTGAACAGCTTGATGGTCTGGGCCTCAACGCCCTTTGCCGCATCGATGACCATGACAGCGGAGTCCGCTGCCATCAGGGTACGGTAGGTATCCTCCGAGAAGTCCTGATGGCCCGGGGTATCCAGAATGTTCACGCACTTGCCTGCATAGTTGAACTGCAGGACAGAGGAAGTGACAGAAATACCGCGCTGCTTCTCGATGTCCATCCAGTCGGACACAGCGTGCTTGGCGCTCTGCTTGCCCTTAACGGAACCGGCCTGATTGATGGCTCCACCGTACAGCAGCAGCTTTTCGGTCAGGGTCGTTTTGCCGGCATCGGGGTGGCTGATGATCGCAAACGTCCGGCGGCGCTCGATCTCTTCACGATTTGTCATATATTGATTTCTCCTAAATTGATGGGGGATATTTGTCAAAACAAAGATGCACTTACATCGGAAGCTCCCATAGTTTCTTGCTCTTGGGCAGGCTTCGTCTTTGTGCAACCTCTCAGTCACTGGCTTCGCCGTGACAGCTCCCCTAGTAGGGGAGCCCTTGGCATTGCGTAAAGCTTTCCCGTTCTGCCAAGGCCTCTCCTACTAGGAGAGGTGGCATTGCGTAGCAATGACGGAGAGGTTGTACAGAGCAGAACCTACCCTTCAAAATTACACACAACTTATATTTTACCAGCAATTCCACCTAGATGCAAGAGTTTTTGTTATTTTTTCAGGAGGAAGCAGGGCAAGGGGGCGGTATCGGCCCAATTGGCAAAGCCGCAGACAAGGGCGGTGCACTGTTTCAGGGGCCGGGAGCGCATCCACTGGAGGATCTCGGTCTTTTCGTCGGAACCGATGACCTTGCCGCTGTACAGGATGGCGCTGAGCACCCCGCCGGGCCGCAGGGCCTCGAGGGCGGCCTCCAGCGCCGGGATGCTGCTTTGGGCGTGGGAGAACACCCCGTGGTCGGCACCGGGCAGCCAGCCGAAGTTGAACATCACGGCATCAACGGTGCCGGGCTGTACATATTGTAAGAGGTTGGCGTGGCTGTCGCAGTGAAGCTCTGCCGCAAAGCCCTTCCGTGCAAGGTTCTGCCGGGTGGAGGCAATAGCTTCCGGCTGGATGTCAAAGCCCAGCACCCGGCCCTCTTTGCCCACAAGGCAGCAGAGAAAGGCCGTGTCGCCCCCGTTGCCGCAGGTGGCATCGATGCAGAGCCTGGGGTCAGCCAGCCGCGCGGCGAGGAAGTCCTGCACAAGCTTCACGGCCGTCAGGTCGGGGGTGCGGCGGCGGCACAAGCCGCTGCCCTCTGCCGCAAAGCCGAACTTTGCCCAGAAGGCCAGCTCCCCCGCATCGGCAGGCAGAGGAGCCGTGAACACCGTGGCGCTCTCTTTGTCATAGCCGCCCAGGCTGCGCAATACCTCTTTTAACAGGTAGGAGCCGTAGCCCTTGCGCCGCCATTCCGGCACAATGGTCAGGGCAGTGACGTCCGCGCCCTGCTCCGTGGGCCGGGCTTGGCAGGTGCCAATGATGGTTTTCTCTTTATACAGGGCATAACCGCCCGGGGTCTTTTCCAGTTTCATAATTTGCTCCTTTCGCGAGCTTGCCCTGCTGGGCTAACCTCTCCGTCATCATCGCTTCGCTCGATGCCACCTCTCCTAGTAGGAGAGGCCTTGGCATACCGTTGCGTTTTCATGGGTCAGCGCTTCGCTCCTGTTTGCCCTGCGGCAGTCATCGGTTTTGGAGCGCCAGCGATCATTGCGAAAAACAAATCCTCTGCCAAGGGCTCCCCTATTAGGGGAGCTGTCGCGGCAGCGCCCGCGACTGAGAGGTTTCACAAAGCGAAGATGACGGAGAGGTTTCGCAACGCTGCCGGCTTCTGCGCTGCACCCTTAAAATACCAAGCCACCGCGCCGCTGTCAAGGCTTCCCGCTGCGACCTTATTTCACATATTCTTCACCCGGTCAGCGATTCCTTTTCACAATTACCGGATACAATAGAAACAGTTCCAAGGAGGTACGGCAGAAGCGCCCCCTCCGAACCATTCCCTTTGAGAAAGGAAGTAACCAGTATGGATAACGAGAACAAGTGGGAATACGATTATTCCTCTGAACATAGCCAGACCGGCGAGACCGGCTACCCCAACGTTGGCTCCTCCGGCATGAACACCGCCAACACGGCAGGTACCTATGGCGAGGCCGCACAGGCTGCCCCCCAGGCCGAGCCGAACAGCGGCAGCGATGGCGGCGCGGTGCCGCCTCCGGAAGGCCCCCGGTATCAGGCCGCACAGGGAAGCCCCAAGCAGCCTCCCAAAAAGCGCCGCCGGAAAAACGGCAATATCGCCCGCAGTGCAGTTGCACTGGTGCTGGCCGCAGCCATGGGCTTTGTCGGCGGCTTTGTGGGAGCCCAGGTGGGCAACACAGGCGGCAAGGTGGTCATCCAGCAGGTGGCACCTTCCTCCACGTCCAGCAGTGATTCCGGCTCTGCCTCCGCGGTGAACACCGCTTCCGGCATGACCACCGCTCAGGTCTCTGAGATGGTCAGCCCCAGCGTTGTGGTCATCACCACCGAGCAGGTGGTCTACTCCCAGTGGTCCTGGTACGGCCAGAGCCAGGTGGAGAGCGGTGCTGGCAGCGGTGTCGTGATCAGCTCCGACGGCTATATCCTGACCTGTGCGCACGTTGTGTCCGGCGCATCCAACATCACCGTGACCAGCGGCGATACCGATTACCCTGCCACTGTGGTGGGCGAGGATGACACCAGCGACGTGGCTGTCCTCAAGATCGATGCCACCGACCTGACCCCCGCCACCGTTGGCAACAGCGACAGCCTTGCCGTGGGCGAGAGCGTGCTGGCCGTGGGCAACCCGCTGGGTGAGCTGGGCGGCACCGTGACCAGCGGCATCGTCAGCGCCCTGAACCGCAGCGTGACCATCCAGGGCACCAGCTCCACCAACACCATGTCCCTGATCCAGATGGATGCCTCTGTCAGCCCCGGCAACTCTGGCGGCGGCCTGTTCAATATGAACGGTGAGCTCATCGGTCTGGTCAACGCAAAGTCCTCCTCCAGCGATGCGGAGGGTCTGGGCTTTGCCATCCCCATCAACGATGCCATCAAGGTGGCACAGGATCTGCTGGAGAATGGCTATGTCTCCGGCCGCCCCTACATGGGCATCACTTATCTGGCTGTGACCGATGCCCAGACCGCCGCACAGCTCAACGTCAATGCCTACGGCGTTTACGTTGTGGATGTTGCGCAGGGCGGCCCCGCCGACAAGGCCGGTCTGAAGACCGGTGACCGCATCGTGAGCATCGACGGCACTGAGATCGCCCAGAAGGACGACCTTGGCACCCTGATCCAGCAGCATGCCGCCGGTGATACCCTTTCCATCACCGTGGCCCGGGAAGGCCAGATGCAGACCGTCAGCCTGACCCTGGGCGAAAAGAACGCCCAGACCCAGCAGGCACAGAAAAACTCCTGATTTTCCCCAATCTTTTTCCTGATCAATAAATCAAAAATCCCCTGACCGGCGTTGAACTGGTCAGGGGATTTTTAATTGCAGGTTGTCGAAAATTATGGTATACTAAACTCGCTGTCAAAGATGACAGCAAAGGCGCTGTGTCCACAACGCAGGCGGCTGCTCCTTACCGGCCCAAACGCCGGGTAAGGCATTTTTCTTGAGAAGTTGCCACTCCCCGGACGCTTACGGGCGGAAAGGGGGTGAGAGCCATGAGTTTTTCGGATGTTGCAGTGTTGCTAACGCTGATCGGCGGAACCATCTTCGTAACGTTTCAGATTACATGGAAAATCGCCACAAGCGATAAAAAACGCAAGAAAAAATGACCGCCTCACAGTTCCCCAACTTGAACGGTCATTTTTCTTGATCACCAGGTAAGGAGCTAGTCGTTTGCGGGCCAGCGCCTTTTCTATTTGTAGTATAGTCAATTTTTAACGGTTTGTCAAGCAACGGCAGACCGTATTTTTATACCTGCCCGAACACGGTGGCGCTCAGGGGCAGGAGGACGGTCTGGCCGGTGCAGATGCGGCTGCTTCCCCGCCACAGGCTGGAGGAGATGCCGTCGCTCAGCAGCTTCCAGCTGCCGCCGGGCAGGGTGACGACCTGCGCCGTCTCGGTGGGGTTATAGTAGACGCACAGGGCGCTCCACGCTGCGCCGTCGCCCCACTGGGCGGGGAGCCGCCAGCCCACAAGAGGCTGTTCCAGCGGGAAGAACTCGATGGCGACAGGGCTGGCCTTGTCCAGCGCGCCCAGCCGGGGGAACGCCGCCCGCAGACCAATGAGCCCGCGGTAGTAATCCACAAGGCTGTGGAACTGTTCGGCCCGGTGCCAGTCCAGCCGGTTGAGGGCCGGGCTGGAGTGGTAGCTGTTGCCCTGCCCCTTCTTGGTGCGGGCAAACTCCTCGCCCGCCTGCCAGAAAGGCAGGCCCATGCTGGTCAGGTAGATGCCCGCCGCCAGCCGGTTCTGGGCCAGCGCGGTCTTGTCCACAGCGGCAAACTCCGGGCGGGCGTAGCGCACCATCAGGAGCTTATCCCACAGGGTAAAGTTGTCGTGGGCTGAAACATAGCTGATGATCTGCCCCGGGGCGTGGGGCGGCAGCTTTTCACTGCGGCACCACGCCGCCACCGAAGCACCGATATCCCAGAAACTCCCGGGCTTGCCCTCCACATAGCCCGGCTCCCGGGCATCGAAGCAGCCGCCCTTGATGGCATCCCGGGTGTTGTCGCAAAAGATGCCGATGCGCTCGTTCAGCATATTCAGGTTGTTCTTGTTGGCCTCGTACCGGTGCAGGGCGCTGCAGCCGCCCTGCCACGGCTCACCGTACATCAGAATATCCCGCCCGCCGGGCAGCTTGTCCAGTTCAGCCCGGAGGAGGTTCATGGTCTCCACGTCATACAGGCCCATCAGGTCAAACCGGAAGCCGTCGATGTGATATTCCCGTGCCCAGTAGAGCACCGAATCAATGAGATAGCGCCGGGCCATGGGCCGCTCGGAGGCAAACTCGTTGCCGCAGCCGCTGCCGTTGGAGAGGGAGCCGTCGTCGTTCTGGCGGAAGTAGTAGAGGGGCATCACCCGGTTCAGCACATTATCGGAGCGGTACATGTGGTTATACACCACGTCCATTACAACGCCGATGCCCGCCGCATGGAGGGCCGCGATCATCTGCTTGCACTCCCGCACCCGCACCTCACCCCGGGTGGGGTCGGTGGAGTAGCTGCCCTCGGGCACATTGAAGTTGGTGGGGTCGTAGCCCCAGTTATACTGCCGGGTCAGGGGGCGGCTCTCATCCACGCTGCCAAAATCGAAGATTGGCATGAGCTGGACATAGCTCACCCCCAGCCGCTTGAGGTAATTCAGGCAGGTGGGGTGGATGCCGTCGCTGCTCAGGGTCGTGCCCTGCTGGGTAAAGGCCAGAAATTTGCCCCGCCAGGCCGTGTGCACACCGCTGGCCGGGTCCTGCGAGAAATCCCGGACGTTGACCTCCCAAACGCTGCGGCGGGCCGGTGGGATCACCGGCCGCACATCCCGCTCCCAGCCCTGCGGGTCCACCCGGGCCGGGTCAAAGATCATGCTGCGCACCCCGTTCACCCCTGCCGAGCGGGCGTAGGGGTCCGCTGCATTGCAGGTGCCAAACGGGGTGGTAAGGGTGAAATCGTAGTATTTTCCGTGCTGGTCGCCGGGCAGATAGATGCTCCACACACCCTTGTCCTGCTGCTGCAGGGGCAGGGTGCCCACACAGGCCCCGCCGGTGCCCCGGCGGTACAGGTTCACTGCTGCCTGTTTTGCCGTGGGAGCCCACAGGCGCAGGTGTGTCCCGGCGGGGGTATACTCCACCCCCAGCGGGCCGTAGTATTCCGTCTGGCGGGCAAAGGCTTCGCTCTCAAACAGCGTCTTCCATTCAGCAGGTGTTCTTGGCTCCATGGCAATTCATCCTTTCATTTGACAATAGTGTAACGAACTTTGTCCTTTATTTCAACCCTTTCCTTGCAAAACGTACCAGACTCCACTATACTGAAAGAAAAAACACTGCACGGAGGGAAGTTTTATGGCATACACCGATGATTGGGAAAGTCTGATGAACGGCGTGTTCGGCCCGGGGGGCAGATTCAAGGCCGCCCCCGGCACTTCTGCCCCCAAAACAGGCGGCAGCGCCGCCCTGCCTGACCTGAACGCGGCGCTTCTGGAACAGCAGAAACGGCTGGACGAGCTGTTGAAGCAGCAGAACGCCCAGCTCAAAACCCAGGGCGATGCCACCGCCGCCGCGCTGGAAAGCAGCCGCCAGATGCTGCGGGACATGGAGGACGAAGGCCTGCTGGCCAGGGGCACCACCGACGTGAAGCCGGAACACCTGGGCAGCTTTGAAGGCCTTGCCGCCGAGGTCAAGCAGACGGTGCTGGGGCAGGATGCTTTTGTGGACAGCGTGGTGCGGGCCATGCGCCGCCCCTTTGTGCTGGGCACCGAAACCCCCGCCGCCCGCAACGTCATCCTGCTCACAGGCGGGGCAGGCACAGGCAGGCATTTTGCACTGGAAGAAACTGCCCGCTGCATGGCGGCCCGGGGCCTTTTGCAGAGCGACAGGATCGCCACGCTGGATCTGGCCCTTTACCCCAATTCCGGAGCCGAGAAGCTCTTCCTGCAGGACCTCTACGCCGCCCTGCACGCACCCGGGGAGATCCTTGCCTTTGAGCACTATGAGAGCTGTTATCCCGGCTTTCTGAAGACCCTGTCTGATCTGGCCGTCAAGGGCAGCGCCCCCCTGTCCAGCCGGTATCTCGTGAACAAAGAGGGCATCCTTGTGGATGCAGGCACGGCGCTGGCCCCGGGAGCCGTCAGCCGTATCGACCCCTGCGGCAAATACCTCATCTTCTACTCCCACAAGGGCCGGGAGGCACTGGCTGACAAATTCGGTGCGGCGCTGGTGTCGGCACTGGGGGATGTCTGCGAGACGGCCTCCTACACCCGGGAGGATCTGGCCGCCCTTGCCGCACAGCAGCTCAACGCGCTGGCCCAGAAGATCCGCACCCGGCTGGGGCTGACCCTTTCCGCCGGGGCCGACGTGCGGGACTATGTCGCAGCCCAGTGCACCGCACAGAAGGGTGCCGCCGGGCTGGCCGAATGCTGTGACCGCATCTTCCGTGCCCTGAGCGAATACTGCCTGCGAACCGATGAAACCCTTACCGGCACCGTGACCCTGACCTCCGGGCCGGAAGGGGTGCTGTTCCGCCTGAACGACAGCGCAGACCAGCCCCTGTTCGACCTGCTGCCTGCCGCCTACACCGGCGCGCTGGATGCCATCCGCGCCGAGATCAACGAGCTGGTGGGCCTTGCCCCGGTCAAGGAATATGTGTTCGGTCTGGCCGACAACCTGCAGGTGCAGCAGCGCCGGGCCGCCGCCGGGCTCAAGACTGCCAGCCTTTCGATGCACATGATCTTCACGGGCAACCCCGGCACCGGCAAGACCACCATTGCCCGACTGGTGGCACGGTATCTGAAAACCATCGGTGCCCTCAAGGGCGGCCAGTTGGTGGAGGTGACCCGTGCCGATCTGGTGGGCCGCTACACCGGCCACACCGCCCCCCTGACCAACAGCGTCATCGAAAGCGCCCTGGGTGGTGTGCTCTTCATTGACGAGGCATACAGCCTTTACCGCGGCGAGCAGGACAGCTTCGGGCTGGAAGCCATCGACACGCTGGTGAAGGGAATGGAGGATCACCGGGATGAGCTGGTGGTCATTCTGGCAGGTTACACCAGGGAGATGGAGACCTTCCTCACCGCCAACAACGGCCTTGCCAGCCGTTTTCCCAACCGGATCGAGTTCCCGGACTACACCGCCGTGGAGCTGCTGCAGATCACCCAGGTCCTTGCCAAAAACAAGGGCTACACCCTGGCCGAAGCCTGCACCGAACCCCTGCTGGGCTATTATGCCCGCTGGCAGGCAGCCGATGCCCGCACCGCGGGCAATGGCCGCCTTGCCCGCAACACACTGGAAAAGGCCATCTTCCACCAGAGCCGCCGCCTTGTCGCCGAGCCCGCTGCTGCCCTGGATCTGATCCTGCCCAGTGATCTGGAATTGAAGGAACCGGAGGAATAAAACGGAGAAAGGAGTTTCTGATGAATACCAAAAACCTGCACCAGATTTTCGCAAACTATATTGACCGTTTTGAAGAGCTGAATAACCCGGAGCACAATGAAACATTCAAATGGTGGGCAGCAGCTCAGTTTCATGCAGTGATGGCAGATGCTCTCAAGAAAAGCGGAGAAGAATTTACAGACAACCTGAAAACAATTGTGAGTAAAGATGTTGTTGGTGTGATCATTGATGGCCGGATGCAACCGTTCAGAGGGCTGGTGAAAATCGCCGAGCAAAACGGTTGCGAATCTGCTGATGCGGTCAAGCAGCTCTTCCAGAATTTGTTTCAGGATGACGGCGGTGATTTGGAAAAGCGAGAAGAAAAAATCGCAGCATTTCTTGAGAACAGTGAAAAACTGCGGCTGAAATATTTTCCGAACTATTACAGCTATAAGCAGACGGCTCGTTCCGTAGCCGGATATCTGTTTCTCTATGAACCGGATAAATACTATATGTACAAAGCAACAGAAGCCAAACGCTTTGCTGATGATGTAGAATATTATGGTGACTGGGGCAGTGGCGACCAGATCAAGCTGCGGGAATATTACCGGATGTGTAATGAACTGGTTACCGAAATTCAGAAATGCCCTGCTCTGCTGGAGACGGATGAAAGCCGGTACACATTAAGAGAACGGTTTGAAGATGAAAAGCATTATGGAAAAATACCACCGTCAGAGGAAAGCATAACAGTAGATAAAAGCTATCATATCCTCGCTTACGATATTATTTACTGCAATAAGACCTATGATCTGGACAGAGATTTGTCCTTTAGAAAATTCACGTTCAAAGATAAAAAACTATATCAGGAACGTTTGAACAAGGCACTGGCGCTGCAAGAAGAATATCAGAAAGCGGAAGAAGAGTATGCGCTGCTGGATCAGGCAGTACAGCACTATGATGCAGTCTTTGTGCCCGGTACTGCTGTGGCAAATCTCAAGTATGGCCCTGGCAGAATCGTTGCCCGGAGGGATACGGTTCTTGATGTTCAGTTTGACTCGCAACCAGATTTAATCAAATATGACTTCTGGCAGACTGTTACTGGGCACTATCTTAAATTTAAAGATTCGCTGGACAAAGAAACTGCTCAGCAATATGAGGATGTTTTCCGCCGACATGACGGTATCAGCAGTGGACTGATCCGCCTTCAGAAAGAGCTTGAAGGATATCAGGACGTACTGGAATAATTAAAAGCAAGTTATACACACAATAAAAGGTGCTGCCCCGCAGGTCGATCTGACGGGGCAGCACCTTTTATTGTGTATGATTTTTTACTGATTTGCCTGTGCAATTCTGCTGCTCAGGTCAAACAGCCCCTGCCGCACTTCGGGCGGGGCGACCACTTCTATCTTGCCGCCAAAGCCGCAGACCCAGCCATAGAACTGGTCACTGACGCAGATGGGGACATCAAAATGGAAGCAGCCATTCTCCTCGGGCAGGAACACGGGCGTTGCGCCAAAGCGCTCCCGCATGGCACCTTCCAGATCCGCAGTGCACCGCAGGGTAACGCGATGCTCCGGCCCGCCGTACATTCCAAAGTGCTTGCGCAGATAGGCAGGCAGGTCAAGATCCGCAAACTGCTCCTGACCCCGCCGGGGTGCATCCAGCACCCGGACCCCGCTCATCTTGTCCACCCGGTAATGGCGGATGCCCTTTTCATCGGCAAAGGCAATAAGGTAGTAGCACCCGTTCTCCCATGCCAGCTGCCACGGGCTGACGGTCCTTTTCTCTTTCTCGCGGCTGTCGGCTTTTCTGTAGAGGAACTCCACCATCTTGCCGTTGTTGATGGCCTCGTGCAGGGCATCGATGCTGTACAGCAGGCTCTTGCTGTCGGTCTTGGGGCGGCCCTCCACATAGACCTGACGCTGCAGCTGGCTGCCCTCGTAGTTGGAGCAGAGCTTTTCCAGCTTGTGGATCAGCCGCCTGCTCGTGGTACCGGATACCACCCGGCTTGCCTGCACGGCATCCACCAGCAGCTTGAGCTCCGCCAGATCAAAGGTGCGGCTGGCAAGGAAATACCCGCCGCCCCGGCCCCGGCGCAGCTTGATGTCATAGCCCAGCGCACCCAGTGCCTCAATATCGCTGTACACGCTCTTGCGCTCACAGCGGATGCCCTGCGCCTCCAGCAGCTCCACCAGCTGCGGCACGTTCAGCAGGTGGTTTTCATCGGTCTGCTGCTCAAAAATGCGCAATAGCGCCAGCAGCTTGGATTTCTGGCCTTCCTGTTTGGGCATTCGGTACACCTCATTTTTTCGTGTTGTGCCAAACCTCTCAGTCTCGATTCCAGCTCCCCAGCAGGAGAGCCAGAAAAAAACAGCAGTGCTGTGTGCTGAAAAGGTTACGGCGCTTTCTTATCAAACGCCGCGCGGCGCTGGGTGGACAGGCGGAACATCTCCTCCAGCTTTTCCCGGTCATCGGCCACAAGGGCGTTGCGCATCTCGTTCAGCGCCCCGCTGAACTGGTCGATCTCGGAGATAAGGTTTTCCTTGTTCCAGAGGAACAGCTCCGCCCACATCTTATCGTTGATGCGTGCAATGCGGGTCAGGTCCCGGAAAGAATCGCCGGTGTACTCGCACAGCGAGGTATTGTCGTTGGCGCACATCAGGCTGACGGCGATGGCATGGCAGAGCTGGCTGACATAGCCGATCATCCTGTCATGCTCCTGCACGGTCAGGGTGCAGATATGCTTGAAGCCCAGCACCTCGGCCAGCTCCCTGGCCCACTGAACGGCCTCCGGGGTGTTCTTTTCCGTGGGGGTCACAATGAAGTTGGCCGGGGCAAAATTCACCTCGGCGGCGTGCTCCACGCTGGAGGTCTCACGGCCCGCCATGGGGTGGCTGGCAATGAACTCCACGCCCGGCCTGCACATGGCCTGAATGGGCTCCACCAGACCGGTCTTTACGCCCGACACATCGGTAAAGATGCAGCCCTCCTTCAGCAGGTGGCCGTAGGTCCGGAACCACTCGAGCAGGGCCGTGGGGTACAAGCCAAAGATGATATGATCGGCCTGACATACCAGATCCTCAAAATCGTGGGTCTTGCCGCTGGCGATATAGCCGTGGTCGAGGGCATACTGCAGATGGCCCTCGCTGCGGTTGATGCCGTCCACATGGAACCCGGCCCTGCTCAGCTCCAGGGCATACTTGCCGCCCAGCAGGCCCAGGCCCACGATGAGATAACGCTTTGATTTATCCAACATGTTCCACCTCCGCGCCCAAAGGCTTGATGGCTTCCAGAAAATCCGGCCAGCTCTTGGCAACGGCCTCGGCTCCGCTGATGGGCAGGGCCAGCCCGGCGGCCAGCGCCAGCACCGCAAGGCTCATCACCACGCGGTGGTCGTTGTGGCCGGAAAGCGGCTGCTCCGGGGCATGGAGCGCGCCGGCACAGCCATGGATGGTAATGGTGCCGCCCTCGCTCTCCAGCTGCCCGCCGCAGGCCCGCAGCTCGGTCTCCATGGCCTCGATGCGGTCACTCTCCTTGATGCGGAGACGTTCGGCGTTGCGGATGACCGTGGTACCCTCACACAGCAGGCCCAGCACCATCAGCACAGGGCCCAGGTCGGGGCAGTCGGCAAGGTCGATGTCCGTTCCGTGGAGCGGGGCCTTTTCAAACACCACGCCCTGCCCGGTGCGGGTGAATCTTGCCCCGCACCGCCGGAGGATCTCCAGAATGGCCGCATCGCCCTGCAAGGTCTCCTCAGACAGGCCGGTGATGGCCACCCCGCCGGTCACAGCGCCCAGCACGGCAGGAAAAGCCGCCTGGCTGTAATCGCCCTCCACGGTGTAATCACAGGGAAGATAGTGCTGCCCGCCGGGAATTTCCAGCGTATTTTCATCCAGCCAGCGGCTCTCCACGCCAAAGGCGTGCTGCACCGCGCGGGTCATATCGATGTAGCTCCGGCTCTCCACAGGCGGGATGAGGTGCAGGGTGCTGGTGCCGCCCAGCAGGGGCAGGGCAAACAGCAGCCCGCTGATGAACTGGCTGGACACGTTGCCCGCCAGCTCGTATTCGCCCGGGGTCAGGGCACCTTCCACAGTCAGGCGGTCCGCGCCCTGCTCAAAACGCAGGCCCTGCTGCTGATACAGCGTTTTGTAGACCGACTGGGGCCGCTCCATCAGCCGCCCACGGCCTGTAAAAGTCACTTCCTGCCCGGTCAGGCTGGCCAGCGGGATGAGGAAGCGCAGGGTGCTGCCGCTCTCACAGCAGTCCACGGGGGCATCAACCGGCAGAAAGCGGCCCAGCCCCTCCACCACCGCGTCGTTTTCCCCGGTGGTGACACGGGCGCACAGCCGGGCCGCCGCACCCAGCGTGGCGGAGATATCCTTGCTGAAGGCAAGATGATGGAGATGGGAATTCCCCTTTGCCAGCGCCGCGCAGAGCACCGCCCGGTGAGCCATGCTTTTGCTGGGCGGTGCGGCGATCCTGCCCGCCACCGCGCGGGTGCGTTTTACCACCACATCCATCTTACATATCCCGGCCAATGGCCCATGCGACCTGACGGCACTTTGCCATGGCCTGTGCAAAGGCATCCGGGGTCAGGCACTGTGCGCCATCGCTCCATGCGTGGCGGGGATCATAGTGGACTTCCACCTCCAGACCGTCGGCACCGGCGGCCACAGCGGCGATCATCATCGGCTCCACCAGATTGGCCTTGCCGGTGGCGTGGCTGGGGTCCACGATGATGGGCAGATGGGTCTTTTCGTGGATGATGGGCACAGCGGAGAGGTCGAGGGTGTTGCGGGTGTACTTCTCAAAGGTGCGGATGCCCCGCTCGCAGAGAATGACCTGCTCGTTGCCGCCGGCCATGATATACTCTGCGGACATGATCCACTCCTCGATGGTGTTGCACAGGCCGCGCTTGAGCAGAACAGGCTTGTGCATCTTACCCACAGCCTTGAGCAGCTGGAAGTTCTGCATGTTGCGGGCACCGATCTGTACCACGTCCACATATTCCTCAAACTCCGGGATCCGGTCCTCGCTCATCAGCTCGGACACGATGGGCATTCCGGTGGCCTCCCGTGCCTTGACCATATCGAGGATGCCCTCGGTCTCCAGACCCTGGAAGGAGTAGGGAGAGGTGCGAGGCTTATAAGCACCGCCGCGGAACAGGCTTGCACCGCCCGCCTTTACGCCGTTGGCAATGCGCAGTGCCTGCTCCTCGCCCTCGATGCTGCAGGGGCCTGCCATCACGGCGATCTTCTCGCCCCTGCCGATCTTCACGCCGCCGCAGTCGATGATGGAATCGGCGGGGTGGAACAGGCGGTTGGCCCGCTTATAGGGGGCGGACACGCGGGTGACGTTGTCGATCCAGGGGTTGGCCAGCACGTCGCGCTCATCGATCTTGGTGGTATCGCCCACCAGACCGAACACATTGTAATCCTTGCCGGTGATCAGGGTCACATCCAGGCCCTGCTTCTCGAATTTGTCTACGATCTTTTCCAGCTCTTCCTTGGGGGTGCCTTTTTTGGTCGAAATGATCATCTTGTTTCTTTTCCCTTCTGTTTTGTCTCTATGCTTTCAGTTTTGCTGCACAGCCTGCCCTACTTGCCAAGGGCTCCCCCTTCGGGGGAGCTGGCGAGCGAATGCGAGACTGAGAGGGTTGTTACTGCACCAGGTGCGTCTGCGCGCCGCCATCCAGCCGGAGCAGCTGCACAAGGTAAGCGCAGGCATGGAGATATCCGCTGACCCCCTCGCCTGCAAAGCGGCCCTGACAGCCAAAGGAGATCACATCCACGCTGCGGAAGGGCTCCTTGCCGCTGGGGTCGGCCAGCATCACTTCCACGGCGGGCACGCCGCACACCTGCAGCGCTTCCAGAATGGCCACGCTGTAATAGGCGTAGCCGCCCGGGTTGAGGATGATGCCATCGGCCCGGCCTGCCGCCGACTGGATCTCATCGATGAGGTCACCCTCGTGGTTGGACTGAAAAAAGTCCACCTGAACATCCATCTGGGCACAGCCCGCCTCGATATAATCCAGCAGTGTATTGAAATCGATCTGCCCCTCCATGCCCGGCTCCGTGAACTGGGTCAGGTTGAGGTTGGGACCGTTAATGACTAAAAATTTCATCCAGCGCCTCCATTGCCGCCGTCACGGCATCCGCAGGGGTGGTCTTGTTGGGGATCACAGCATCCGCTGCCGCCAGATAGAGCGGGCGGCGCTGGGCTTCCATGGTTTTCAGGGCCTCAGGGCTGGTGGAAAGGGGCCTTCCTCCGCCCACCAGCAGATCTTCCAGCGGCCGGTCGATAAAGAGCACGATACCGTTGGCGTGGAGCGCCCGGAGGTTTGCCGGGTCTTTGACCACGCCGCCGCCGCAGGAGATGACCTGCCGGTTCTCCCGGGCAAAGCGGGCGGTCTGCACGGCTTCCAGCTTCCGGAAGCCTGCCTCCCCCTCAGCGGCAAAGATGTCCGGGATGCTCCGGCCGTCGGCCTTGACGATCTCCTCGTCCAGATCCACGAACCGCTTGCCCAGCCGTTCCGCCAGAGCGCGGCCCAGGGTGGATTTGCCCGAGGAGGGCATCCCGATGAGGGCAATGTTCAGCTGTTCCCGCCGCAGTTCGCTGGTCACACGGGCGATCTCGGCACCGGCATCCTCAAACTTGCGGTCGAGGAAAAATTCTGCCGCGTACACTGCCTGCGCCACCAGCATTTCCAGGCCGCCGACGGCAACGGGCACCCCCAGCTCCTCGGCCCGGAGGATGAGCTCGGTCTTATCGGGATTATAGATGACATCGATCACGGCTTCCAGCCCGGGCATGGAGGTGATATCCAGGGCGCTCACGCCCACATTGGGGTACATGCCCACCGGCGTGGTGTTGATGATGATCTGCGCCCCGGTGGTCAGGGCCTGAGCATAAGTCAGCTCTCCCTTTTCGGGGTCAGGATGGCGGCTGACGGTATAGATCTGTTTCGCGCCCCGGTCATGGGCCACGGCCCAGGTGGTGTTGTGGGTGCCGCCGGTGCCCAGAATGAGCACGGTCCTGTCCTTGAACTCCACCCCGTGTGCATCGCACAGGTAGGAGAAGCCGGGATAATCGGTGTTGTAGCCGTAGAGCAGGCCGTTCCTGTTGACGATGGTGTTCACGGCGTTGATGGCCTTGGCGTGGGGGTCGATGTAGGAGCAGTACTCCATGACCACCAGCTTATAGGGGATGGTGACATTGATGGCCCTGAACTGCCGCCGGGTCAGAAAGGCCCGGACTTCCTCTTCCGTGGGCAGGGGGCACAGGTCGTACCGGTAGCCGCAGAGCATCTCGTGGATGACCTTGGAGTAGGAGTGGCCCAGCCGCCCGCCGATGAGTCCGTATTCCATTTACAGCACCTCCTTGCGGTAGCCGGTGGGGTCCTCCATCCAGGCCATGCCGTATCTTGCGGTGAGCAGGTCGCCCACGGCCAGCGCGGCGGCGCAGGTCTGCACAATGGCGGCCCGGGGCACGATGCAGGGGTCGTGGCGGCCCTGAATGGACAGCTCCGCGTCCTTCTTTGCCATATAATCCACCGTGTCCTGCGTCTTGTAGATGCTGGGGGTAGGCTTGACCGCCGTGCGGAACACCACGGGCATTCCGTTGGAGATGCCGCCGTTCAGGCCCGCATTGTGGTTGGTGGCGGTGACGATGCGCTCCCCCTGCATCCGGAAGGCATCGTTGGCCTCCGAGCCCTTCTGGTCCGCAAAGCCGAAGCCGGAACCGAACTCGATGCCCTTGACCGCCGGGATGGAGAAGGCCAGGTGAGCGAGCTTGCTCTCCACGCTGTCGAAATAGGGTTCACCCACGCCTGCGGGCAGGCCCAGAATGGCGGTCTCCAGCACGCCGCCCACACTGTCGCCCTCGGCACCGGCGGCACGGATGGCAGCTTTCATGGGTTCCTCCACACTGCCGTCCAGCAGGGCAAAGCCCTCGGACTTGTTCAGCAGTGCCTCGGCCTGCGCCGCCAGCGCGGCGGGATCGTCCAGCGCAAAGGGGGCATCGCCGATCCCGGCACACCGCCCGATGTGAGTCACGATCTCGATCCCGGCCCGGTTCAGGGCTCCCAGCACCAGAGCGCCGCCCGCCACCAGCGCGGCGGTGACGCGGCCCGAAAAGTGGCCGCCGCCCCGGGCATCCTGATAGCCGTGGTACTTGGCGTAGGCAGTGTAATCCGCGTGGCCGGGCCGCAGCAGGTCAGCCGTTTTGGCATAGTCGCCGCTGCGGGTGTTCTGGTTTTCGATCATCAGGGCAATGGCAGTGCCGGTGGTACGGCCGTTGACCACACCGGATAAAAACTGCACCGCATCCCCCTCCACACGGGGGGTGGAAAGGCCGTCGCCCCGGGCACGGCGCTTGTCCATGCAGGCAGCAAGAAAGGCTTCGTCCACAGGCACGCCCGCCGCCATGCCGTCCAGCACCGCGCCGACAGCCCTGCCGTGGCTCTCGCCAAAAATGGTCAGCGAAAGGTCGCTGCCAAAGGTGTTTTTCATGGCTTACTCCTCCACACCCAGCAGGGGGCGCAGCCCCTCCACGGGGATGGTCTCGGCCCGCCAGCAGCCCAGACCCGGCACCTTGATCACCGTGATCTGGCCGCCCTGGGCCTTTTTATCGTGCAGCATCTCGGCCAGCACCTTTTCCTTGTTATAGGTGGTGCGGGTGGGCAGGCCAATGCGGCGGTAGACCGCCCGCACCCGCTTCTGCAGCGCCTTGGATTCGATCATGGGCAGCATCCCCAGCGCCACGCACTCGCCGTGGAACAGGCCCACGGTGCGGCGGCCCTTGATGCCCTTGACGGCCTCGATGCCGTGGCCGATGGTGTGGCCGAAGTTCAGGGCCTTGCGCATCCCGCGCTCAGTCTCATCCTGCTCCACGACGTTCTTCTTGAACCGCAGGCTGCGGTAGATGATCTCGCTGATCTGGGTATCGATATCGCCCTTTTCAAAGATGGCGAACAGCTCGGGGTCCGCCAGCAGGCCCGCCTTGACCGCCTCCGCCAGACCATTGATGTAGTGGCGGCGGGGCAGGGTGGAAAGGGTGGCCGGGTCCACGATGACCAGCTTGGGCTGCCAGAACGCGCCCACGATGTTTTTGGTATCGCCCAGATCCACAGCGGTCTTGCCGCCGATGGAGGAATCGATCATGGAAAGGGTGGTGGTGGGGCAGTTGATAAAATCAATGCCCCGCATGTAGATGGCAGCGGCAAATCCGGCCAGATCCCCGACCACGCCGCCGCCCACGGCCACCACCAGGTCACCGCGGCCCATGTTGAACTCCAGCATCTGCCGGAGCACCGTTTCCAGGATCTTGAAGCTCTTGCTGGCCTCGCCCTGCGGCACCGTGATGATGGTGGATTCCCGGCACTGGTCGGCCACGCGCTGGGCATACTCGGCAGGCACACCGCTGTCGGTGACAACGGCCACCTTGCGGTCCAGCCGGGCAAACTGGTACAGGTTTTCCAGTGCACCGTTTTTCAGGATGATATCATAACTGCGCTCGCCCAGATTCATGGTGAGCTTTGTCCCGATGAAATCGCTCATTTCGTATACACTCCTAACAGCCGTACCGTGCGGCAGACATGATTCAGCTCGCGCAGCAGCGCGGCGGTCTTTTCGGCGGCGGGGTCTCCCACCAGCTCGACATAAAAATAATAATCAAAGGGGACGTGGGGCAGCGGGCGGCTCTTGATGGACTCCATATCGTAGCCGCTGGCACCGATGACCTGAATGACCTCGGCCAGCTTGCCGGGCTTGTTGTCCACCGTGAACAGCAGCGAGAACCGGTTGCCCGCCGTGGGCTTTTCGCGGCTGAGCACGATAAAGCGGGTGGTGTTGTCCCCGTCGGTGTTGATGCGCGGCACCAGCACCTCCAGCCCGTACAGCGCCGCCGTTTCCACGCTGGCAATGGCGGCCTTGGTCCGGTCGCCGCTCTCCGCCACAAACTTTGCCGCCATGGCCGTGTTGG
>OLZE01000748.1_pt1 | contig 19401 bp, 20 predicted proteins | sample 1674091 | NCBI WGS metagenome assembly OLZE01 (sample SAMEA103958143, study PRJEB25191) | human gut metagenome | biome: human-associated habitat [ENVO:00009003]; feature: intestine environment [ENVO:2100002]; material: feces | place: Germany | collected 2013/2015
CAGGCGACAGCAAATATCGTGCATGCCCACTGATCCGTAAGATGGTTCGTGGTGGTAACCTTGGAGCAAAGAGCGGCAAGGGATTCTATGTATACAATGCTGATCGTACAAAGACTCCGGTCGATGCTCAGTAAAATAAATATTTATGGAGGAAAATTAGATCATGGATTTCACTTTAGACAAGAAACATGAAATGGCGCGTTCCTTATTCAAGGAATTTGCTGAAACAGAAGTAAAACCGCTTGCACAGGAAACAGATGAGACAGAAGCTTTCCCGGCAGAAACGGTTAAGAAAATGCAGAAATACGGATTCATGGGAATCCCGGTTCCGAAAGAATATGGTGGACAGGGTTGTGATCCTCTTACATACGTTATGTGCGTAGAAGAGTTATCTAAAGTTTGCGCAACCACAGGTGTTGTTGTATCTGCACATACATCTCTCTGCATCGATCCGATCATGACATATGGTACAGAAGAGCAGAAACAGAAATATGTAAAACCACTTGCAACAGGCGAGAAGTTAGGTGCATTCGCATTAACTGAGCCGGGGGCTGGTACTGATGCACAGGGTGCACAGACAAAAGCTGTTTTAGATGGTGACGAGTGGGTATTAAATGGATCAAAATGCTTCATTACCAATGGTAAAGTTGCAGATGTTTATATTGTAATCGCTATCACAAGCATTACAGAGGACAAGAGAGGAAGAAAGAAAAAGAACTTCTCCGCATTTATCGTAGAAAAAGGTGCTCCAGGATTCTCCTTCGGAACAAAAGAGAAGAAGATGGGTATCCGTGGATCTTCTACCTATGAGTTAATTTTTGAAGACTGCAGAATTCCAAAGGATGCGTTACTTGGACCTGAAGGAAAAGGATTCCCAATCGCTATGCATACATTAGATGGTGGACGTATTGGTATCGCTTCCCAGGCACTTGGTATTGCAGAAGGTGCATTAGAGCGCGCAATCGCTTATACAAAAGAAAGAAAGCAGTTTGGTCGTTCTATCGCACAGCAGCAGAATACACAGTTCAAGTTAGCTGATATGGCAACAAGAATTGAAGCCGCTCAGATGTTAGTTTATAAAGCAGCAATGGCAAAAGCAAACCAGAAAGTTTACTCTGTAGAAGCTGCAAAAGCAAAATTATTCGCAGCAGAGACAGCAATGGCTGTTACAACAGAAGTTGTTCAGTTATTCGGTGGATACGGATATATCAGAGAGTACGATGTAGAGCGTATGATGCGTGATGCTAAGATCACTGAGATCTACGAGGGTACAAGCGAAGTCCAGCGTATGGTAATCTCCGGTGCACTGTTAAAGTAATTTCGAATCAATCCGCGTAAAATTTAAACATATAAAACATAAGGAGTGAAAAATACATGAATATCGTAGTATGTATTAAACAGGTTCCTGATACAAAGGGCGGCGTTAAGTTCAACCCGGATGGAACGCTTGACAGAGCAGCAATGCTTGCTATCATGAACCCAGATGACAAAGCAGGTCTTGAAGCAGCATTAAGAATCAAAGATGAGACAGGAGCAAAAGTTACAGTTCTTACCATGGGACTTCCAAAGGCTGATGCAGTTCTTCGTGAAGCATTAGCAATGGGTGCTGATGAAGCAGTTCTTGTAACAGACCGCGTATTAGGTGGAGCTGATACATGGGCAACATCTACCACAATCGCTGGTGCACTTCGTAACTTAGACTATGACCTGATCATCACAGGACGTCAGGCTATCGATGGTGATACTGCACAGGTTGGTCCTCAGATCGCTGAGCATCTTGGACTTCCGGTTATCTCTTACGCAGCAGACATCAAAGTAGAGGGTGATTCTGTTGTTGTAAAACGTCAGTACGAAGACAGATATCATGAGTTAAAAGCAAAAATGCCTTGTCTGGTAACTGCTCTTTCTGAATTAAATGAGCCGCGTTACATGACACCGGGCGGAATCTTCGATGCATTTGACAAAGAAGTAACCGTTTGGGGCAGAGCAGACTTAAAGGATGTTGACGATTCTGATCTTGGTTTAAAGGGATCTCCTACTAAGATTGCAAAAGCATCTGATAAAGTTGCAAAGGGTGCTGGTGAGAAAGTAAACCTTGATCCGGCAGAATCCGTAGCATATTTGATCGGTAAATTCAAAGAGAAACACATTATCTAATAAAAAAAGGAAAAGTGGTGAATAACATGGCATTAGAAGAATATAAAGGAGTATTTGTCTTTGCACAGCAGGTAGATAACGTATTAGATGGCGTTGCATTTGAGTTACTTGGAAAAGGCAAAGACTTAGCAAAAGATTTAGGTACAGACGTAACTGCTGTATTAATTGGTTCTGGTGTAAAAGGATTAGCAGATCAGTTAGCTGAGTATGGTGCTGACAAAGTTATCGTAGTAGATGATCCTGAATTAAAAGACTACAGAACAGAGCCGTATGCTCATGCATTAGCATCTGTAATTAACGAGTTCAAACCTGAAATCATGTTAGTTGGTGCAACTGCTATCGGCCGTGACTTAGGACCTACTGTTTCTGCAAGAGTAAAAACAGGTCTGACAGCAGACTGTACATCTCTTGAGATCGGTGATTTCCCACTGGTTGCTGCACCTGGTAAAGAATCAGAGCAGAAACACAACCAGTTATTAATGACACGTCCTGCATTTGGTGGTAACACCATCGCAACAATTGCCTGCCCGGACAACCGTCCTCAGATGGCAACTGTACGTCCAGGTGTTATGCAGAAGATCGCTCCGATCAGCGGTGCAAAAGCAAACGTTGTAGAGTACAACCCGGGATTTACACCAAACAACAGATATGTTGAGATCTTAAACATCGTAAAAGCTGTTAAGAGCACAGCAAACATTATGGAAGCAAAGATCCTTGTTTCCGGTGGTCGTGGAGTTGGTTCCAAAGAGAACTTCAAACTTTTGGAAGATCTTGCAGAGGTACTTGGCGGTACTGTAAGCTGCTCCCGTGCAGTTGTAGAGAATGGCTGGTTACCAGTTGATTTACAGGTAGGTCAGACTGGTAAAACTGTTCGTCCTCAGATCTACTTTGCAATCGGTATTTCCGGAGCAATCCAGCACGTAGCTGGTATGGAAGATTCTGACCTGATCATCGCAATCAACAAAGATGAAGATGCTCCAATCTTCGACGTAGCTGATTACGGTCTGGTTGGTGATCTGAATAAGATCGTTCCTGCTTTAACAACAGCATTAAAAGCTGAGTTAGGCAAATAATACATAGGTGAATAACCTGTAAGATAGAAAGCCCGTCTTTCGTGTGCGGCTTCTGTGAGGAAGCTGACAGGAAGGACGGGCTTTTTGCTGGGAGCTGGAGAAAATTTGAGGCTTCTTGTTTGGAGTTGGAGGAAATTTGAGGCTCTTGGTCAGGAGTTGAGGGAAAATATACTTAGTTGTTTGTCAAAATCGTTATGGTACAGTTTTTCTGATCCTCAGATACGGAGTCGACCGTGATCGTATATCCGGTATCAATGGTCAACTGTCCGTTGTTGTCATACCAGCCAAAGCCTGTGGCAGTGCCTCCGATCACGTCACCGTCCCGGTAAGAGCCATTTCCGTTATTGACCAGTCTAAGATCCGCCTGCCGTTATTGGTGGAATCGTAGACAGGACTGTAGTTATCAGCAGTCAGATAGGGGGTACCGTATTCGTCGTTTGCAAGGGTGGCATCGACGTGATAAATACGAAGTCCGCCGGAAGAAAACAGACCGTCATAATTACCATTCGGGGTGATATAGTCAAGGATCATGTATTCTGAAAAATAACTGGAAGCATCAGTGCGCGGTATGATCAGACAGCTTCCTTAATTTTTCGCCATCTAAATCCGGCAGGGTGGAAGCCCACCAGGATGCCGTACAGCCATACCAGAAATCAGCATTGCCTCCGCTTGGAACAGAAAGGCAGAGAGCGTCGATATAGCCATCGCCGTCAGAATCATAATTGGTATAGTCGATCGTATCATTTAAACCGGAAAGAACCTCACGCACCAGCGTTTCGTATCCATCGTTCGTTTTTTCGTAGGATGCGATCGTACCTTTCGCTGTGTAATGAAATACATTTCCGGTCATATGCAGTGATCCGTATGAAGCACGGTCAAAATAACTAGTCAGGCTCTCACAGGGATAAAATTCAGTATTGTCTGTGCCAAACAGATAGGAGGAAATTTCTTCATCGGACAGGCGTCTGTCTGTATCATGGTAAAAACTCTTTTCTTATAAATATATGGTTAGCTTTGCACGCAAAAAGCAGAAAGTCAATGGCATTTATTGATAATTAAGGAAACAATAAAAATATAAAAAAGTGGTAGTGCAATTCTGAGAATGGCACAATTTTAGGATTTTAGGATTAACGCAATCTAAGATTGCGGAAAATTCTGCCAGATGTTATACTTAGTAACGTTGCAGAGATACAGGATGCCGGAAATTTATACTGATCCACAAATGGCTCGTCCTGTGTTTCGTATAAAATTACATAAAAACGAGAAAAGAGGAAGGGACTATGAACAAGAAAAAGTTCTCCACAAAGTTTCTTGTGGAAATGGCACTTTTAGTTGCCATCATTCTTATCATGGCTTTTACCCCACTCGGATACATTAAGACGGCAGGTATTGAGATTACACTGATCGTTGTTCCGGTGGCGGTAGGAGCTGTTACTTTAGGGCCTGCGGCTGGTGCAATTTTAGGAGGTGTATTTGGACTTGCCAGTTTTTTGCGCTGCTTCGGACTGAATGCATTTGGTGCGATGCTTCTTAGCATCAATCCGTTTCTGGCATTTTTGCTGTATGTACCGACCCGTATCCTGACGGGCTGGCTGACAGGACTGATTTATCAGGGAATCCGCAAAACAAAAATACCATCGAATGTATCAATCACAATCGCGAATCTGTGCTGTCCGCTTTTAAATACCACGTTTTTTATGAGCATGCTGGTATTTGGGTTTTACCAGACCGAGTACATCCAGTCGTTTGTTCAGACGCTTGGTGTCAGCAATCCATTTTTGTTTGTGATAGCATTTGTCGGAATCAACGGACTGGTTGAGGCGGTGGTATGTTTTATCGTCGGAACCGCAATTTCCGCGGCTTTGAAGAAAGCATTGAAATATAGTTAATTGGATGGAATATGGTAAAAATTGGATGAAAATAAAAACATGACATTACGAAGTAAATATGGATGCGGGATTGCGGAATGAGCATGCAAGTGTTATACTTAATAACGTTGTAAAATTACATATTACAAGAAAAGAGGAAGAGACTATGACTCAGAAAAAGTTTTCCACAAAGTATCTTGTGGAGATGGCACTTTTAGTTGCTATCATTCTCATCATGGCTTTTACCCCGATCGGATATATCAGAACAGCTGGTCTTGAGATCACGCTGATCGTCGTTCCGGTAGCGGTAGGAGCTGTTACGTTAGGACCGGCGGCAGGCGCAATCTTAGGCGGCGTGTTCGGTGTTACAAGTTTCATCCAGTGCTTCGGCATGAGCCCATTTGGTGTTGCACTGCTTGGAATCAACGGATTTTTAACATTTTTAGTATGCGTACCTACCCGTATTTTAATGGGATGGCTGACTGGTCTGATCTATAAAGGACTTCGTAAAACAAAGCTGCCGTCAGGTGCATCTGTTACGATCAGCAACCTTTGCTGTCCGCTGCTGAACACCACATTTTTTATGGGAATGTTAGTGATTGGATTTTACAATACGGAATACATCCAGTCATTTGTATCAGCTCTTGGTGCAAAAAATGCATTGCTGTTCATTTTAGCATTTGTAGGTGTCAACGGACTGGTTGAGGCAATTGTCTGCTTTGTTGTGGGAACGGCGATTTCAGCAGCTCTCAAAAAGGCATTGAAATATAATTAAATTGAATGAAATATAATATAATTGAGGAATCCTCTTATATGCAGGTTGTTGTCTGTATGTGAGGGGATTTTTTTGCGGTAACATGGGAAATGGAGATCAAAATAAGAAAAAGTCTCAAAAGTGCAGATTGACATTTGCGTCTGGTGCATTGTAAGCTAAAATGGTTAGAAAATACTAACCAAAGTTAGATGGAAAATGAGCGAAGGTAAAGTAAAAAGAAAAATTATATTTCTGATTTTTGCAGCAGTCATGGTTGTGGCAGGTGGCTGTGGTACCGATGGGGGAGATACCGAGGCGAGCAGAGATCTCTTTGCAATGGACACATATATGACGGTAACTGCTTATGGCAAAGGAGCCACAGAGGCCGTGGATCAGGCGGCAGATGAGATCAGCCGGCTGGATCAATTGTTGTCTACGGGAAATGAGGACAGTGAGATATATAAAATCAATCAGAGCGGAGATGGAATACTCTCGGAGGAGACAGCATATCTGGTGGAACGCTCACTGGATCTGTATGAAGCTACAGATGGTGCATTTGATATTGCGATTTATCCGGTTATGAAAGCATGGGGATTTACAGATGACAATTTCAGGGTGCCGGACGCAGACGAACTTAAGGATCTGCTCACGCTGACAGATGCATCGGATATTTCTTATGATAAAGAGACATCGCAGATCGCTTTTAAAAAGGACGGAATGCAGATCGACTTTGGAGGAATCGCGAAAGGTTATACTTCTGCACGTATCATGGATATTTTTCGTGCCTGCGGGATCAAGAGCGGACTGGTCAATCTTGGTGGAAATGTGCAGGCACTTGGAACAAAGAAGGATGGAAGCAGCTGGCGCGTGGCAGTGCAGGACCCACAGGATACAGATCAGTATCTTGGGGTGCTTTCCATACAGGATAAGGCGGTGATCACTTCCGGCGGTTATGAACGTTATTTTGAGCAGGACGGCAGGACATATCATCATATCATAGATCCCAAAACCGGTTATCCGGTGGAGAACGGGTTAATTTCCGTTTCCATTGTCACAGCAGATGGAACGCTTGCGGACGGACTTTCTACATCCGTTTTTATTATGGGGAAAGAAGCCGCAACGGAATATTGGAGAAATCACAGTGATGAATTTGACATGATTCTGATGACGGATGACAGGGAAATCTATGTCACAGAGGGAATCGCAGACAGTTTTGAGTCGGAAATGGATACGAAGATCATTGAAAAAAAAGTATAAACGAATGATTTGGTATGGAGACAAGTATGAAAAATATTTCAGGAATTGTACCCGTCATTCTGGCAGCGGTGGTGGGAATTGGTGCAGTGGTTTCCCTGAGTGATTATACAGCACCGGTTTATGGTTCAGAGTCAGAAGATGAACTGACAGAGACGGAAACTATTATCGAAAGTGCCGGTATGGAGTCGGTAGAAGAGACGGAAATTGAAAATACGGAAGCGGCTGCTGTTTTAGACGGTGCGTTTGATCTTGCAGACGGAACTTATGAAGGCAGTGCGAACGGATTTTCCGGTAAGATCAAAGTTTCAGTTGTGATAAAAAATCAGACGATCCGGTCGATCAATATTTTGAGTAATTCAGATGATGCAGCCTTTTTCAATCGTGCAAAAGAAGGTGTGACAGCGAGCATCCTTGCAAAGCAGAGTACGGATGTGGATACGGTTTCCGGTGCAACATACAGTTCAAGAGGAATCATGAATGCAGTAAACGCAGGAGTATCAGTATGCTTATGCAGCGCTGAGCTTGACAAGGGTGCATTTGATACCGTATCGAGAGCAACAACCAATCACGGACTGCACAGGGGAAGTTATCAGTGTACGTCAGAAATTACAAAAAAAGATGGTACAAAGCTCAAAGTGGCATATTATACAGGAGCAGCCACCGGTGTGCTGACGAACGGAGAGACTTTTTCCTATGATAAAAATGAGATTGAAAGCTATGTGGTAACAGGACTTAAATATGTTCCAGTCAAAGTAAAAACTGAAGATTATGAAGCTTTTAAAGCAGCATATACCGTAGTGGAAAATGGCAGTACTTTATCCGGTGGATTTTCGGAGGAAAATCTGAAAAACTATACGGATCTGGTTGCAGAAGTAACAGAAAACACCAATGGTCTAAAAACAGTTACCCAAAATGAGGACGGAAGTTTTTCGTTTGCTGCGAGAGTAAACAATGGAACGGATTCCGGAATCAAGGACGCTGCATTAAAAACAGCAGAGAATATTACAACAACGGTAAAAGAGGCAAACGGTTCTTACGGAGAATTTCTTCGTGTCGATCTGACTGGGGAGGGCTACGGTGCACTTGGTGCTGATATGCAGGCAGTAGAGTGGACTTATTATGGATCCGACAGTACTTATACCGATCCACTTCAATCTTATGGAACCAAGTTTGCATCAGATAACTGGATGCACAAAGCACAGGGAATCCAGCTTGGTCTTACAGATTCACTGCGTTGTAAACTGCCGGCGGGAACAGACGGAACCGGATACTGGACAATCACGGTATATGCACTTGGTTACAATGATTACACGGTAAAATTTAAGGTAACCGATGCAAATATTGTTAAGGATGAAGAGGAAACGGTGGATACGACGGCACTTGAAGCTGCAATTAAAAGTGCAGAGAACTTAACTGAGAGTGATTATACGGCAGCAAGCTGGTCTGATCTTTGCGTTGAATTGAAAGAGGCAAAAGATGAGCTTGCGGCTCCGCACACGCAGTCTACTGTAGATGAGGCAACAGAGCATCTGAATGCTGCAATCAAAGCACTGGTAAAGGCAGAGACAAAGGAAGAAACAAAAACAGATGTTACAAAACTTAACGCTGTAATCGAGAAAGCGGAGGCATTAAAGCAGAGTGATTACACAGCAGAGAGCTGGAAAAATTTACAGACTGCGCTCGATGCTGCAAAGAAACTTACAGATGCAACAGCAGAACAGACTGTAGTAGATCAGGCAGCAAGTGATCTGGAAACAGCGATTTTGGCGCTGGTAAAAGCTGATACGGAAAATACCGGAACTACAGACAAAAAGAAAAAACCGGCAGTTGGAACGGTGAAAACAGTTGGACAGATCAAGTATAAAGTAACCGGAAAAAATACAGTAACTGTAAATAAATATGCAAAGAAAAACATTACAAAGGCATCTATTCCTGCAACGGTTAAAATCAACGGATATACATTTAAGGTAACTGCAATTGCAGACAGCGCATTTTCCGGATGCAGTAAACTTACGAAAGTTACGGTTGGTTCTAATGTAAAGGCAATCGGAAATAAATCATTTTATAAATGTACAAAACTTACCACATTTACGGCATCTTCTACCGGATTAAACAAGATTGGAAAGGAAGCGTTTTCCGGTGATAAAAAACTTGCAAATATCACATTAAAGACAACAAAACTGAAAAAATCAGGTGTTGGAAAGGATGCATTCAAGAACATTAAGAAAAATGCAACCTTTAAAGTACCGGCAAAAAAAGTTTCTGATTATAAAGCTATTTTTAAGTCAAAGGGTGCTGGAAAAAATATTAAGATAAAGAAACTGTAGGGTGAAAAAATATTCTTTTGTTAAAAAACAGGGGGTGAAGAGACCTTATTGTAGAATGGAATGTGTAATTGAACCTTTGAGGAGGAAACAAAAACAATCACCCTCACACTTCCGGAGAGTGAGATACAGAACATGGCGGTAGGTTTTGGTTCTATGGATTATATTTTTGAAAATAAAAATATGAAACAGAAACGATATCGCAGGAAGCGTATGAAATGTGCAGAGCGGATCTGACAGAGCGTGCAGTAGAAGAGAAGGATATGCTTGTGCTGGCAAAGGAAGAGGAAAATATTGTTGTCAATAAACCTGCCCTGTCACAGATCCGGTCGATCTGTGAACTTGCAACACTAGAATGTTATTATCACAATGTGGAAAAGTCCGCGAAAACAAAAGGTACCGGATTGGCACATGTGGGAGAAAAAGAAAAAAATTCTGGATCGAATACACCGGAGTTGCTAAGACTGAAATCGACATGTCGGATGTAAATATGAAAGATAATCGTAACAGATACAATGAGGAAATAGAAAAATATCAGAGTATGGATCAGTTTCAGGTTGGCATTGCAGTATTTGATCCGGGTACGACAGAAACGCAATTTTATGATAATGTAAGATCTGTCTGTGAAATGATGAACAACAATATTAGCATTTCAGTGGGAGTTACCTGGGCAGAGCACGGAAAAGAATTTAATGAGAAGATCATGGAAGCTGACTGGCGGATGTATGAACAGAAAAATGCATATCATCAACAGCAGCAGGCTGCACAACAGGAACTGCTGCAATAAATGTTTGAAAGAATAGTATATAACTCCCCTGCATACAATGTAAAAACAAGTATTGCAGGGGAGTTTTTGTGAAAACCTATATTGAGGAAAGAGCTATGGAAATAGCCAGATATATTATTGATAATAATACGACGGTGCGTCAGGCGGCGAAACATTTTGGGATTAGCAAGAGTACGGTACATAAAGATGTTACAGAACGCCTTGTCCAGGTCAATCCATCGCTTGCAGCGGAGGCACGCAAAGTGTTAGATGTCAATAAATCCGAGCGCCATATCCGTGGTGGACTTGCAACAAGGGAGAAATATCTGCATCAGCATGCATAAAACGTAAAAGCGTGTTTATTAAAACAAATGGGCGTGTTTCATAAAACAAAAGTTTATTAAAACAAAAACGTGTTTCATAAAACGGGAAAATGTATTTCAGGAGATGGAAAAATACAATTTACAAAATTGCACAATGAGTTCCATGAAATGCATAAAAAGTTTGTGAAATTAAAACTATTATGTGAGTTCGTGGAATACGCTATAATAATCACACGACGTGCAGCAGAGAAAGCGATCGCAAAGATTGCTTTCTCTGTTTTTTTGTCGGCAAAAATAATTATTTTATCAAAAGAATGAGGAGAGAAAAATATGCCAAAAACAAAGTTACAGGAAGTCGTATTTACTATTTTAATGGTGTTCGTCATGGTGTACGCAATGATCTGCTACAACATTGCACTGAACATGGGAGGAATGAGCAACGTTGTATTTTTAAATGCATTTCATGAACTGATCATTATGGGACCGCTTGCGTTTATTCTTGACTTTTTCCTCTATGGATCACTGTCCAAAAAACTTGCATTTCGTATCGTGACACCGGGCATGGACAAACCGATCATGCTGATCCTTGCCATTTCATCAATCACAGTCTGTCTGATGTGTCCGACAATGAGCCTGGCAGCAACACTTTTATTTAAACATGCAGGAAAAGAAGTGATCGCAGTGTGGCTTCAGACAACAGCACTGAATTTCCCAATGGCATTTTTCTGGCAGATCTTTTTTGCAGGTCCGCTTGTGAGAACTATTTTCGGAATGATCTTTAAAGAAAAAGAAGAACAGGTCATGAAAGAGGAAAGCGAATTTTTAGAGGGCGGAAGTGTCAGAAATTAAAAAGTTATTCCATGTCCGGTATTGGGAAAAATCAGCGCAGCAGCGCAGTCCGCGAGAAATAAGAGTATCAGCACACTGTTGAAGCCACGTCTGAAGCCTGGCGGCAGGGAAAACCAGAGTTTTCGGAAAATTTCAGAAAACACGCAGATCCAGAGCATGCCGGCAACACCAAATCCGACTGCTGACAGAAGGCAGATATATCCGTGAAAATTAAAAGGATAACTGCTGTAATCCCAGTATCGTAAATCGAAAAAGATATCAAGGAACCATCCGATCACAAGTTCTAAAGCTGTTCCGAGAAGGGCAGTTTTTATGAATATTGTGAGCGGGTGGTATTTTGTTTTAAAAAGAAAAAGTCGGTTTGATTTGTGGAGAGACCTGATGGATATAGTTTCTCTGGAAGAATGAAACAGACAGTAAAATACTACCGCTCCGATGCCATAAACGGGGAGCCAGGGACCATAAAAAAATCCGCGGTTGCGAAAAGTATTATCTTTTGCAATGAAGATAAGGGTTTCCCAGAGAAATCCCCAAAAGCTTCCAAGAAAGAAGAAGTGGATCAGCAGGGAAACTGCATCCTGTATAGAGTTCTGCTCCGGTGCGCAGAGTTTTGAAAAATCCGGGAGATTGGAATGTCTTTTCATGTGGATAGTATGACCGGAGATGGAAAGGGATATGTATTTTTGTTTTACAATTCATAGATTTTAAAATATATCAGATTGGTTTTTAAACAGAAATTCTCAGGTAAGTGTCTTTTACAATTAAGTGATATTTGAGCCACAAGCATGTATTTTTTTAATAAAAATGACAAAATACCGTAATGTAGGGAAAAACGCCTTGTAAACTCCTAAAACGTATCTTATAATAAGTATCATTAAAGCTTGTATCAGGGAAGGATATGCTTTTGAAAAGGGCATCGTCATGAACAGATTGCAGGCAACGAAAACATCAGGAGGAAGAAGATCAATGGATCATGAGAAAGTAATTGTCATTGATTTTGGCGGTCAGTACAACCAGCTGGTTGCGAGACGTGTCAGAGAATGCAATGTTTACTGTGAAATATATTCCTACAAGACGGATATCGCGCAGATCAAGGCAATGAATCCAAAGGGAATCATTCTTACCGGCGGTCCGAACAGCTGCTATGAAGCTGATTCACCGACCTGTTCAAAAGAATTATTTGAACTCGGCGTGCCGGTTTTAGGACTCTGCTATGGTGCGCAGTTGATGATGCACGTACTTGGAGGAAAGGTGGAAAAGGCACCTGTCCGTGAATATGGTAAGACCGAGGTTATGGTCGATACGTCATCACCGTTATTTACCGGCGTATCAGAAAATACGATCTGCTGGATGAGTCATTTCGATTATATTTCAAAGGCTGCACCGGGATTTAACATCGTTGCACATACGGCGGATTGTCCGGTTGCCGCAGCAGAGAACCAGGAGAAAGGATTATTTGCAATCCAGTTCCACCCGGAAGTGCTTCACACACAGGAAGGCACAAAGATGCTTCACAACTTTGTACGCGGCATCTGCGGTTGTGAGGGAACCTGGAGAATGGATTCTTTTGTTGAGAATACGGTAAAAGAGATCCGTGAAAAAGTCGGTAACGGAAAAGTACTGCTTGCCTTATCCGGCGGTGTGGATTCTTCCGTTGCAGCAGGTCTGTTATCCCGTGCAATCGGAAAACAGCTTACCTGTGTGTTCGTAGACCATGGTCTTCTCCGCAAAAATGAGGGCGACGAGGTCGAAGAAGTATTCGGACCAAACGGACAGTTTGATCTGAACTTTATCCGTGTCAACGCACAGGACCGTTATTATGGAAAATTAGCCGGTGTGACAGAGCCGGAGCATAAACGTAAGATCATTGGTGAGGAGTTCATCCGTGTCTTTGAGGAAGAGGCAAAGAAGATCGGTGCCGTTGATTTCCTTGCACAGGGAACCATTTATCCGGATGTCGTTGAGAGCGGACTTGGCGGAGAGTCAGCCGTCATCAAATCCCACCACAACGTAGGCGGTCTGCCGGACTTCGTTGATTTCAAAGAAATCATTGAGCCGCTCCGCAACCTTTTCAAGGATGAGGTAAGAAAAGCCGGACTTGAACTTGGCATCCCGGAAAAACTTGTTTTCCGTCAGCCATTCCCGGGACCGGGACTCGGTATCCGTATCATCGGAGAAGTAAATGCCGAGAAAGTCAAGATCGTGCAGGATGCCGATGCCATCTACCGCGAGGAAGTGGACAAGGCAGTGGAGGAATACACCAAAGCAAACGGAAAGGCACCATCCTGGATGCCGAACCAGTACTTTGCAGCACTGACCAACATGCGTTCCGTTGGAGTCATGGGAGATGAAAGAACGTATGATTATGCCATCGCCCTCCGTGCCGTAACCACTACCGATTTCATGACAGCCGAAAGCGCAGAAATTCCGTGGGATGTCATCGGAAGAACAACCAGCAGAATTGTAAATGAAGTGAAGCATGTAAATAGAGTAATGTACGATTGCACGGGGAAACCACCGGCAACGATTGAGTTTGAATAGTTGACGCTGGGCTACAAAGCCCGTAACCACGGGGCTTTGCGGCTTTGGGTGTTTGAAATTGCATTATCATTGCATTTTTATATTTCTTTGTGATACATTGCAGTATGCTGATTACTGGTATAATTAGCAATACTTTGAGAAGCTGACTGGTAGCTGAGAACCCCGGTCAGCTTCTTTGCAATCTCAATATTGGTGTTTGGATACAGATGACCATAAGTTCCTAGTGTCGTCTGTATTTTTTCATGTCCAAGACGCTCTTTAATCAGCAGTGGATTTTCGCCCATGCTGATAAGCAGGGAAGCATGCGAATGTCTCAGGGCATGAATTTTGATTCTGTGGACACCAGCTAAATTTGCCAATTTCTCTAATGCTCTTGGAAGCGTTGTTTTGCTGGTGGGTGTACTGTTATAACTCAGGACGAATCCACAATTTGGTAAAACCTTTGCCTGGACCGCCTTCCATTCTTGTAATTCCTTGATGGTATCAGCATCAATATAAATGGTACGGTTGCTTGCCTGCGTCTTAGGTTCAACGAATTTGTAGTCATTCATTGTTTTATAGTACAGTGTTTTACTAATAATCAGCATACCTGTTTCAAAATCAATATCATCCCACTGTAAGGCGGCAGCCTCTCCAATACGCATTCCAGTCATAAATAAAAGCCAGAACGAGATGAAGAGATAGTGCTCGTAGTAGTCACCTTTGTACAGCAGGGATATTACCTTCTGAAACTCCTCCAAAGTCCAGAAGTCGATCTTTACTTTTTTAGATTTGATATTGCCGATCATGCGGGCAGGATTCTTCTTTGCAAGTCCGAGGATAATCGCCCGGTCAAAAGCTAAACATAACATTCCCTGAACAATGCGTACATAGTTTGGACTGAATTGTTTTGCCAACTTGAGCTGCCAGGTCTGTACATTTATCGCTTCTATTTCGGACACTTTCTTCTTGTAGAAATAGGCAAAGTGTTTTTGAATGGTCGAGTAACGATTCTTGTAGGTACTTTCTTTCACCTGAGTTTTGTACCACGGAAGATAGATTTCTTCAATAAACTTTTTGAAGGTAATGTCTTCCTTCTTATCAGCTAATTCTTCCGTTGATGCAAGAATCAATTTGGAATACTCGGCACGGGCTTCTTTTTTTGTTGAGAATCCGCTGCGGTATTTTTGAATCTGTTTTCCGGTTACAGGATGATATCCGAGGTTGGCTCGAAAATAATAAGTGCCGTTTTCTGCTTTTTTAATTGGATCTTTTGCCATGATTTCACTCCTTACTAAAATGCAAAAAGCACGATCATTCTTGCTTATCGGGCAAAGTAATCCCTAATAATTCTTCAACGGCTTCTTTTGGAACCCTGTCTAATTTTCTGGATTGATAATAGGTATGCCCCTTTTCTACCATAAGTTCCTTTGCTTTTTTGATAATATCAGCAGCAAAGGAAGGACCGTAGCCTAATTCAATCAAATCCCTTTTTGTTACAGTTATCATGAATCTCCTTTCCACAGACAGGGAATCAACTTGATACCTGTCTATTATTATATCAAATTTTGAGTAAAAGTTCTCTAATAAAAGCGCTATAAGCTAAAATCCCAAAAGTCTATGTTATTCTTTCAGAAGCCAGTTCCTATGCCCGTTCCGGCCACGTAAAACGGTGTTACTTTGTAACTATTAAGCTGCAGGCGTGCGAAGATGCAAACTATCTGCAGTCACCTATATCAATCTCCCGAAAGATTTCTTTTGTTTTCAAGGTACGGCGAATGGATATATTACCCATTCAATTAAGGAATAGGGGCTTTTCCTTTAAGATTGAAAAATTTTAAGAAAAAATGATAAAAATAAAAGCTGCCTTGATTTGGCAGCCACGGAAATCTATTTGCGTTTTAGAGCCAGACGATTCAGCATGGAAATGAGCGCAAGCATATCCTCGTCATCGAGTTGTTTCATCAGATCAGTTGCTTTGTCAATCAGAGGAAGATTGTGCAGCTCTGAATCGAAGAACTGTTGAGGAGTGACTTCCAGATAGTCACAGATATCCAGAAAGCTCTGCATGGTAGGCAGAGAACGTCCGGAAGTGAGGGACTGGATGTAGCTTTTATTTTTGCCAAGATCCAGACTCATCTGATATTCAGATACATTTTTCTTTAAACGCAGTTCGCTGATGCGTTCTCCAATAAAGTTTTTATCCATACATTTACACCTCTCTTCCACATTTTAAACTATTTACTTACAGCAAATTACGGAATAAAATAGAGATATATTTGAAATATAGTGATTATTCCGTAATATAACCGTAATTTACTAAAATGATACAAAAAAAGAAATTATGGATGATAGAAAATGGATTTTGGGGTATGATGATAGCAAAGGAAGTGGATGTCTGTGCGGATTATAGGAAATGAGCAGGAAATTGAATGGGCGAAGGAAGCACTGCGGAATCAATGTAACGATTGTCCCTACTTGGACTGCTGTAATGAAAAGGCGAAAGAGGAGTCAAAGCAGTGTGGAACGGTTCGGTTTGGCTGCCGGGAGTATCTGAAAGAGAAGATTGAATTCGTAGTAGAAAAATAGATGTAGTATTTTGAACAAATATAAACACCATATATAGTATAAGCCTGAATTGACATGAGGAATATCTTGTGCTAGTATACTGATATAGTTTATTTTATGCACACCCTTTTTGGGGAGTTTCGGGATTCATAAGAATCTCCAAACTTACAGGAAACAGCAGGAGCTGATTCCTGGCATAAGTAGTTTATGTTTGTAGTGAGTGTCACGGTATGCCTTTTTTGGCTGCGTGGCACTTTTGTTTTTTCAGGAAGAAACCAGACTTTTAAGAATGAACAGAGAAAAGACTCTCTTTTCATTCTTTTTTTGTGCTTACATTTAGGTTTCGGCATAGTTGCATGCCACAACCAGCTTCGGCTGTTGATGGATAAATATTATTTTAAGAAAGGTGGAATAAGAACATGAATGAAGCAAGAGTGTATGCAGATGGATTTGAGAGATCCTTTGCAGAAGTAAAAGATCTGCTGGAGTTTCTGGCAGAGAGAGGAAGAAATGCCAAATGGATCAGAAAGCCAACGAATACGTTACGGCTGGCACCACTGGAAAAGGAGGCTCAAAATCTGGATGCGGCAGATGCATCCATGGAAGAAATTTTGGAGGATACAGAGAAGAATACGCAGCTTGTACTGAAAATGAGAGGAGAATCCTATCCGGTACGTGACTGTGCCATCCGCACCATTTTAAGCCGCGCAGGTGTCAATGGAGACGGGCTTCGCAAGCTGGATAAGGCAACATATGCGAAGGTAGTCAATTACTGCCTGCGGGTTGCAAAAGGGGATGCCCTGATTAAGATTGCGGACGGAAAGGTTTCCGCAGTACATGGCGGGGATAAACATGATTATTGCATCCTTGATATGAAAGCCATGTTTGAGACAACCTGCGAATATCTGAATCTGAATTTCAAAGGCAGTGTTTACATGGAGGGCTCTGGTATCTATGACCATTCCATTGTATCTGCCATGTGGAAGCTCGGAGGAAGTCAGGAACTTCTGGATACTTACCGAAAAGCACTGGATGCACACGGAATGGATGAGAAGATCCTGTCACCGGCACTTCGTTTTACCACATCTGACGTGGCAGCGAGCGGTGCAAATCTGTATCCGATGCTTTTGACAGACGGACCAAACGGCGTTATCAGTCTGGGAAGTCCAATCAAGCTGGCTCACGATAAAGGGGCAACGATTCTGGACTTCCGGAAAAATCTGGAGCAGGTATGCGCCCGCTATGTGGATGCGATGAAGAATCTTACTCAGCTTATGGACATTGAGATCCGTAATCCGGTGAACTGCCTGAAGCTGCTGATGAAGGAACTTGGCATTAAACAGAAGATCCGGAATGAGGTGGTGGAGCTATTTGTATCCCAGAACGGGGAAGGTGCCTGTACGGCACATGATCTTTATTATGCCATGAATGAAGCCTCCTTTTTTGCAGCCTGTGAAGGAATGTCCGGACAGGGCATCCTGAAGCTGGAGGAGGATATTACGAAGGCGCTTATAAAAGACTGGAAAAAATATGACGTTTATGGAGCAGTCAAATGTTAGGAGGAATTGGAATGAATAACAAAGCAGAGTATACACCGGAAAAGGTTGTGGATATCAGTAACCTGTCAAGAGAAGACTGGTTGGAATACCGCAAAAAAGGAATCGGCGGCAGTGATGTAGCGGCAATCATGGGGATCTCTCCATTTGCCACTATCCGGGATCTGTTTTACAACAAAACAGGTGTGCAGCCGGTCATTCAGGAGGAAGAGGAAAGCAACTGGGTTGCCAAGGAAGTCGGACACCGGCTGGAAGATCTGGTGGCAGAAATCTTTTCCAAAAAGACCGGACTGGAAGTATTTCCGGTACGTGTCATGTTCCGGCATCCATTATATCCGTTCATGCTTGCAGATGTGGATTTTTTTGTTCGTATGCCGGATGGGACATTTGCGATTCTGGAATGTAAAACCTGCAATTATAATGCGAAAGATAAGTGGGCTGATGAGGGTATTCCAGCTCATTATGTGCTGCAGGTAAGGCATTATCTGTCTGTGATGAATATGCAGAAAGCCTTTATCGCATGCCTGTATGGAAATAACGAGAATGAGTTTGTGTATCGCACCATTGAGCGTGATCTGATTGAGGAAGAAGACATCATTGATCAGGAAACGTATTTCTGGCAGGAACATGTATTGAAAAATGTAGTACCGCCGCATAACGGGAATTCCGATCTGGTTCTGGCAAATATCCGTAATTATGGTGGTTTTGCAGACAAATCTATTCCGGAAATTGTGCTTTCCGGTCTGGAATCAAAAAATCTTGAGAAGTATCTTACCCTTTCGGAGGAAAAGTCACAGTTGGAAAAACGGAAAAAGGAAATCGAAGCAGAACAGCGGGCAATCAGTGTTCCTTTTGTGGAACAGCTGGGGCAGGGCTGCAAGGCAGTGCTGGAGGACGGTACGAACCGTTACCGTATTACCTATAATCCGACCAGACGTACTTCGGTTGGGAAAGACCAGATGGAGAAGCTGAAAAACCAGCATCCGGATATCTATGAGGAATATACAAAAACAACGGAGAGCCGTACTTTCCGAATTAAGAAGGAGGCGGCGTAATGAGAAAACCAAATGAACGGATGCGGATAAAAAGCTGGAGGGATATAAACAATGAGGTGCAGATTTAAACATAAGATTTTCCAGAATGAGGAGAATGGGTATACGATTGCCATATTCACCACACAGGATACGTCTGTCCCCCTGTCAGCCAGAGACAAATATCTGGCATCCCGGAATATCATCGGCTTCTCAGCGATTGGATTCGGTCTTCCGCTTACAGACGAGATTGAGCTTGAGATGGAAGGCAGATGGGAGAGCGGAGAGCATGGAACTCAGTATCAGGTGGAAAATTTCATGGAGGTTGTACCACGGACAAAGGAGGGTATCTTAG
>OLZE01000771.1_pt1 | contig 19031 bp, 20 predicted proteins | sample 1674091 | NCBI WGS metagenome assembly OLZE01 (sample SAMEA103958143, study PRJEB25191) | human gut metagenome | biome: human-associated habitat [ENVO:00009003]; feature: intestine environment [ENVO:2100002]; material: feces | place: Germany | collected 2013/2015
TCCAGAAGCCATCCAAGGAAGGCGTAAAAGAAAAACAGGCCGAGATAGTCATAAATTGTATAGTTCATGTTCTTCTCTCTATTCTTTCATTATTTTTGCTATTGTATCTATTGTAAGTTTTACTATATTGATATTTTTCTCCTCATTAAATCCACCAATATTGTAAACTTCTCCCATTCTTCCACTATTGATTACCATATCAACTGCTTTGTTATGGTCTCTTACATATAGCCAATCTCTTACATTACTTCCATCTCCATACACTGATAGAGATTTTCCTTCCAATATATTTTTTATTATTTACTTTACATGTTGTAAGATAAACAAATCCAAATTTATTATGCATCTTTTACCTCCTTTCATTCATATTTATTCCCAATTGTTTTAACTATATTTTATTTAGCACGGAATTGTCTAATTTTAAAATTAGAGTTTCTCCGTTTCACAGGATTTTCGATATAGATTTCTCTATAAAGGTGCTACTATCAACACAAATTACTCATTTTAATTACACCGTCAACAGCATTTTCTTGGTTTGCTGTATCAATGTTGATGATGTATGGATATCCTGACTCTTGAATAAGTTTAGACATTTCTTCTTCAAGGTCACGAGCAAAGATTTTATCTTTCTTGATATTTTTGTTTTCAACTAACTCATCATACATTTCTGTGATGTTGATTTCAGACATTAGTTTTCCGTACTCATTATAGATATCATAAGGGCTGAACAAATACATTGTTTCACCTTTAGCAATAAGTTCATAGAATTTATCAGGAACTATCACACCGAGAGAAAGAGTTTTAACGCGAACTTTTTCGTCAGCATTTTCTTTCTTTGTAGATAAGAATTTAACAATATCTTTGTGGAAGACATTGAGATAAGTCACTCCTGCCCCATTTCTTGTCCCCATTTGATTAGAATATGAAAATGAATCTTCATAGAGCTTCATGATTGGAACAACTCCATCAGACATATTCTCAATACCCTTGATAGGGTCTCCTGATGGGCGGACGTCAGTTAAGTTAATTCCAACTCCACCACCCATTTTAGATAATTGAAGAACTGAGTTTACTGAACGTCCAATAGACGTCATATTATCTTCAATATTCAAAAGGAAACATGATACAGCATTGCCACCACGCAACTTGCCAGCATTAGAGAATGTTGGTGTTGCAGGTTGATAGGTTTGTGAAATCATTTCATTGGCAATGTTGAGAGCCAGTTGTTCATCGCCATCACCCATAACTAAGGCATTAAAAGCAATACGGTCTTCATATCGTTCAAGAATTGACTTGTTATCTGTGGTGTGCATAGCATACTGTGTGTAAAATTTATAAGCACCCATGAAAGTTGTAAATCGAAATTTCTTGTTGTACAAAGTTTTAAATAATTTTTTAATAAATTTGAAAGTATATTTATCAAGCACTTCGCCTTTAATATACTTGTGTTTCACTAAATAATCAAGTTTTTCACGCAAGTCCCCAAAATAAACTGTGTGTGGATTTACGTAATTAATGAAATAGCTATGGACAGCTTCTCTGTCTGCGTTCAACTGAATTTTACCATCTTTAATGATATTTAGTTGGTTGTTGAGCATAAAATACTCTGGTGTTACTGATTTTTTTGTTTCAATCTTTGTGACTGTCAAGTGAAACCTCCTATTAATTTATTTGCAATAACTCTTTAATGTTATTGATGTCTTTCTTGTTTCCAAAGTTCTCGATGGAATAGATTACAGGAATATCATATTTCTTACTCATATCATTCGCTGTAAATATAAACATGTCATCTCCAAAGTTAAAGTTTCCTGACCCTATGATACCTAGGCAGTTCTCGTGATAATCATCCATAAAATCCCACGCATCTCCAATCCACTCTTCCTCATAAGTGGGAATCAAGAGATAAAATTTACTATCCTCATTAAAGTCATAGATATTATCCCCATCAATCTTGAATCCTCCGATACCCAGTTTTTTAATTACTCTATCACAGTTTCCACCTAGTGACTTATAAGCAATTAAAATATTATCCATGTGCATGACTCTTAACAAATTCATTTACTTTGGTAGAGTTGAACTGGAATGGCTCTACACCCTCAGCTACGATAACTGGAAGATTAGAGAACCCTAGTTCTTCTTTAATATATTTGAATGCTTCTGCATCATCTTCAACGTTAATTTCAACATAATCAATTCCTGAAAATTTGAGTAAGCGTTTGACTTGTTTACAATTTTTACAATTGTATTTACTGTATACTTTAACCATTTTTATATCTCCTTCTATATAAAGCAATAAGACTATTATACCACAATAGTCTTATTTTGTCAACTAAAACGTTCTGTTGTTTTTGATAACCTGTAACTTCTCGTATATAGCACGAGCCTTATTTTGATTATCAATAGAATAAACATTCTTGTTTAGGTAATTTAATTGTTTTGTTTCATCGTTATAAATGATGAATGGATTGTCACTATCTTTTTCAAATACTTGATATAGATTGTCGTGCTGTACTAAAACAAAATTCTCCGATTCTGATTTTACGAAATCTTTTATTTTGAAAGTTACTGAACCTAATGTCATTGGACACCTCCTTTGTAATTGGCAAGATAGAAGCCTTGTTCCCAAACTTCTTTCCATCTGTCGACTGTAAAAATTTTATGTGTGCTAAATACCCTACCACAAACATTTACAAGCATTTCAATTTTAATAAATTTCTCTTTATTTTGTTTTGTCCAGTCAGCCTTGAAAGGTTTTTCACGAACGACTTCTACAATATAATGTTCTTCTAATAAATTCATATTAATCTCCCTCTATATAATATTATACCATATTTATTTAAAATAGTCAAGAATTAAATACAATCTAATTCTTTTAGTTTGTTAATTTTCTAACCATAACCTATCTCTTTTCATTTCATGTCACTACTTATTATACCAAAAAAAAGCTATCTCTTGACTGAGATAGCTTTTAAATTTATATTGGGAAGTCGTCCATATCTTTTCGATAAGATTCCGTGATTATTATCCGACCTTCTTTTAGTGATTTAGGAACATTGATGACTCTTTGGTTATAAGAACCATATCTTTTGTTTGCTATCTTTTTCTTTTCAATAAATCTGCCGTCTATGAGAACATCAATATGTTCCAAAATATATTTTTGGTTCTCATCCATCTTTTTTAACAGGTGTTCAAATTTAAATCCAGTCCATAGACCAATAACAATATTAGGTCTCTTCTCTAATACAAGTCTAATTATATTAGCTGTCGATTCTGCATTTTGTGGTAAAATAGGGTCGCCACCCAAGAAACTCAGCCCGATTGGTGGATTTAAGTCAAACTGGTCTAATCCTTCAATGATTTGTTCTGCAACTTCCTTGTCTGGAATGTAAAGGTCATCCTTCCTATCCCACGTATCACTATTCCAACACCCTAAGCAATGGAATGAACAGTAGTTCATAAAAACTGAAACAACAGCTCCCACAGGGAGCTTAGACTGCTTATCATGTCTAAATCCTCCCTCTTGGAAACTATTCTCAAAGTCCATAGCATTTATTTGATGTATATAAGCCATTATTCTCCTGATTCAAACATTGAGAACTCTTTCGATACAACATCTCTTTGTATGTCGTGTTTTTTCTCAAAGTTTTTAGTATATTCTTTTTTAGCATTTCCAACGTGATTAACACGTTCAAGTAATTCCTCTGTCTTACCAGCATTGACAACACTATGTCCGTTGCGTGATGTAATAGAAAGGTATCCACAATTCTTAACAAGTAGATTTTGAATTGTATAACTTGCATCATCTAAAACTGTCAAAGAGTAAACTGTATCATTTTTTTCTACAATTTCAGAACTTCTAACTCTAAAGAAGGCATAACCATTTTGAACAAAACTCATGACTGGTTTGCCTAAAGAGAATTTTAGGTCATATCTAGCTTTAGTGTTTACTGTTCTACCCTCTATCTCCATAGTTCCAGCATCTCTATTTTTGTAAATAGTATATCCTTTGTTTTCAACTTTTAATACAAGCTGTCCAATTCCATATAATAATTTACGAGAAACAGAGTTACAAATTTGTTTATTATTATGAACGCACCCATCAGCAGAAAGATATCCATAAAGAAGTTCTCTCGCTAAATCAATAGGTAGATTGAGCCATTCTACAGGAATCTGTTTATTTTCAGCTCCATGTCCCATTTGTTTCATAAAATTATTAAATGTTTTATCAAACGTAGACCAAGCATATGTAGTTCGAGCCTCTCTTTTATCTGTATAACCAAGGTTAAATTTATCTATTACATATTGAATTTTTTCAATACCATTAGAATCATCTTTTCCAACACAAATATAACTTCTAATAGAGTCTTCACTATGTTGTTTGACCCAACCGTCACCTAAATAACGACCAACTAACCACCAGAAATCTTTATCCTCAACAGGTAACCCTTCCACTTTTGGAACAATAGATTCTTGATTAATTGGTACTGCAATATAAGAGTCTTTTGTTAGGTTTTGTGCTTCGATTAATTCTGTTTCTGAATTTTTATCTTTTTTAGCAAAGAAAGGATGGTCTAAGGTTGATACAACCTCTTCTGTTCCTGAAATTTTAAGATGAATTGTTTTTTCTACCTCTTTTTTACCAACTTGAACGACAGGTTTAAATCTCTTATTCATTGTCCAAACCTTATCACCCTCTTTTATATCTTTGATTTTTACGTATCCTTTGTCGGTAAATACAAGATTTTCTCCTGTAAAACAAACACGTTGAATTGTTACTACATTTTCTGAGCTACACTCAGCACAAGTATCTGCTGTCTCTCCATTCCAACCACAATCGAAACAGTGACTAGATGCAATATTGATTCCATAATACATACCCTTTTCCATTGCGTATCTAACAGTTTGTTCAAGAACTGTTACTGGTGTACCATATGCAAATTCATTTTGACTGATGTGTCCACCACTTGCCATTTTATCCAAATGGAAAGGTGCTTCAAAATCAATCTTATCAAATACATTTGATTCTACCCACACTGGCTGGTGGAATGAGTTAGTAATGTAATTACGTCCTTTTCCATCTTCTTGAGCCGTAACACCGTTGATGAATCCATATTGTTCTTGTAATTGCTTCATCATTTTATACACAAGAGATTCAGCAGGTGTTCCATAAACAGAATACATACGAGGGATAATAGTTGTTTTGCGTGTGGTGTCTAACTTTTCATAAACTTCAAGATATTTCTTGTCTGGGTCTGGATGAGTAAAGTTTCCTTCTTCATCCCAAACACGAGTTTGAACACCATCTTCATCAATACGAACAGCGTCATGGATATTTCTAAATTCTTTAATTGAGTTAAGAACTTCCATGAATTTGATTTGGTCTTGTTGGCGTTTTCCACCACTCTTGTAGTTTGGTAAGTTATCAACTTCGTACCCATTATTCAAATACATGTAGTTCAAAGCTTCATTGAACCCAATAATACCAACAGAGGCAGTGAAATTGAAGATTGTTTTAGAGATTTTTTCATCATGATTGAGTCGTCTCCATGCACCACCTTCCATCCACATGAGAGGATTACTTTCTGCTCTAGCCTCTCCAGCATAATAATATCTCCAATCTAAGATATCCATCGTCATATTTGTATATTTATGTAGTAATTCATAGAATTTATTCCAGTCACCACCTGATTCTATGGCAATTTTAGGGAAATTAATTGTTACTACACCAACATTTCCACGTCCTTTATAAATTTCTTTTTGGAAGTCTTCTGAATCTTCTAAAGGGTTAATAAATTCAACATTATTATACGAGCGGCATCCCATTGGTACTGATAAAATTTGGTCTAAGTCATCTTTATGACGACTGTATGCAGGTGCAAGAATACCATTATCCATTGAAACGTAGTCAGGATATAGTTTAGTTGAACTGCATTTAATAGCCAATTGGAACAAATCGTAGTTAGGTGAATCAGGATTCAAGTTAACTTCTTTAGCACTAGCAAAAATTAATTTAGGAAAGACAAGTACACAATCTGGTTCAGAACGCTCAAGCAAGAAGGCACGAGTAATTTCACGACCCCATTTAGATGTATCTAATCCAAAACCAATTGATGTAAATGGAATTTGTCCTAGGGCATTAGAGACAGTACTTATTTCAAGTTCAAACCCTTGAACACCTTGTTTGATTGCATAAAGAGTATCTTCTTCTGCCATTTCACGTGCTGTATTATATGCAATTCCCTTTTCCATATATCTTTTGAATGCTTTATCATAAGTTAATTCTGCGTAAGGTGCTAGGAAATGGTCAAAGTTCTGAACACTCAGTCCTCCGTGCTGCTGGCTAGACATCTGTAAAATCAAATCTGCCACTAAGTTAAAAGCTGAACTAATTGATTTAGGTTCAGGATATTTAATACCATTTAAAGTAAAAGCATACTCTCCGTCTTTTTGCTTTTTAGTCTTAATGATATTTGCTAAATCAACGTTATCGCAATTGAAACTTCGCCAGTACAAATCTCCTAAGTCATGAATATAAATCCATCCTTCTTCATGAGCCTTAGCCCAGTTCTTTTGAAGAATAAAGTCAGTCACAATTTTCTTCTGAGTCATTTCAGCAAGAAGAGAACGTTTAGTTGAATTAATAGAGCTATCTTTGTTTGCATTCTCGGTATAAATTCCATTCTTAAGACTGTCTAAATCCTCGTATAGTTCACGATAATGCTTATCTTGCGATATTTTATAATTTCGATATTCATGATATGAATCATAGATATCAGTATCAACTTGTTTAAGAGCTAACAAAACAATATCATGAATTTCACGAACATTAATATAATGAAGTTTATCTTCGTACTGAACATCTGTATCAGCTAAAATATCATCTCTGCGTTTAGCGATAGCAAGTTCTACTAAGGATTTAATCTCAGCGATTTGTTCCTTTTTTAGAGGTTTGTCTATATGTTGGGCTGACTTTTGACAGGCAGAAATTACCTTATCGAAGTTCCACTTCTCCGTCACCCTTTCTTGTTTCTCATCTGTTCTTTTCTTAACGACAAATAAATTTTCCATCTATTTCCTCCAATTTCTATACAAGTTATATTATACCATATTTTTCATAGTTTGTCAAGTGACATAAAAAAGCCCATTAAAGGCTTTCTTTATTAGATGCATTCCAAAAAATGTAACCAAAGATTGAGTTAATAAGGAAGATTAGATATAGAACACCCATAGTAACATTAGGTGTTGCTAAAGTAAACCATGTCCAAGTTGTAAGAGCATTGAGAGTCATCCAGTAGAACCAACTATATTTGTTTCCTGCAATAGAGAATAATTGTGCTGAGATGGCTACACCACCAAGGATTCCGTCTTTCCACCAAATGGGAGAACCAAGACCTTTAGAAATAAAAGTCCATACTATCATAACAACGACACTAAGTAAGAGAATTTTCCAAACTTCAATATTTTTAATTCGTTGAAGGGTATTATTGATAAATTTGTATCGTCCTTTGAAGTTCATGTGAATGAATCCAACGATACCCATTGCCATAAATAGTGGTTGTTGAATACTTTCTGACAAGATACCATGTTGCATACCAATAAACAACATTGTCGTATTAAATACAAGAGCAACCAAGAAAGTATATTTTTTGCTGAATGTTAGAGTCGATACGTATAATGCACCTGAAAGACCTGATACCCATTGAATAATCGGTGTTTTAACTGTGAATAAAATCACTAATTGAGCAAGTACGATAAGCGAGATATAAGCATATTGAAATGCTGGTTTGTTAATTAGTTTAGTCATTTGTTTCCTTTTCTTCTAATAATTTTTTAGCTTCGTCAACAATGCAGTCGAACCAATCGCAAACATCTTTAAATAGAGTACCATTAGATTTAACTAATCCTACAGTATAGAGATTAATATAAGAGAATTGCGATTCCCCTACTTCTTCAAGAGCATTGATTTTGTTTGTGTTTCCAAAAGCACCTTGACGTGAATCTGAGTATAGACCAATAACTGGGATACCTTTAGCATAAGCAACTCCAATTTCACTAGCCACACCAACATCAATTGTTGCGCCGTCTAGGATAGCTACAATAAAGTCAGAACTCAACAGTTCATTTGTATCAGCTTCTGCAATCATTACAGAGTTTGCATATCCTGACTTATCATTAATTGCTTCATTTTCCTGTGGTAGATAAATCTCTACATTTTCAGGAAGAGCATATCGTAAGCTGTCAACAATATCAGTATTAAACCAACGTTCCATATCTGAGAAAAGTGGGCTTGCGAAATAAATTTTAACTTTTTCCATTATTGTTCTCCTTTAAGATTGAGTTCAAAATTCTCTATATTGACAAAATTTGCAAAGCTAGGGTATTTGAATAGAGCGAATGAGTGATGTAGATGTGTCTTGTTTGGTGCTTCAAAAATATTCACAATACTCGTGATATTAAGGTTTAAGAGCCATGAGTGTTTAGTATCAAAAGCATGTTCGATTGGAATAGCGTTTGTGTGCATTGTTGAGTTCTTCGGAGAGCTTACAACCCATGTACCTTTTGAGCTACGATACATGAGAAAGTCTTCTCCTTTTTTAAAGAATCCTGAACGTGCATTTGAAGTCAGATAAGGTGTATTAATTTGTGCTCGACATTGGTAAACTTTAATCATTTCGTATTTTCCTTTCTTCGAAAATATATTCTTCAATTTTATCAAATAAAACTGATATCCAGAATATTAATGCCATACCTAAAACAAAGAAGAAGATACAACTTAACATTACTAACCATAGACCAATTACAAACATAACTACAGTACCCTGAAACATAACACCCATAAGGAGAGCTCCCCATGCAAGCATGTTTAAATCAAAGACAAACCAGATATAACCTAATAGCAAACTGATTGTAATGACTGTCATCAGAACTCCTCTGATAATACTAAATATTGTTTTTTCCATTTTTTATCCTTTAAATTTCTTACCAGCACCTGCTGATTGTACACGATAATATTCTCGATTGTCCTCATCGCCTTCTTGAAGAACAAGTAATTTCTTAATTGATTCTCCTGCTTTCAATTTTTGGTTGGTGATACCTTGTGTTGCTTTAGAATTTTTAGCAGAAATCATAGATGTGTTAGTAACGATAGCTTTATCACTTTCAGAGATAGACATAATGTCCACATCGTCAGTTAATGTCGTCAGTAAAACTATCATTTTACCAACCACACCATTCTTAAGTTTAGAGCGCTTTGTGGACGTCCTATAAGCCTCTACGTTAACTTTAGCGACCTTTCCGTCTTCAAATCCCAAAAGAACGTATTTAGTGCCCTTAGAAAGCGTTATAATGCCTTTAATTTCTTCACCCTTTTCTAAATCAATTAGAGGTGGAATGTAATTACCTAAATCTTTTGGTTTAGTATCATTCAAATCATTAAGTTGTTTCTTATAAACATTTTGTTTATTTGTAAAGATAAGAAGTTCTTCTCCATTGTCAGTATCAGTTTCCGATGTGGGGATATCTCCTTCTTTAAATTGAATCTCTGCATTACCACGAAGAGAAGTCAAAGGAATCTTTTTGACATAACCATCTTTAGTTACAATAACTTTTACATTGTATTCTTCTACTGTATTTACAGGAGCAAGTTTTGCTTTTTTAGTCACTACAGACTTATCAATAAGTTGTGATTTACGAGGTGTTCCAAATTGAGCAATGACATCCTTCATATCCTGAACAATCAATTTATGAATACGCTGAGGTTTTTCAACTGTCCATTCAAGTTGTTCAATTTCTTTTTCGAGACTCTTGATATTACTCAATTGTTTCTTGATAAAAGTAGTTGTAAGATTTTTAAGTTTCAACCCTGAAACACGTTCTGCTTGAAGTTGAGTTAAACTGAGCTCACTAGAGAGATTTTGAATCACATTATCATCTGTGGAGTTACGAATAATTTTGATTACATGTTCCAAATCATCTTTGATATTTTCCAGTCCGTACAAAATTTCAAGCTGTACTTGTTTAGTTTGAATATCTTTCGCAATCATGCGTTGATGTGTATCTGTTCGCCAATCTAACCACTTAGCAATAAGTGACCATACACCCATCTTTTCTGGCAATCCTTGACGATTAATAACCATTAAGTTAGTAGAATAACTTGCTTGCATAGGTGTCATCTGATACAGTTTTTCAAGTAATTGTTCAAGGTCAACACCACGTTTAGCTGTGATAACAATTTCAAGACCTTTCAATCCACTCCCATCTTCCACCTTAGTAACTTCTTTGAGCTTATCTTCTTTATTTAATTTAATAATACGTTCGATGATTTTCTCTTTTGTTGTTCCGTAAGGAATTTCTTTAACAATAATCTCACGGCTATCTTTATCAAACTCAACTTTAGCACGTTGATTGATTGAACCACTACCATTTTCATTGATTGACTTGATAACATCAGGGTCATTGATAATATAAGCACCAGTACCAAAGTCGGGAATAAGCAATGTCTGTTCATTGTCTTCAATTCGTTTAATAATAGCTTCACACAATTCGGTTGTGTTAAATGATGGAATGCTTGAGCTAAATCCTACTCCAATACCAGATTGAGCATAAGCTAAGATAGTTGGATATTTAACTGGAAACACTTCTGGAATCTTACGTGTACCATCATAGTTATCAATGAAGTCAACACCGCCCTTTTTAACATCAGCCATTATATCGAGACCAATAGCAGAAAGTTTAACTTCTGTATAACGTTCAGCACCAAAGGCTAATTCGCTTGCATGTTGTCCGAAATTCCCCTTTCCTATAACCATAGGATTTAGTTGGCTATCTTTCTGAGCCATACCAACCATAGTTGGATATGTTGAACCATGAGGATGAAGAAGCATTGCTTCCCCTACAATATTTGCTGACTTAGTGAATCTTGTAGCTTTCTTTTCGTGCATAGCCCATAAGATTCTTCGATAAGATGGTTTTAATCCGTCTCGAAAATCTGGTATTGCACGTGAAAGCAATACATATGTTGAATATTGCCCCATATTATCGGTCACAATATGTTGCAATCCCTTTTCTACAATTTCCATTTTATTCTAGTCCTTCTTTAATAAATTTGTTGAGGTTTCTTGAAATGAATACTTTACGATTACCAACATCATTACCCATCCAATCAACAATGGCTTGCTCAGCTTCTTTGGCATCCTCAATTGTAACACGTGTCAAATGACGAGTTTCAGGATTCATTGCTGTCTCAGCCATGACATGTGCATCTAATTCTCCTACGTGTATTATCCTTCTTTTCATCAGGCACTGACTATTTCTTAATAACCAAAATGGTTATCCACCCATTTCCACTAACGTATCAATAGTTAGCGTACTCAGCGACAAAGCCGATAGTCGATACAGGTTTATTTAAGTGTTTATTTTATTTAAACTATTATTGATTTCCAATTTCTAATCAAATTTATAAAATAAACACTTAAAATTTCCCACGAGATTACCATATCTTAAAGACTTAGGCTACCTCGTTAGCAATCATAATGATTACCCCAGTGATAACTGGAAAAGGTGGTTAAGGGCTTGGATTTCCTCTTACCCTTTGGAACGTGAATATTGAACTACTTTATTTCCTTGTTCTTTAAGAATTTTATCACGTCCTTGGTCTGTATAAGCATAAAGAACTGAATCATCTTTAAGTTTGATTTCAAATAAAGGTGTTTGAGCTAAATACAATCGTCCTGTATGAATGATTTCTGGCATCAATTTATAAAACAGAGTGATAATTAAGCATTGAATTTGAGCACCGTCTGGGTCTTCATCTGATGCACAGATAATTTTTCCATAACGTAACTTCTCAATATCGAACTTAGGTAAGTCTTTTTGTTTCTTACCTAAATCAATCCCACACCCCAAAGCCTTAATTACATTCATGACTGTTTCATTATTGACAATATCTTCAATGTTCATTGCTTTTTCAACGTTGAGGAACTTACCACCCATAGGCATACTTGCTTGAAACTTACTGTCACGAGCCTGAACAACAGAACCATGAGCTGAGTCGCCTTCTGCAAGATAAAGTTCGGCTTCTTCACCATGAATACGTGAATCAACCAACTTTTCAATACGATTTGACATTGAATCAACTTTTTCAGTTAATTTCTTTTTAAGTTTCTCTTTGTGTTTAGCATTGACTGTATTCTCTTTTTGAACAAGAAGTAAGTGATTGATGATATCTTTAAAGTTTTTAGGGTCTTCAATTTCTGTAACTTCTAAGATTTGTGTAACACGTCTCTTGGCAACTTCTTTATAGAGTTCTTTGTTTGTAGAGAACTTAGTTTGATTTGCAAACTCAACATTGTTTGAGAACATAACAGCTACAAAACTAAATGATTCCGTAATATCTGAATCTGAAAAAGAATTGACTTTCTTAGGAAACAGATTATTTGCACGACAGTATTTATTAACGTAAAGTTTAATACCATTGATTATTCCTTCGTTAATCTTCCCACCATTAGGCAAGTAGTTTAAGTTTAAGTAAGATTCTTGTGTCGGTGTTGTTGAGGTTGATAATGCAATCGAAAGAGAAGTTAATTCTTCATGAGATGTGAAAACATCATGTTGATTACTTGTAATTGTGTCTTGATACTCAACTAAATCCCCAAAGACAATTCCACTTGTGTTGACAGCACTTGTAAGTTCTGAATAATATTCTTTCAAGTCTGTATAATGGTATTTTAATTCAGTTTCTCCATGAATATAGTCAACTGTAATCTTATTTGAACTAACAGCATAACGGTGTGCAATCTCACGAACATCTTCATCTTTAAAGATTGTTTGTGTATAAACTGTTGGGTCAAGTGAAAATGTCACAGTTGTTCCATCAATATCGCTTGTTTTTTCTTCTGTTAAATCCTCTGTAACTTCTCCACCATTAGTGAATTTAATATGATATTTAATTCCTTTAATAATAGATGTCACTTCAAAAAGAACTGACGTATAGTTAAGAACTGTAGTACCTACACCATTTGAACCTGTATAAGTTCCATTTGTTACACCACTATCTCCATACTTAGTTCCTGCAAAGAGAGTCAAAAATAGTAATTCATAATTAGGGATTCCATCAGTTTCGCCTGAAATTGGAATACCTCGACCAGTGTCTGTAACAGTTACTGTTGAACCATCTTCACTCAGTTTGACCGTAATAGTTCCCTCTTCAAAATTATTAATAATTTCATCTGTTGCATTAGCTAGGAGTTCTTTTAGTCCATGTTGGTAGTTATCGGCTGAACCGTACCACACAGCAATCTTCTCACGAGCTTGGTCACGATTACTCAGCTTTCTAATTTTTTCTGTCAATGTTAATACCATTCCTTTCAATCGGTTATAATATATTATACCATAACTAATTTACCTTGTCAAGAGAAAAGTATAAAAAAAAATAAGAACCACCGAAGCTGTTCTTATTTTACCATGTTATGACAGCCTAGCGTACAACCAAACTGATATAGAAAGTCACAAAACGTAACTCTAGGATTTTTAAGAAAACCTAATCCTTTAAACTTAATCTATAACTGGATTCATTATCCAATATAAGATATAAACTCTAAGCTATAAAGCATGAGCTTTAAACTATAATCTATGAAGTAGTTTTTATCTATTCCTACGAATAAGGACTCATCCTTATTGTCTTGAATACATAATCTCTCTTTTTGAGATTCATCATATTTTTATATTATATTATAGTATCAGAAGTTCGTCATATTTATTATTTATTTCCAGTTATAAGAACCTCTGAGAAACAGAACTATCTGGAAATCTATACTTTAAGTTGTTCGTCATAACATGATTATAACTTAATTATTACCACTCAACGGTAATTTCTGTTGCAACATTTGATGCAGTTAATTTGAAATCAACTGTTTGTTCAAATTGTTCAATTGAATCAAGTTTAGCTTTGGTGTAATCACTTACAAGAGATTTACCAACTTCTAATTCAAGAACTGTTGCTTTTTCGCTCTCAGCTTGTTCTTTCAAGAATTTAATAATATCAGGATTTTTATCGTCTTTGTCTGAGCTTAAAAGACTGTTTTGTTTCTTTTCAAGAGTCTTATCAATATCCTCATTAATACGTGTCGCCTTAGTTGTTGCTTGAGTCAAATCATTAACAAGAGTTTGAACCAAATCTTTTTCACTTTGGATTGAAGTTTTATAATCAATTGCTTCCGCAACTGTCATTGCTTTGTCTCCAATTACAACTTCTGTTAACGCATTAGAACGTAATACACCAGCTTTCAAAGCATGACGATAAGCAATCAAATCAAGTAATGAATCAATACTAGATTTTGCGCCTGAAATGAATTTATCTTTATCACCTTTTGATGATGCAGGATAAACAAGTTTGCCTTCTTGGACAACACCTACATATTTAGTGTCTCCAAGCTTACGTTCAATACGTTTGTCAAGAACTTTAAGTTCATTAAGTGCTTCTTGTACTGTGAGTGTTTTACTTTGTGTCATTTGTGTTTTTCTCCTTATTTTTTAAGACTTGCTAGTGCCAATACAATCAATAAAATAATTGCTGTCATTAAACCCATAGCTGGATTGATTAAAAATACAATTAGTATAATCGGAATTAAACATCCCATATTTTGTTCTCCTTACGTTTTTTTAACTTACATATATTATTATATCATAATCAAATGAGTTTGTCAAGGAATAAGTAATAATATTTTAGATTAAATTCCCACTCTCGGAATTGAACCGAGGTTGCCTGTTCTCGAATAGGCAGTCTTCTTCCAATATTAAACGAAATGGGAAACCAAATTGTGTATTGGCAAACTACAAATCGAGTACTGTACGAGTAGCTTTTTGAGTTATATCATAGACTAGCTAATATAACCTTCACATTATCTATCAAGACCAATGTATACTTGGCTGTTCACTTCATCAGCTGAACATTTAATAACTACTGTTACCACTCATTAACCTTGGGCTGTCAACTCTATAACATTTAAGTACCGTCAATCAGTACACCTTAGTCTTTAGGAAGGATATGCAAAGACCAAACATGCTTTTTAAGCTTCTTGTATCGTCAAGAGTAACGGATACAGATAGTTTTCTTTTTGCGGTATACACTAACAACCCATTTCCATAAAGGCGAACTACTCAAAGTTCCTTTTAATTGTATCAAGATATAACCGTCATCTATTGCACACAATAGACACACAGTCAAGCTTTATGCCCTGTCTTTATGGATTTAAGCCAAAGGATAATATCATACGCCTAATCTACCTGTAGTGAGTCACCTAAATTAGTAGACTTCTTTTTCCATAGCATAAGTAGTTCTTTCTTTTAGTGAATCAATGAAATATAAAATACTCATAGGTTGTGCATCTGTTCTGTCTATAGTTTTACTTTCAGAATGACTATCTGAATAATCTACAACAGCCCTTATCATTCTATGGGTGATATATAATAGGTCTTCAAAAGGTTTTAAAAATTCTTTTTCCTTTTGTGTCAACTTATTTACGCTATCTTCTGTAATTGGAATACCTTTGAAGTTGTCCATAATATATTTTACAATATTTTGAGAAACTTTTCCTTCTTTAAAACTTAAATCTTCGGAGTCTCCGTATGGTTTTTCTTCATAATTTCCAGCATACGTTTGAATCATCCATTCTGTATGATAAAATATTTGAAATAATATATTTTTAGCTGAATTTGCTTGGTCATCAGAACGTGCAGATAGTTTAATAATATCTGTTAGAATATCTCTATATTCTTTCAGTTGCCAGTTTAAATCTTTAATTAAAATTGGATTTGTCATTTTTTGTTTACCTACTATACTTACTTTTCTAGCTTATTATACGGTGAATAAGCAACACCTAATTGGGAATGTTGGACTCGAACCAACTCTGTCAAAATATTTCTTGGCACGAGCCAGTAACCGTTACGCACCAGTTACCAACTGTGTTATCCTTTACTCTATTTTATAACACTCCTGCTTAACACAGGCGGACTTACCCATCGCCTAATTCCCATTAAAATGAACTTTTCGAACGTCACCTACTCTGTATGGTGCGTAAACTGTATATGTTCACAAATCATTTCGACCTCAGTTTGGTATTGAAACCTTTTTTGTTCCCTTATGGTCTGGGAGGAAACCTCTCTAGCTCTCGTATCCTAAAGTGACGTCACTTTTACTTCTCCTACCAGTCTTCATTTTAGTGTGCACTATCTGGTAGTCTCAGGGGTTGAATACCCCAATTCAGGTCTATTAAAGTGATAAAATACCTGTATACGGATAGCTGGACTTGAACCAGCAATGAAGGTTGCGACCCTTCTCTAGTTACTTACTATCATATCCGTAAAAAAATCGGCACGCATTGATACATCGAGTCCGTTGGTTAGACGTTTGCTCGTCAATGAATCCCTTTACTCAGACAACACAACTTCTCCATCGCTAAATTTTGAAGTCTCATGACTTATCAGTCAGAATCATCTTTGTACGTTCCGCACCTACTCCCAATTAAAGCCTTTTATGACTACTATCCACCATAGATAGCTGTGAGGACTTGGCAATGATTAACAGGGAAGTGCAACGGTCTTGACCGTCCATCTATATTAATCATTTAATTTTAACCCTAAACCGTACAGTGACTCCTAGGGGGCGATATGACGAATGTCATTCTCATATCTATAGCAAGTTAAGGAATCCAACCTTAATCTAATCAGGATATCATTAAAGATATTATAAGCAGACTTGCTTTAAATTAACTGGTAGGTTGGCATTTCCCACATCTCTTTAAACCGCTAGGGTGTGACGGTTGCCTGTTCCGTCCTCAGTTAATTACGACCCATATGGGATTCGAACCCATGCTCTCTTGCGTGACAGGCAAGTGTGATAACCGCTACACCAATGAGTCATATTAACTACATATACTATTATAACATCTTCAGAATGTTTTGTCAAGGATAAAGTAACATTTTCTTTAAATTATTTTTAAAGATAATACGTATGGAAGGAATCGAACCAACCGCCCTTACCTTTGTAAGGATTACCCCCCAGATAACTCATACACTTTTTTCACAACCTCTTGTACGGAGCGTTGACTAGACGCTACAAACAATCCGAATGCGACCAACTAGCTTAAGCGGTCAAACCCTCACTAGATAACCAATAGGACTAGTACTCTATCAGTTATTTTTTTTGTAAAACAAGATAGGGTTGTTAATCTCTTATGAAATTATTTAGACATCCTATCAATAGATACATTACGGAATCGAACCGTAACATGACTTACCTTAGTTGTATCTTTTAATTATTTTCGTTGCCTTTACCCTTGATGTGATAATGAACATTAGATTTAGAACAATTAAGAGTTTTCGCTATTTCATTATATGTCATACCCTTTTCTCTCAAACTTAATATATTATCTCTATATCCTTTATCAGAGTATTTGTTTCCTTTATTCACTTCCAGATTTTTTAATGTTAATGGATTATCCATGTTTTCTTGACGAGTAACCCATCTCAAATTCGAGATATTATTGTTTGTTCTATCAGTATCAATATGGTCAACTTCTGGCTTATTATCAGGATTTGGAATAAATGCTTTAGCAACTAAAATAGAGATACCAATTCTTTTTCTCTTTTTCCCACTGGATAGATGAACTGTATGATACCCATTGCTATTTAGCGTTGGCTTTAATATTTTTTGAGAATCAATTCTTCTAACCTACCCCAGTATGTTTACTTCATAAAGATTTTCAAAATCTTTAATAAAATTAATAACTTTCCAATTCATATTTATCCTTTCTAAATATGTTTTTTAAATATGTTTTAAAAACATGATGGAACTGGCGGAGTTCGAATCCGCGTCCAAACTATACATATCTTAAACTTTCTTACATTCATAGTTTATTCATTTAATATACATTGTTAGTTTCTTGAATAAACAACTATCCACTAACGCTGTTCTGATTGTTATCTGTGACTTATCAGAATCCATCACACGTCTGTTTGTACTAGAAAACCTACCAGACGAATCAGTTTCTAGCTGTTTAATTACTTAAACTTTTGTGTAGCTTAGGCTACGGCTAATTGAGTGTTTGCAATTATATTTATTTTGGTTTTAACGACTATCCTTGTCGGAATGTGATTTAAGACTGCCATAGCCTGTCGATACCATTTACAGCCCCTTAATAAAATGGTTGAGCGATAAGCTACACTACTTACCGTACCCCCAACCTCTGCGTGCGTTACGGATTCAATCCGTATCCTCCACCACTTTATTTAATCTAATAAAGAAATCAATCAAGATTGACTTGATATACTCAGTAAGGGATTTGAACCCTTAACCAATGCTTTAGAAAAACACTGCTCTATCCAGTTGAGCTAACCGAGCTAGTTGAAGATAATTTTAGTTATCTTCAAAATATTTTTTGATATCTTTCATTTTATATGGAAGTCCTACACTTTCAAGTCTCCTTGAGAGTCCTTTGTCGCTTAATCCATATTCTTTTGCGACTTGACACATTGATGAATATTTCAATTTTTCTAACACTAATTGCATTTCATCTAATGTGTATTTTCTTCTACTAGTTTTTATTTTGGGTTTTGCTTCCGTTCCATAAAACGCTCTCATGCGTTTTATATTTTCTCTATGACTTATTTCTTCTAAATTATCTAAAGAGCAATTTAACTTATTGTGGTCGAGATGGTCGACATCATTATTATAATCTTTAATCCCTACAAAAGTGTCATATACTAATTTATGAATATACTCTGAATATTTCTTTCCATCTACGTTCAGACTTGTTATTAAATATCCACTATCATTAATGAATCTTTTTATAGAAACACCTTTTCTAAATACTTTATAGTCGTTTCTACCATTACTACCTTTAGTAGTTGTAATTCTATCAATTGAGCGTATTTCTCCAAGTTTATTTATTTCATAAGTGTTTTCGAAACGTTTTAATGGAACAAATTTTTTAAATCTTTGTCTGTGATATAATTAACTCCTTTAATTCTTTATA
>OLZE01000807.1_pt1 | contig 18419 bp, 19 predicted proteins | sample 1674091 | NCBI WGS metagenome assembly OLZE01 (sample SAMEA103958143, study PRJEB25191) | human gut metagenome | biome: human-associated habitat [ENVO:00009003]; feature: intestine environment [ENVO:2100002]; material: feces | place: Germany | collected 2013/2015
GAGTTCATAGCGGAGGCCAGATGGGTCTGGGCGCCTACGATGCCCATAAAAATAGCCAAAACAGTAAGAATAGCGGAGCCCACAAGGATAGCGATGATGCTCTGGCCAAAGCTCAGGCCGTTAGCCAGAATGCCGCCGGTCTGAATGGCTGCCAGACAAAAACTCGCACCGATCCAGACCGCGCCCTGGCTGAGCCAGGACATATGCTCCGAGTCAGGTACCGGCGTTGCCTCATAGTCGTTGAGGACTTCTTTTTCTTTTACAGGTGTAATATTCTTATCCACAGTTGGTTCCTTCCTTTCAGAGTTTCTTAGCGATGAGTTGATAGCTTTCTGGTCTGCGGTCCTTCAGGTAATCGATCTCCTGACGGTTTTTGGCGGTGGAGGCCAGATCCAGGTCCGCATAGACGATCTCCTCTTTTTCGGCGCGGGTGGCGTCACGGGGCGCAGGCGGTTCCAGCGTGACCTCCGCACCAGCAGGAGCGCTGCCCTTATCCACGGCAGGCTTCTCCGGGACGGGCTTGCTTTGGGACTTTTTGTCCCGAAGTGGCCCCGCCCTTATTCGTCCTTTCGCTCATGGGCCATATCCTCCGGGCGGGTGGTCAGCAGGTTATAAATCTCTCCCTTGGGGAACCGATCCACAAACGGGATGGTCACATTCCCATAGAACAGCAGGCCCTCGCCGGAATTGGAGTGGGTGATATAGGAGAGCTGATGCTCGGAAATGCCGAGCTGTTTCGCCAAAATCGCCCGGTCACTTTGGGCCTGGGACAGCAGGATCATAAAATCCGTGTTGTCCAGAATGTTGGAGATGGCCGGGCTTGCCAGCAGGTCTTTCACATTCTGCGTCAGGGCGCTGGGGACACAGCCCTTTTTGCGGAGCATCTTCCACACGGCCACAAAGTAGCTGGCGGTGAGCTCGTCCCGCAGCAGGATATGGAACTCGTCAAAGTAGCACCATGTAGCGATCCCGGCCTTGTGGTTGGCGTTCACAGCCGCCGTAACAAACTCGTTGGTGGTGTGCATGGCGATCTTGCGGAGGTTTTCGCCCAGTCCTTTGAGGACGATGCACACCACGCGGGCGGTCAAGTCCACGTTGGTGGGGTGGTTAAAGAGGTTGAGGGAGCCGGTGCAGTAGAGCTCCAGAGCGGTTGCCACACGGCGGGCCTCCGGCTCCGGCTGCTTCAAAAGCTCGTTGTAAAGGTCGCCCAAAATCGGCATTTTTTCCGGGTCGGGGTCTGCAAGGAAAGGTCGGTACACATTCCTAACGGCGCGGTCAATGACGGTCTTTTCCACGGGCTGCAAGCCCTCTTTGCCGCCGATAACAAGCTCACAAAGGGAAAGGATAAAGTCGGATTTCAAGGCAAGTGGGTTGTCGTCCTCGGAGTAGTTGAGGTTAATATCCATAGGGTTCACATACTGGGGCTTACCGTCCATGCCTTTTCCGACAGGCGACAGGCGTATCACTTGCCCGCCCAAACGCTGCACAAGGGAAAAATATTCTGCTTCCGGGTCGCAGATAATAATATCGTCGTCGGTAATGAGAAAGGCGTTTGTCATTTCCCGTTTTGCCGCAAAGGATTTACCGCTTCCCGGTGTTCCAAGAATAAGCCCGTTTGGGTTTTTCAGTTGCTTGCGGTCGCAGAGTATCATGTTGTTTGACAGCGCATTTAAGCCGTAATACAGGGCTGCGCCCCGCTGAAAAAGCTCCTGCGTGATAAACGGGATAAAAATAGCGGTGCTTGATGTGGTAAGCCCTCTTTGAATGGGGATAAGGTTCTCCCCAAGTGGGATAGAGGACATAAAGCCCGCTTCCTGCAAATAGTCAAGGCGGGTCAGAGCGCAGTTGTTTTTCTGTGCAAAGCCCGCCGTAGCAAAGATGTCATTATCCAGTTTCCGCTTCGTGTCTGCCATGTTTACCACAAGGAACGTCAGCAGAAACATTCTTTCATTTCTGCTCTGTAAATCCTGCAACAGGTTCTTTGCTTCGCTGCCAAAGGTGGCAAGGTCGGACGGGATTATATCCATGTCGTACCCGCTGCGTACCGCTTTTTTCTGTTCCTCAATCTTCATCTTGTCGAGGTCGGTAATTTTGCGCTTGATAGTCTTGATTGCTTCGCTCTGGTCGATACTGCGGATATGCAGATTGACGATAATTCCGTTTTCAAGGTCGAGAATGTCCGAAAGCATACGGTCGTTCAGCTCCGGCGCAAGGATTTCAAGGAAGCTAACCGCGCCGAGCTTACGCCCCATGCGAAACGTCCTGCCGTCGCCAAAGCGGAACGAGGACGGGGCGATAAAGTCCTTTGTGGTAAGCCCGGACGGTACGAGCCAGTCCCAAGAGAAACGGAACGGCTCGCCCTCCGGGTGGAAAATCCCATGCAGCACGTTCAAGCGTTCCTGCCCGTTCATGGGGCGGGCAGCCGCGCCAAGCACCTTAAAATTATTGAGTACGTCGGTTTCGATACGGGAAAGGCGGGCTTTTGCGGCTGCGAGATTGTCCGCTTCAATGGAAAAGGTAATGTACTTGCACTTTTCCAGTCCGTTGTTGCCTTTTTCAAGCTGATTTTTCAGCATATCCGCGTACTCTTTGCGGATAGAGTTAAAAGCGTCGTCTTGCGCCGGAATTTCGATAGCTGCCTGTGCCTTTTCCTTTCTTGCGCCCTGATTGATGAAAGAGAGCTGCACCGAAACGGAAGCGTCAAAGTAGTTGAGAAAATCGCACCAGTTTTCAAAAATAGCGGTCTTATCATCTGCCTGTGCAAGCTGATAGTTAATATCTTCAAAGACAAGGCTTTTCGAGTATTTCTTTTCCGTTACCCTGCAAATCCCGTCCGGGTACATCTGCAAGTAGGGAATGGTCTGCTGCGCGGTGTGGGGCTTCCCGTCGCCCTTTGCTGCCTGTATCACGGCGGCGATTTCTTTCTTTTCTGCGCGGGTCAGCTTACGCTTCACGGGATTTTTTACCGCGCGGGTCATGATTTTTCGTTCTGCCATTGACAATAGCCGATACCTCCTTTTCCAGTTTTCGTTGTTTTTCTATGACGGCATAAAAATTTTCCGTCTGATAGGGGCGTTCCTTTGGTCGGATAAACTTTGTCTGAATGACGTTCTTTATCACGACTTCAAGGGGCTGCCCGTGTTTTTCATACATTGCCAAGAGGAAGCAGGGAATCATAACGACAATCATTGCAAATGCCGCCATGCTTGTTCCCGCGCTGTCTTTGAGCAAAAAGAAAAGCGGTAGTCCCATAGCGAGGGCTGCCGCAAAACATATAATCTGCCGCTTTGTCAGATTAAAAGCGACTTTCGTTTTGATTTTTGATAAGTCTTTGGGTACGGGTACATACGCCAAGTGAAAACCTCCTTTCGGTCTTTAGTGGGCGTTAAATATTGACTTCGCAAGTGCGCCTGTTTTGAATAGGGAGAAGCACAAAATCACGGTGTAGGCTGCAAGGGAGAAAATTGCGCTGTGCAGGTTATCCGCTACAATCATGCTGCCAACCAAAACCGCATAAATGCCGACACATATCATTATGAGGAAGCCTTGAAAACCGAGGGCGAACAGGGCTTTTAAGTAGTTGTTGCCTATCTGTCCCCACTCTCTGTTGGTCATAGTTGCAAACGGGATAGGCGATACCGAACAGTAAAGGTAAATTTCTATCATTCTGCCGTACAGGATAACCGTGATAAGCACCGACATGATTTTCATGCAAAGGCTCACAAGGCTTGTTTCCATAACGAGCAAAAGCAGTTCGGGGATTTCCATAGCGTCAAGTCCGGCTTGCATGGACGAGAGGGCGGCGTCAACGTCGATATTCGTATCGCCGCCGATCACGCCCGCCGCGCCGGAAACAACGTGCTGCGCCATATCGAACACCGCCATAGTGATAGTAAAGGTGTGGGTAACGAGATACACCGCTACCCACGCCTTGAAAAACCACTTAAAGAACATGAACGTGTCAATATCGTGCATATTGTTCTTTTCCGTTACCATGCTGATAAGCTCCACGCATAGAACGTAGGTAATGACAAGCCCCGCAATGGGTACAATCACATTTTCCGACAAGCTCTGTATCATGGAAAATATGCCTGCGTTCCACCCCTGCGGGGTTTGTCCTACCTCTGCGGCGATAGTTCCGACTTTTTCGTTTACGTCCCCGAACATAGTTGACAGATTACCGTTAATGGCTCCAATGAGGATTTCCTTTATCCATTCGTTAATCGCGTCAAGTATGCTCTGCATAGGCTAACCCCGCCGCTTAACCGAACAGTCCAGCAAGCAGAGGTACGAGGGTACCGCCGATAAGGGCAACGCCGCCGCCCGCCATGAGCTGTTTCATGCCCTGGCTTTTTGCACCTGGGTTGTCATTTCCGTAACCCTCCAAGAGGTTGATAACGCCCCAAATGCCAAGACCTGCTCCGAGAGCGATAACGAGTGTCTGCAAAACTCCTACTGCGCTGTTGAAAAATGCCATAATATAACTCCTTTCTGCCGCTGTGCGGCTGCCCGAAAAAGGGCATAAAAAACGGCGGTCAGCTTTCGATAACTGCCGCGGTCATAAGTCCCCGCGCTGCGTTTGTTTCTGCTGCGCGGCGGTATTCAGTTGTAAGGGCGCGGCTTCCTGCCGCGATACGCGCAAGGAGTAGGGGCGCGTACCATGTAGCCCGTGTTTATTGTTTTGACTTTATGCTCCCTCCTTTTCAAAAAGTGGTGTGTAGACAGGCATAATGCCGTACTGCCGTTCCCGGACAGCTTCGATATACTTGATATAGGAAATACCCGCCTGTCTTGTCCTGCGTTCCTGTTCCCGCTGCATTTCCTCGGCGGCTTCCACAAGCCCGCTGATAGCTCGGATTAGCTGCTGTTTTGTCTTTTTCTTTCTGATACGCTTGTTCATTCTGTATCCTCCTGCAAATCTGCTTCGTCAACTTCGTAATAGTCAAATACCTCGTCCGGCTTCACGATTGCAGGACGGCGGCGCAAGTGCTTTTCCATGTCAAAGGCGTTATTCTTGTCAAAGTCGGAAAGGTACTTGTACTTCGGGTGTTTGGTAATATCGTATTTTTCGGAGAAGAACGGGCGCACCCCGCGTAGCTGCAAGATACATTTCCCGCCGTCCATGACCGCAATTTCATCTTCGCTCATAAGCTGCTTGCCTAACTTCTGATAGTTCAGCCCGTGGGAAAGCTCCCGTCCTCTTGTTTCGGAAGTGTTGAAGCTGTCAATGGTTTCTTTCCCCAAGATTTCCGACATTTCTTTAAGGGTCGTTTTCTCCTTGCCGCCTAAGAACAGGGTCGTATCGCAGTTGCCGACAATGGTATCGGCGTTGTCCTTGTAGATAGCCTTTAGCTGCGACTGGCTCTGCAAGATGATGGACGCGGAGATTTCGCGGCTCCTTATCGTGGCAATGAGTTTTTCAAACTTCGGTATCTGCCCGATATTTGCAAACTCGTCAAGCAGACAGCGCACATGAACAGGCAGCCGCCCGCCGTACACATCATCTGCCTTGTCACAAAGCAGATTGAAAAGCTGTGTGTAAAGGATTGATACAACAAAGTTAAAGGTGTCGTCGGTGTCGGAGATAATAACAAAAAGCGCGGTCTTTCGGTCGCCTAAGGTGTCAAGCTCCATTTCGTCGGTTTCCATCAGCTCGCGCAGTTCCCGAATGTCAAAGGGGGCAAGACGCGCACCGCAGGAAATGAGGATAGAGCTTCTTGTTTTTCCGGCAGACAGCAAAAACTTCTTGTACTGGCGCACCGCAAAATGTTCCGGGTCTTTTTCCTCCAAGCGTTCAAACATGAGGTCAACGGGGGATTGAAATTCCGGGTCGTCCTCGCGGGCTTCCGACGCATTTATCATTTCAAGCAGCGTCGTAAAGTTTTTCTCATTCTCCGGGGCTTCGTACCAGATGTAGCCGATAAGGGCGCAGTAAAAAAGCCGTTCCGATTTCACCCAAAAATCCTCGCCGGACTTTTCCCCGTCGCCTTTGGTGTTGGCGATAATGGTATTTACCAGTTTCAAAATATCCTTTTCGCTGCGCAGATAGGCAAAGGGATTGTACCGCATGGATTTCTTGAAATTGATGGTGTTTAGCACCTTGATTTTGTACCCGCCCCGCTGCAAGAGCTTCCCACACTCGATTAAAACCGTTCCTTTCGGGTCAGTGACTACATAGCTGCTGTGCATTTGCATTAAGTTGGGCTTTACAAAAAACCTCGTTTTGCCGCTGCCGGAGCCGCCGATTACAAGTACGTTTTTGTTTCGTGCATATTTCGGGTGCTTCGGGCGGCTGCTCATCATCAGCCTTTCGGTCTGCGTCAGCAGCACGTTATTTTCAAATATGGGGTCGATATATGGCTTTATATCCTCGGCATTGCCCCAACGTGCAGAGCCGTACTCCATGCCCTTACGGTATTTCTTTGCGTTCTTGCCTTTCACATAGACCGCAAGCCGGATAACGACAGCCCCGACAATGCCGATAAGCAAATCCATAGGGGCAAAACTCGGCAGGGCATTTGAAAAGGCGGCAGAAAAGCCGCTGCCAATGGAAAGCAGCTTGCCGGAGAGGTCAGCCCCCGGCGAGAGCCGCACCGCCTGTCCGACTTTATCAAAGAGATACACAAAGAGCAGATAGGGGGCGTTTAGGATAAGCAGCTTCTTGATATTCGGCTTCATAGCGACACCTCCCTGTCCTTGTGTTTTGTCTTTTGACGGTTTGCGTTAAGCTGTTTTGCTGCTTCCCGGAAAGCAGACAGAGCTTTTCGGATAGAGGGCTTTTGTTCCTGCGTCAGTTTCCTTGCGGAAAATTCCTTAAATGCTGCGGTCAGAGCGTCCGCGTCCCGCCCCTTGAAAAAGACAAGATAGCTGGGCGGCGTTTCGGTGCTGTCTTTCTTTAGGGCAAAGTCGATACCGTATTTTTTTGCCGTCTGCTCAAAGGCTTTGATATTGCCCTCGGTTATCTCAATGTTGGAAAGCCCCGCGTTCTGCTTCGCAAGCTGCTTTAGCGTCTGTTTCCCGTGGGGCTGTTTTTCCTGCTGCTTTTTTGCCTGTGCAAGCATGGCTTTGATTGCCTTTTGCAACATTTCAGCGGTCAGCTTTGCTCCCTTGACAGAGAGCGCAACCACTTTTTCGTTGATTTCATCTTGCAATGTTTACCGTCCTCCTTTCCCGGTAGTAGTGATAGTGTTAAGGTGGTACGCCGCTTTTGGGCGTGAAAAAAGGGCGTCCGTTCTTCACGCCGCCCCGTTAAATCCGCACCCGCAGCCCGTTCAAGTCCTCGGCGCGGATACCTACAAGATACCAGTTGTCCCCGTACTCAATCCGGGTCGGCTTCCATTTGCCGCCTGTGAATACGTCCATGCACTCGCCGCAATGCAAGCCGCCGTAATAGTCGGCAATATCAAAGCGAATATCGTAGCGGTCAGCGGTTTCGTCAAAAATTAAAGCTCCTGTTTTCTGTGCCATGTGGTAAATCCTCCTTTTTTCGTTTACAGGCTTTCGCCCTCGTTGTAGGTGTAATAGTCCGGGTCGCCGTACTTCGGCTTCCTCGGTGCAAGTGCGCCGCTTGCCATATCGTGAGCGACAAGGGAAGTATAGTAGCTGTCAATGGTAGACGGGGCATTGAAAAGCACCGCCTTTAGGTACTGCTTGATGTTGCGGATTTTCGTGGTGTTCTCCTGCATACAGTCAAGTACAAAGCGGATGTGTTCGCTGTTCAGCTTCATAAACTTTGACTTCACAAGCTCGGCGGGGTAATCGTCCCCGGCAATACGGATTTTCTTTCTTGACGTACAGACCGTTTCAAGGATAATGTCAACAATCTCATTCAGACGGTCATGGTCAAACTTCATATCCTGCAAGAGAATGTCATACTCGATATTGTCCTTGATGATTTCCTCATACACTCTGTAAGCGTCGTTCCTTTCCGTTCTTTTCCGTTCCGGCGGCTGTGCCGCTTCGTCCTCGCCATAAGGCAAGGGATTTAGGGAATGGATAGGAATGGAATGGGTAATTGATAAATCCGTATTTGATTTTTCTTTTTTTGGTAAGTTAGTTCTTGATATATCTTTATTTAATTGCGTTGGATTTTCCGACGTCGGATTATCCGTTGTCGGATTTTCCAATATCGGGTTATCCGCTGTTGGATTTTCCAATACCGGGCAATCCAATTCCGGCGGCTGCGGCTGTTCGTAAATGGTGTACTCGATAGAGGTCATTTTGCCTTTCTCGTCGCGTCCCTGCCGCCTTGTGATATATCCGGCTTTTTCAAGCTCCCAAACGGCGGTACGGATAGCGTCGATACTTTCCCGGTTGATGTAGGACAGCCCCGCAAGGGTGTAGTCCCAATCCTCCGGCAAGGACAGCATTTGAGATAACAGCCCCTTTGCCTTTAAGGAAAGCTCCTTATTGCGTAAGTGGTGGTTGCTCATTACGGTGTAGCCTGTGTTGCGCTCCACACGGAATACTGCCATAGCTTCATCACTCCTTTGCTTTGGATTTGTTACGCAGTAGAACGGTGATTTTGAGGGTTTAGGTATAAATCCCTTGCTGCGTGAAAAACACACCCACAAAGCCGCTTATAGCAAGGCTTTTTCTGCCCCTACTGCGTAACAAAGGGCATGAAAAAAGCGGCGTTCCTGTTCTTCCGTGTGGAAGTGGGAAACGCCGCTTGTGCGGTGCAATATTTAGTTGTAGTACAAACCATGCTTGTCCGTTGTCCGAAAAACCTTGATTTTACTGTGTTTCAAAAAGTATCGTTATCTAACCTCATCTTTATATAATCCAGCTATTAAACACATTACTTGTATGCGAAATCCTGGCTTATTAGAAGAGGAAACGTTAGGCTTAAAACCAGGATCTGTTTCTAAAAAAGTTGTCATCTTAGGTGGTGGAATTGCAGGTATTGAAGCGGCTCTAGATTTAAAAGAAACAGGCAATACACCAATTTTATTTGAAAAGAGTGAAAGTCTTGGTGGACAATTTGTATTGGCCGGGGCTATTTCAGCTAAAAAAGATTTTAAGAATGCGGTAAATAAAATGATTTTGGATGTTCAAGAATCTGGAATTGAGGTGCACTTAAATACTGTTGTTACTAAGAAAATGCTAGAAGAAATTAAGCCGGATGCACTCATTGTTGCGATTGGATCGAGTCCATTTGTACTTTCAATTGAAGGTGGCGAAAGAGCCATTGTTGCACATGATGTATTAAGTGAAAAAGTTGAAGTACCAGGTGAAAACGTAGTCATTATTGGTGGTGGTCTTGTTGGTTTTGAAACAGCAGAATTCTTGGCTGCCAGGCAAAAGAAAGTCACTATTTTAGAAATGAAAGAAAAAGCTTTACAGGATCTAGGTCCATTACGTCAAATTACAGCGCAGTTTGCGATGGCACAAATGCCAATCACAATTGAAACAAGTACAACTGTAGAACGAATTGAGGATCATGTTGTTGTTGCCAGTGGCAAAGAATATCCATATGATAGTGTCATTATGGCTGTTGGATCAAAGGCAAATGATACAAGTATGTATGCAAATTTAGACATTCCTACATACATCGTTGGTGACTGCAAGAAAGCAGGTGTTGCCTTAGATGCATTTAAAGATGCGTATCATGCTGCTTTAGAAATTAATAAGTGAAGTCTTAATCGGCTTCACTTTTAAATTGGTCAATATATTTTTGTACAGAATTTGTCATTTCTTTTGAAAAATCCGAATTGTATTTTCGTTTACAGAAAGCTGTTGCCCATTCATTTAATGTTTTATTTCCAGCTTTATGATCAAACATATTTTTTAATTCCTGTTTGTCTTTTCTATGATATTGATTGACACAAACAATATCTTCTAACTGACAACGCTTTGGTTTTTGTCTTTTAAAATGATCATTTGCAGGATATCCAAGTACTAACATGCATACAGGGACTATATATTCACTTAGATTTAATAGTTTTCTATGTAAATCATGCTGTTCTAGAATGTCACCAATGTAACAAGATCCAATCCCAAGACTTTCGGCTGCTACAACTGCATTTTGTGCGGCAATGGTCGCATCTGTTGTGGCTAGTAATAAATCGCCTACGCCTGGTTTTCTTGGATTGCAGTTTTCATAGCTAAACAAATCATACCATTTTTGAAAATCAGCACAGAAAATTAAAACCATTTTAGCCTGATTAATAAAAGATTGATTATCACACGTTTTAGATAGTGTTTCTTGCAGTTTCTTATCTTGTACATCAATAATTGTATACATTTGTTGGTTTCCTGCACTAGGGGCTTGCATAGCCGCTTGAAGTATCAGTGTTTTGTCTTCTTGGGATATTTCTTTATCTTTAAAAATACGACAAGACTTGCGGTCATATAAACTTTGAATAATTGGATTCATCATAAATCCCCTTTCTTTTTGGAAATATTTTACTACAGATATGCTATTATTTAAGTATGAAACTAAGTGAAATTAAGAAAAATGCACATAAAAATGTAAAAACACACTATGCGACCTATTTAGTGTTATGTCTTGCAGCAGTACTTATGGGAAGTGAGTTTAGTTCGACTTTATCCCTTTTAAAACAAGATAATGCCAAGAGTGTTTCAGGCCTATTAATGCACTCTTCTTTTGTGAAGTCGATGACATTTTTACTTCCTGAAGACGTCTTTGGTACAACCAATGGTGTATTTGCACATGTGTTAAATGGAATTACTTCAGGATCTTTTGTGAAGACACTATTTTTAGGTTTATCTACCATTGTTCATTCAAAAGATATTGCGGGTATTTGTTTTGTCGTGATGGGTTTATGCATATCTGTGTTCTATAGAGTGTATATTGTGAATGTATTGCCAGTCATTAATCGCAGACTATTTTTGGAAGGAAGAGTTTACGCAAAACTTCCACTTGATCGATTGGTTTATTTAATGCGAATACGAAAACAGATGCATGTTGCGTTTGTGAAGTTAGTGAAGTCTATTATTTTGACAATTATGAACTTTACTGTGATAGGAGGCGTTTACTTTTATTATGTCTATTTTTTAGTGGATTATATTTTGGCTGAAAATCCAACAATATCTTTAAAAGATGCACTTTCTTTATCTCGAAATATGATGAAGGGACATAAGTTTGAATGTTTTAAATGGCAATTTTCAATGGCAGGATGGTACATTCTAGATATTTGTACATTTGGGATTAGTGCTATATTCTATTCGAATATGTATCGTATGGCTGTGATGAGTGAATTTTATACACTAAGAAGAAAAGAATTTCAAAGTGCTATCTTAAATGATACGTATTTATTTGAAAAACCAAGTAGTGCTTTGATGCGTAATACGTATTCGGATGTAATTGCGGCATTGAATGCGAAAAATCCAATGGAGAATGCGTATACGGGTATTAAAAAGTTCTTGTGTGATAATTTTGGGATTATTTTTCATTTGAGTTCAAAAGAAAAACAATATGAGAGATATACCTATAATAAAATGGAAGCTGAAACTATGATTACCGAAGTGTATTTATTATGTTATCCAGTAAGGCTATCTCCAATTGAAGAGGAGTATAAGAAGTCAAATCTTCGTGTTTTACATCCAAATCGAAATTATACAGTAACATCTATTTTAGTCTGTTTCTTCTTTATGTGTTTTGTTGGATGGATTTGGGAAGTGAGTCTATCTATGATTAGCTATGGATGTTTTGTGAATCGCGGAGTTTTACATGGTCCGTGGATTCCTATTTATGGTTTTGGCTGTGTTTTGATTCTGCTTTTATTAAAACGATTTAGAATGCGTCCCAAAGTTGAATTTAGTATGGCCGTACTTCTTTGTGGATGTATTGAATACTTTACTGGTTTCTTTTTAGAGCTTACGCATAATGGTCAAAAATGGTGGGATTATACAGGCTACTTCTTAAATCTTCATGGAAGAATTTGTGCGGAAGGCTTATTGGTGTTTGGCATTGGTGGTATGGCTTTTGTCTATGTGATTGCGCCATTAATTGATAACTGGGTTAAAGAACACTTAAATAAAAAATTATCTGCTGCATGTTTGGTTTTACTTCTTTTATTTGGTGCAGATGTTGTTTATTCGCACTTTGAACCTAATGTAGGAGAAGGTGTGACTCAATGATAAAAAAGTTAAATGGAAATCAAATCAAGATGATTGCGATAATTGCGATGTTTATGGATCATTTCGCAACTACATTTTATCCGAATTATGAAAAGTATTGGTGGCTTTTATTGATTCATTTAATTGGACGAGTGGCAGCACCTATCATGTGGTTTATGGTGGTTGAAGGCTATACACATACGCATTGTTTAAAGAAATATTTAGAAAGATTATTGATTTTTTCAATTATCGCTCACTTTGCGTATAACTTCTGTTTTGGCATTTCTTTGATTCCATTAAAGGATTCTATGCTAAATCAGACAAGTATTATATGGCCATTATTCTTGTCTGTGATTGGTTTATGGGTGGAAGATCAAGAATGGAAAGACGTAAAGAAAATAGGTTGTATTCTAATTCTTTGTTTATTGGCATTTCCAAGTGATTGGTCATGCTTTCCAGTTCTTTGTACAAACCACATTTATAAAAATCGAGGGAATTTAAAGAAACAAGTCTTAGGTATGGCCTTATATATTTCTATGTATGTAATAGTCTATTGTTTATGTATTGATGTGGTTTATGGTTTGTTGCAGTTTGGAATTATTTTAGTCTATCCAATTATGTCTTTATATGATGGAACAAGAGGAAAGAGTACTTTTATGAAATGGTTCTTCTATTGGTTCTATGTGGGACATTTAGTTTTGTGTGGATTGATTCGTGTAATGATGTAGAGGTAAAGAATGGATGAGTAAAAAAGTACGTAGAGTGCCAGTTATTCTGGATGCAGGAGAAATTAAAGATTTACCACAGGAAGATATACGAATGATTTTAAGAGGGGCAGATGCATTGATTTCAACTGGTGGAAGAAGTATGCTGGCTAAAATATTAAAGGGTTCAAAGGATAAAACGATATTCAAGTATAAATTAAATGAATGTCCTGCTTATGGATACTATCAGGATATGAAATTAGATGATATCAGTAAATGCATTGATTGGATGATTAAGGAAGATTATCTTAGAATTGAATATGATTATCGCCTACCTTTATTGGTATTTTCTGAAAAAGGATGGCAAATAGAAAAAGAAACATTTGCCCAAGAACTTTATCAAAGAATGTGCTTAGATGTAGAAGAAAAAAAGGCACGTGTCATTTTTGAAATGAAAGAAGTGAATAGACAAGTTGTCATGTGCGTGCTTGATAAAATAGAGAAAGATGGAACAAAGGAATTTCTACCTTACTTAGAAGCATGGAAAATGTTGGAAGTGAAAAAGGTTGCGGCAAGAATTGCAGAAGTAGAAAAGAAGATAAGTAAGCGTATATAGAGGTGTAAAATGAAAATATTAATATTTGGGATGGGTAACATTGGAAAGAGTACCGTTGGTGAGTTGTTGGCAAGAAAAATAGGTTACGATTTTATCGATATGGATACGAAAATCAAAGAGAAATATGGTACGATGCTTGGGTTTCAAGATGAATATAATGATCAATATGAACGTGATGAATTGCGTGCAGAAATGATTTCATCTTGGATCAAAGAAAATGAAAATGTAGTCATTGCCCTAAGTCCTATTGCGTATTTAGATGCATATGAAGATTTCTTTGAAGATTCAGATATTATTTGTTTCGACTTAACAGATCGAGCTGAAAATATTTTTAAACGCTTGGAATTTACGGATGATAATGATAATCTTTTGCACATCCCTCAATCGTATCTAAATAAGCATAAGGCGTATTATATGCATGAAATACAGGCGGATTTTGATTATTTCCATACTTTATATGCATCAAAAATGGATTCGATTTCGATGGATGGTAAAAGTTTAGATGAAATTGTTGAGGATATATGCAAGAAATATAAATTAGTATAAGATTGTGATATAATCTATGGGCAAGTAAAAACATACATGACAGGGGTGCAAATGCTGAGAAAAACCCTTATTACCTGATCTGGTTAATTCTAGCGTAGGGAGTCATATCGATTGATGGTGGCACTCTAGGGTGCCTTTTTTATTTGGAAAGGAGCTAGTGAATGAAGAAAAATCGTAGAATTGTCATGCCGTTGCTTGTGTTTATTCTAGTGATTGGTGGCTGGGAATTATATGTGCGTGTATTTGATATTTCACTTTATATTTTGCCAAGTCCATCAAAAATTATCAGTGCACTTATTGAGAATTTTGACATTCTAATGCAACATTCGCTTGTTACGTTGGAAGAATCAATCTTAGGATTGTTGATTAGTACTTTCTTTGCGATACTTATTTCAATTTGTATGGATCTATCGAAAACATTTAAGACAAGTATTTATCCATATTTGATTGTGACACAAACCGTTCCTATTATGGTTTTAGGTCCGTTGTTTTCAATTTGGTTTGGATTTGATTTATTGCCCAAAGTGTTGATTGTCATATTTATGTGTTTTTTTCCGATTGCGATATCCTTTACGGATGCCTTGTCACAAGTGAGTGAAAAAGAAATCAATTTATTAAAAAGTTTTGGTGCCAATCTATTTCAAGTCTATAAAATTGTTAAGATTCCATCGGGTGCCATTGGCTTATTTTCAGGATTAAAGGTAGCGGCTACCTATTGTGTGGGCGGAGCTATTGTAGGTGAATGGCTTTCAAGTAGAGCAGGACTTGGTTACTATATGCTTCGTGTAAAAAACGGATATATGTTAGATAAAGTCTTTGCGTGTGTATTGATGATTATATTTTGGAGCATTCTATTGAATTTAGGAGTGACTCTATTGGAAAAAATATTATTTCCACATTTACGAAAAGGAGAAAGAAAATGAAAATTTTAAAGGCTATGTGTGCAGCTGCTGTTGCGTTAAGTTTAGTTGGCTGTGCTCAAACATCAAATTCTGATAAAGAATTGACAAAGGTTACATTGATGTTGGATTATACGCCAAACACAAACCACACTGGTTTCTATGTAGCTAAAAACAAAGGATATTATAAAGAGGCTGGTTTAGATGTAGATATTATTGAACCAGGTGATAATGCGACAACTTCAATGGTTGCAGCTGGAAAAGCTGATTTTGGAATCTCTTACCAAGAAGATGTTACGTATGCCCTAACAAGTGAAGATCCACTTCCAATTAAAACAATTGCGACAATTATCCAACACAACACTTCAGGATTTGTTTCTTTAAAGAGTGCAAACATCAATTCTGTAAAGGATTTTGAAGGAAAAACATATGCAGGATGGGGAGCACCAAGTGAAGAAGCTGTCATTAAAGCGGTTATGAACGAAGCGGGTGCTGATTTTAGTAAGTTAAACATCGTAGGATCTGATGGGTCTGGTATTGCAGGGCTTAGTGATGAAGTTGGTAAAAATAAAGTGAACCTTGGATGGGAATTCTATGGTTGGGCTATTATTAAAGCACTACAAGATGGATATGATTTAAACTATATGCCATTAGCGGATTTAGATAATCGTTTGGATTACTATACTCCGGTTATTATCACCAACAACAAGATGATTGAAAAGAATTCAGATACAGTTAAAAAATTTATGGAAGCTACTAAAAAAGGATATGAATATGCGATTGATCATCCAAGTAAAGCAGCTGAAATCTTACATGAGGATGCATTGTCAGATACAGATTTGAAATTCCTTAAAGAAAGTCAAAAATATTTAAGTAGCCAATATGCCAAAGATGCAGATTCATGGGGTGTTATGAAAGATTCTGTATGGGATAATTATACAGATTTTATGTATGAAACAGGATTGATCAGTCAAAAGATTGATGCGAAAGACCAATATACTAACGAGTTTGTGAAATAATGAAGCTATATGTTGAAAAGCTAAATCTTGAATTTTCAGGAAAAGAAATATTAAACGATATTTCTTTTTCTATTCAAGAAGGTGAATTTGTTTCCATTCTAGGGCCAAGTGGATGTGGTAAATCCACCATTCTGAATGTATTGGCAGGATTAATTGAAGATTATTCTGGCTCTGTATTTGTGGATGATGAACCAATTACAGGTATTAGTAGTCATTTTGCGTATATGCCACAAAGTGATTTATTACTTGAATGGAGAACGATTTTAGATAATGTTTGTTTGTATGGCGAAATCAATCATGATAAATCAATCAGACAACGAGCTTTAAAAGAATTTGAAACATTTGGTCTTTCTGGTTATGAAAACGCATATCCATCGAGTCTTTCAGGAGGAATGCGCCAAAGAGCTGCCTTTTTGAGAACTTCTTTGTGTAAAGCGGATATTCTTTTATTAGATGAACCATTTGGAGCGTTGGACGTTATTACTCGAAATGATATGCAAGATTGGTTGTTACAATTAAGAAAGAATTATAATCGTACTACTTTATTAGTTACACATGATATTGATGAAGCTTTATATTTATCGGATCGTATTTTGGTTTTATCGAATAAGCCAAGTCATATCTTGCAGGAAATAGACTTATCTAAAGAAAAGAAATCGAGAGATTGGTTGTTTTCACAAAGTGATTTGAAGAAACAAGTTTATGAATTGTTGAAGGGTGAAAATCATGCATGATGCACATTATCATTATTCAAAAGAAATAAATGCGCTGCAGAATGAATATGGAATTTCTGGTATTTGTAACGTCGCAAATGAAATAGAATTTGAACTTGTCCATCAAAAGCAGTTGTTCTATTCTTGTGGAGTACATCCTTGGAATGCAAGTTTAGATACATTTGAATCCATGCTTCCTTTGTTAAAAAAGGCACCTATCATTGGCGAAATCGGCATGGATAGTGTATGGTGTGATTTGGATTTAAATATTCAAAAAGAAGTGTTTGAAAAACAGCTTCAGCTTGCACATGCTTTAAATAAACCAGTCATTCTTCATACGAAGGGTCAGGAAAAAACAATACTTGAATTGATTCGTAAATATCCAAATACATATGTTGTACATTGGTATGGATGTATGGATTATGTCAAAGAATATGATGAAGTGGTATCTTATTTCACGATTGGTCCTTCAATCGGAAAAGAAGAGGAAGTAACGCATTTAGTAAAAAAAGTATCTATGGATAAACTATTAATGGAATCCGATGGTATTGAAGCTGTGAAATGGGCTATTGATAGTGACGATTATATTGCTGCTTTAAAAAATGAAATTACTATGGTGGCTTCGTTAAAGAATCAATCGTATTCTGAAGTTGAAAGAATTTTGGATCAAAACTTTTCAAAGTTAATAAAAAAATAGGAGAATTTCTTCTCCTATGCAAGACAGTCATTGAACTGTCTTTTTATTTGTTCTTCATTCATATTCTTTCCAATAAAGACCAATTGATTGATTCGATCTCCATATTCTTCATCCCAGTTTTTGGCTAGTTGAGGATTGGCTTTTAATAAATCTATTTGATCTTGTTTTGGAGCTGACGCAATCCATAATGAGTCTTCTGTAAGTGAATTTAATTTACCAGCTTGTTCAAATAAGTAGGCAGAATCAGGTTGGTTATCAAACCATACATAGCCTTTGGTACGAATCACATTCGGATAGTTATTTAATAGATTTGTGAATTTCTTTAAATCCAATGGTTTTCTTGTTTGCCACACAAAAGTAGAAATTCCATATTCTAAAGCTTCACCTTCGTGTTCGTGATGATGGTGTTCGTGTTCTTCGATTTCGTGAATCCAACCAATGTTGTTTTGTGCTTTTTCATAATCAAAGTTATGTGTGTTTAAAAGCTCTTCTAAATTAACTTGGCCAAAGCTAGCCTCAATGATTCCGGCATCTTTACATAGTTTATGAATGACTGCCTTGATTTCATTTTTCTCATCTTCGTTGACGGTTTCTGCTTTGTTTAAGATAACGGTATTACAGAATTCGAGTTGCTGCATCAATAAAGAGTCTAGCGAATCTTCATCTTCTACCGGTTCTAATAAGTGTTTACCACAATTGAATTCATTTGACAATCTTGCAGCATCGGCAACGCAGATGATGTTGTCTAAGTGGAATAGTTCTGGTAATCCTCTAGAATATAGTGTTTCATTGGCGGCTGTAATGGTTTGCGCAATTGGGATTGGTTCGCAAATACCACTAGCTTCAATGATGATGTAATCAAACTTATTGGATGAGGCTAAGGCTGAGAGTTGTTGTAAAAGATCTAGTTTTAGTGTGCAACAAATACAGCCATTGGTAAGACCTACAACGTCTGTGTCTTCTTTTTGAATTTGTGCATTTTTATCAATTAGTTTTTGATCAACATTAATTTCACCAATATCATTGACAATGATCGCAACTTTATATCCTTCTTGATTTTTTAGAATGTGATTTAATAAAGTAGTTTTACCAGCTCCTAAATAGCCAGTTAATAATAAAATAGGTATCGATTTTCTTTTCA
>OLZE01000823.1_pt1 | contig 18146 bp, 9 predicted proteins | sample 1674091 | NCBI WGS metagenome assembly OLZE01 (sample SAMEA103958143, study PRJEB25191) | human gut metagenome | biome: human-associated habitat [ENVO:00009003]; feature: intestine environment [ENVO:2100002]; material: feces | place: Germany | collected 2013/2015
TAATTTTCTTTCCTGCGGCAGTTCCGCGTTGGCATGCGGACAATAAGCTACCGGAAACTGCTAATCCGAGGAAGGACCAGCTTGTATTTTTTAAAAAACTTCTTCTATTCATGGTATTCATTTAGATTATCTATTTTTCATCAATCGTCTGTCACCTTTGAACAGCTCATTTACCTTTTCATCCGGATCATCATCCTTATACTGCTTTTGGGTTTCTTTCAGCAGTGACATCAGCTCTGTCCGCTTGTCGGCATACTCTGGTTTGTCAAACACATTATTCAATTCATTCGGATCATTCTTCAAATCGTACATTTCCCATTCGTCCACATCATTATAGAAGTGAATCAGTTTAAAATCAGCTGTACGAATACCATAATGTCTTTTAACCGAATGTTCCGCCGGATACTCATAATAGTGGTAATAGGCGGCTTTTCTCCAGTCTGCCGGTACTTTTCCCTCATTGTCCAGAATCGGTTTGAGCGACTGGCCTTGAATATCGGCGGGAATGTCTACTCCGGCAAAATCCAGCAAGGTGGGAGCAAAATCCACATTCATGGCAATGGCATTCGAAACACTTCCGCTCTTGATAGCCTTCGGGTAGCGGATGACCAGTGGCATACGCTGACATTCCTCATACATGAAGCGTTTATCGAACCAACCATGTTCGCCCAGGAAGAAACCCTGATCCGAAGTGTAGATAATGATTGTATTGTCCAACTCACCGATTTTTTCCAGATAACTGAGTAACCGCCCTATATTTTCATCCACAGCAACAATTGTTGCCAGGTAATCCCGCATATATTGCTGATACTTCCAACTGATCAACTCTTTACCTTCCAGTTTACCACTGCGATACTCGGCAATGCGCTGGGCATATACTGAATCCCATTTATTCTGCACATCAGCCGGCATACGTTTGTAGACCTGATAGAGGCGATTGGTCGTATCTTTCAACATTTCTTCACGAGTCAGCAGTTTCAGGTCCCAATCATTGGTCAATGTATGTTCAATAGACATATCCTGTTCCCTGGCAGCGGAACCTCTTCCCTCATACGTATCGAAGAGTGTGGCCGGTTCAGAGCTTTCTGATGGTACATCATGCAGAAAGGCTTACTTTTATCTCTGTGTTCCAGATACTCAATGGCCTTATCCGTGATAATATCGGTAGCATAACCCTGTTCTACAATCTGCTTTCCGTTCTCATTGAAATCGGGATTATAATAATCCCCTTGTTCATGTTGTCCGGTCAAGATGCACCAATAATCAAATCCCTGAGGTTCAGTAATCAGATGCCATTTACCGATAATCGAAGTTTGGTAGCCTGCCGACTGTAATAATTTGGGAAAGGTCTGTTGGTTGCTGTCGAAAGTACTGGCATTATCAGTGAATCCATTGATGTGGCTGAATTTGCCCGTCAAGATACAAGCTCTTGACGGACCGGATAAAGCATTGACCGCATAGCAATTGTCCATACGAATACCTTCATTGGCAATCCGATCCATATTGGGAGTTTGCAAGAGGCGTCCACCGTAGCATGACATAGCCTGCGTAGTATGGTCGTCTGTCATCATAAAGATAATGTTCGGACGTTTCACCTCTTCTTTGGCCTTATTGGAGCTGCAAGCGGAGACTCCGATGGCAGTGAGAGGCAAAAATAAGTATGATAAGCGATTCATAATAAAAGTCTTCTTATAGTTTATACTCCAATTGACGTTTCTTTCCATCAACAGATATTTCTATCTTCACTCCATTCTCATCAAACTTCTTATTCAGGAATTTAGCCTTGAATGCAGGAAAAGAAGCTGCATTTTTCGAAGGATAGATAATGGTTATGTAGCGTACAGCTTCCGAATCCTTTTTGTCCACATCAAAAGAAACCGAAGTACGGGGTACACGTACGCGATAAGCAGTTGAACGCCATCCTTCTTTTTCTCTTATCGAAGCTTTCTTTTCGGCAAAGCATTGTAGCTTCATATTGCTTGGTCCGTCGTAAGCGGTGGTCAGAATATGTTTTTTTCCATCCACATTCACAGTACCTTCACATAAATGATAGTTCAGATTCACTGTTCCTTTTGCATCTCCCACAGCCTCATCGACAATGACAAAATAAGATTGGTCTACAAAGAAGACAGAACGTCTGTGCTTCAAACCCTCATAATGAGGATTCTCTGTCACCAGGATTTGTTCATTACCTTCGGGTTGCCAAAGTTTAGTAACAGATTGTGTGGTTTGCAAGTTTTTCTCATCCAGTGTCAGGGTATTATGTGAACTTGTCCGGCGGAACCAGTTGCGAAGTTTCATCACTTCATCATCACCGGCATAGACGTATGAACCGCTATCCGGAAAGAGATTCCGACCATTGAACCAAAGTTCAAAAGTTCCGTTATCCGGTTGACAGTGCCACTCACCTTTGGGACCGGCCTTTACTACCATTACAGTAGCATCTTGTTTCCAGCCATTTCTGAAAGTAAAGAAACCGGAAGTCAAGGCTCCGTGAGAAAGGTTGGGTAGGGGGGAACCTTCACGACCTTCAGTAGCATAATAACGAATCCAGTCGCAATCCGGAAACAGTTTGAGCCAGTCTTGATAATTGCGGACTTCTGCCGGGCGGTCTCCAAGTTTCGCATCACTGAAACAAGGATTACTGTAATCCGGGAAACAGATATTAGAGTAGAACTCAATCATATTTTTCACAGTATTCACGTATTCGACAGGAAATTCCTGACGGAAACCATTGACGTCTGCCATACGCAGGGCCTTGCAGAAGATATTGATTGCCGCCAAATGATAGTGCGGGTCCAGTTCATATTGACCGCCGTCCGGGTAAACCTGTTTTTTTATTTCACGGTTCAAAATGCTTATCCCACTCTCTCTCCATCCGGTTGCCTCTTTAAATTCAGGGAAAAATGCGCCTGCATACACCATACGCTGTGCTTCGAACAACAGATGGTTGCCTTGATCGGAGTAATTGCCCAGAATGTGTAAGGCATGCCGATGGTAATTAATGAGGAACTCGGTCAGGAACTCCGGAGTAAAAGCCTGTGAGGGAATAAACAATAGAAATTGCAGTGTCTGATCCTGCAAACGGTTACTCACTTCCAGCGGACGCCATGCAAAGCGTACATTCTCAGCATTTCCTTTTACTTCACCTGCACTGACAAGTTCGTATTCTTCTTTCTCTACGGTTGTCAGAGGATTCTTCTTAATCCAGTCCATATATTGGTATGCCCATTCTTTGGCATATTTCTCATCCCCTGAGATTCTATATGCTTTTCCCATCGGGGTGAACCATTTATGGCGATGCAACTGCCAGCGCAACTCATTGTCCTGTACCGGCCAATATTGCCAGTTGATGTCTTTACCGTAATTATAGGAAGGCTGATATCCTTTGTGCACAAAAAATGTATGTTCCAAGGCATCATCCGCCCATTTTTGTTCTTCCTTTGATATCTTGATATTCTTCAGATTAATATCAGGATGTCCTATGCCGGTGCGTTGGCGGTAATAGTCCAATAAAGCCTGAGCCGCTTTATCCCATTGTTGTTGGGCGCCTGCGGCCTTTACTTTCTCCAAACCCGGATAATCCAGGTTCAGTAAATCAAAAGCTTCCTTCCGCAATTGTTGCGCTTCCGCACTTATGGCGACCAGCAAAAGAGCCAGACATAAAAAATACTTTGCTATTTTCATGGTATATTAATTTCGTTTAAAGCGATTTATAATCGAGTCCTTTTACCTGCATATACCGGAGCCATTGGGCAACGAACCTGTAGAGTGCATCAGGATAAATCCCTGATTCGTACCAACCTTTGCCAAATAAGCATCGGAAGAAAGAGATTTTAGTAGCTTTTCTGCATAATCAAAATATACTTGTCCGTCTTCTACCAACGTGCTGAGTTCTATCAAAGCAGAAGCTGTAACAGAGGCGGCAGATGCATCACGGGGTGTTTCCGGGCTATCCGGTGCATCATAATCCCACAAGGGTATCGCATCCTCAGTCTTTACGCGGGTCATAATCAACGTTGCAATATCTTTGGCTTGCTGCAAGAAGGCCGTATCTTTGGATTCACGGTAGCAAGAGGTATATCCATATACTCCCCAGGCTTGTCCGCGTGCCCATGACGAATCGTCATTTTTTCCCTGATGGGTACATTTCATTTCTACGCTGCCATCATTATTGTAACTGACTACATGATAGGATGAATGATCTGTTCTGAAATGATTCTTCAATGTTGTCTCGGCATGTTTCAATGCGATGTCCTTATACTTGGAATCATTGGTAAGATGGCTTACGTAAAACAGCAGGTCCAGGTTCATCATGTTATCAATGATTACAGGGAAATTCCACTTTCCGAAATCCCAGGAACGAATAGAACCTATGGTCGGATCAAAACGGCTGCATAAGTTATCAGATGTTTGCACCAATGCCTGACGAACGCTGTCGGCGGGAGCCAAGCGATATGCATTGCCATAACTGCAATTCATCATAAATCCGATGTCGTGTGTACCTTTATAGTCTTTTACGGGATACAAATAATTCGTGAATTTCACGGCACCGTTCTTTAAACCTTCAATACCGGTCAGCTGATACGCATACCACAAGTTTCCGGGGAAAAAACCACTTGTCCAATCATAGATGGAAGAGCAATAGCGACGGGTTCCTATGGCATCCTTCACTGGCTTAATCCGCAAAGAATCCTTAAAGGTTGCAGGATCTCTTTGCAATTGCCGACAGAGAAAATCCATATCATATCCTGTCCAGATGGAACGGGGTAATAAGACTGAATCACCTACATCGGCCACTGTTTCTTCCAATTGCTGTACAGAGGTGTCTATTGCATTTTTCAACCAGCCATAATCTGTATTAGGCTGACTGGATGAACAGCTGGAGAAACCTTGTAATGTAGCAACCGCACAACAAAATAATAAAAATCTTTTCATACAATACATTTTATAAGTAAAGCAGATGGAGAGAGCATGAAACAGATTCTCTCTCCATCACAATTGCCAATTTTATATTTCCCGGATTTATTCGTAACCCGGATTATTCTGGTTATTCAAAGCCGGGTTCGATTGTAATTCTCCCAGTGGTATCGGGAAAAGTTCATGCTGGCCTTTGACGAATTTATCACCGGCTACATACTTGCCTTTCAGTGTTTTGTCCATATTCCCTTGGAAGAACTTCAGTGCGTCGCCCAAGATACCCCAACGCAACAGGTCATATTTGCGCTGACCTTCGAAAGCTAACTCGAAACCACGTTCCCAATAAAGAGCTGTGCGGAACTTGCCGGCAGCGTCTCCATCCTGAATATATGGGAGATCATAAACTTGTGGAGCTTTCATCAGGCTGCTGTAGTTGGCATCGGTTATCGGAGTAGCTTTTGCGCGTTCACGTACCATATTCAGCAGTTTCCAGGCTTCCGGGGTGTTGCCTGTTTCATTATAAGCTTCGGCTGCCATCAATACAACGTCGGCGAAGCGAAGCGGACAATAGTTCACTCCTGTGTTGTTGGGATCTACAAAACCTCCGGGCATCCACTCTCTGCGCCATTTGCCGGGATACCAGTCAGTCAGTTTTGCGTTTTCAACCTTATCATGTTTGCCGGCATTTGCATTCCATTTGTACTGATAGGTACATACCATTACATCTCTGCGTTCATCGCCTTCTTCAAAGAAGTTTTTCCAGGCCGGCAGTACACGGAAGAAAGCATTGGCACGTCCCCATGCATCAGCTGGAGCATTTTTGCCCGGTGCCTCTACCGCTGGTCCGTTATAAGTAGCCCAAGTACCTGCATTGTCCTTGTAGCCGGCTCCTGTAGGATTGAAAGCAATTTCCCACAAACTCTCTTGGGAATTCAAGATGCCTTCTGAATAACCTCTGAATAACTGTTCAAAACCACCTGTATAAAAACCATGGTTGCCTTTGTTCTGGAAGGCGGTCCATTCGGCAATTACAGCGTTAAAGTATTCTTTTCTTTTAGTTTCGTCCGGGCGGGTCAATGTACCGTCTTGCTGCAAGCTGTACCCGGCACGTTGCAGATAAACACGCATCAGCAATGCATGGGCAGCACCTTGTGAAGGAACTTCCGGTGAAAGTGAAGCATTGTCTTTTTGCAGGTTCTCTTTAGCAAAATTCAGGTCAACTATAATCTGGTCATAGATTTCTTCACGACTTACACGACCTTTGAAAGATTCTTCATATCCGGCAGTATAAGTGGTTTTGAACGGAACATCTCCCCAGTATTTAATTAAATCGAAAGCCAGAAATGCGCGGAGGAAACGTGCCTGAGCCACTAACTCCTTTAAATTGGAATCTTCTTCGTAACCTGTCATCTGCTCAATACCGGCAATGGAAAAATTAGCGCGGTCAATACCCAGGTATTTGTATTCCCATATGGATGCAATCCAAGTATTGGTCGGTTTCACCATGTAGTGGGCAATATCACGACGTGTGTTATCCGTACCTGTTCCTTGAATATAATAGGTATCGTCCGAAGCAGGCATCGCCATTTCAAATTGTCCGTAATGCTTGTCTATAGCCAGACAATCGTAAATACCTACTACTGACATTTTTGCCTGGTCCATAGTTTCAAAATAAGTGTCCTTCTCGTAGTAAGAAGTAGGTTTTTCTGTCAGGTCGCAAGAAGTGAATCCTGCTGCAATCAGTGCGCTTAGCGCAATCACTTTATATTTTTTCATTGTATTCTCCATTTGAAGTTCATTAGAAAGCTAAATTAATACCGAAAACAAACGAGCGGCTTCTGGGATAAGCACCAAAGTCAACGCCCGGTGTCAGACCATTTCCCATGGTAGAAACTTCAGGATCGAAGCCGGAATATTTGGTCCAGGTCAGCAGGTTAGAACCTGTGGCATAAAGACGTAATTTGCTCAATCCGACTTTTCTGATCATCTTCTTCGGGAATGTGTAACCTAAAGTAATGTTACTCAGTTTTAGGAAAGAACCGTCTTCTACAGCCCAAGAGTGAATGTAAGTATCACCTGCTTCGTTATCATAAATGGCGGCTACAGTCTTGCCCTTGTTGATGTCTGCCATCTCCTGGGGATCTGTAATCAAGTCACCTGCCTTATTAACCAATACCCAACGGTGCTTAGAGTCAGCTACTGCCAAAACGTTTTTGTTCTGCAAAGCAGTTTTGGTATTGGTCAGTTTGGTTGCATTGAATACATCGTTACCGATGCTATAGGTAAGGAATATACTCAAATCGAAATCTTTGTAAGTGAAAGTGTTATTGATACCACCGTAAATTTTCGGATAAGCGTTACCAATGACTGTTTTGTCAGCTTCTGTAATTTTATTGTCTTTGCTGCCATCTATATTCTTAAACTTCCACATACCCGGTTTTACATTACCTTTTTCGCCTGCATACGGAACACCGTCTTTCAGTGTGTAAGTTTTAGTTGCTGCATCGTAATCAAAGTCAGATACTTGGTACAGACCATCTGTTACGTATCCGTACATCTGTCCCAAAGGTTGGTTCACACCGATAATGTGCGTATTCTGGCTGTAACCGAAGTTAGCCTCCCACAACTGCACATCTTCTCCCGTCAGTTTCTTTACAGAATTCTTATTGTGTGACAGAGTGATGGATGTGTTCCAGGTAAAATTCTTATTCGTGATATTGGTTGAGTTGATGGTTAAGTCAATACCTTTGTTTTCTGTTTCACCGGCATTGATAACCATGCTGTTGTAACCGGATGAAGTAGGCAGTTTGGCGTTTAGCAACAAATTGCTACTGCGGTTTATGTAAAATTCAGGAGAAATGGTTAAACGCTGATTGAAGAAACCGAAGTCAAGACCAAAGTTGAAGGTTTTGTTAGCTTCCCACTTCAAGTCAGGGTTAGGAATCTGCTTGGAAACATAACCGGGCTGGGTGGAGTCTCCATTGGGATAAGTAACAGATCCCAATACAGCCAGACTAAGGTAACTGTCGATACGGTTGTTACCCGCCATACCATAGCCCAAACGAACTTTTAAGTCAGAGAAGATATTCAAGTTCTTGATAAACTCTTCTTCTCCCAGGCGCCAAGCTGCTGAAAATGCAGGGAAATAGCCCCATTTGTTATTCTTACCGAATTTGGAAGAACCATCGGCACGAACCGAAGCGGTAAACAAGTATTTATCTTTGAAGCCGTAGTTGAAACGGGCGAAGAAAGAGAGCAATTTATCATCATAGTTTTCGGCAGACTGAACTGCTGTCGGAAGACCCAGTGAGAGGTCAGCCAAACCTATATCGTCATTCGGGAAGTTAGATGCTGCTGCTTTGAAATTACGGTTCCAACGGTCTACATATTCCTGACCTACCATGGCAGTCACGTCATGACCTTTACCCGACCAGTTATAGTTCAATACGTTTGAAGTCTGGAAACTACCGGTCTCCAGATTTTGAATACTACCATTGATGCTTGAACGTTTTGCTGTGATTGACTTGTCTCCGTAGAAAACATCATTGCGTCGTGTCTGGTAACGCATACCTGTGGTATTACGGAAAGAGAGACCTTTGAAAAGTTTCAAAGTAAAGCCACCGTTAGCCTGGAATGTACGATATTCACGATCATTCGTCTCTTCTGCCGCAGAAAGTAAGGGGTTCTGCATTACGTTACCCGAATCATCCAGGAAGATAGGGTCTTCATCTCCCAATAACAGGTCATCGGTTCCGTTGATACCTACTGTGGGGCGGTACTGCAAAATGTGCTGCATCTTATTGAAACGGTCGCCTCCTTCAGAAGTACCCATACCGGTAATTTTCATTTGGTCGTAGCTGATACGGGCGGTGATGTCCAAGCGGTCATTCACTTTATGATTCATGTTGAATGAAATGTTGTGCTTGTTGTTGCCGCTATATACCATGGCACCCTCTTCGTCATAATAAGAATATGCCAGGTTATAATTTAGTTTATCAGTACCACCGGAAACGCCTACACGATAGTTTTGTGTAATTGCCGTGCGTCCCAATGTTTCATCTTGCCAGTCCAACCCTTTACGATTGCCATAGTTTTTTTCAAGGTCACTGTAGTTGCCGTAGATTTCGGTGAACTTTTTGATGTCTTTCTCCCAGTCGTCCGGAGTGGTAGCGTCGTAAACGCGACGTTCATAATCCAACATCGTAAATTCATAAGTAGAAAGTACATCCAGCTTCTTGGCTATTTTCTTGAAACCTACATAACTGTCAAATGTAACAGTCGCTTTTCCGTCTTTACCACCGCTCTTGGTAGTAATAACGACTACACCATTAGCACCACGGGCACCGTAGATAGCTGTAGCAGAAGCATCTTTCAGGATGTCGATTGTTTCAATTTCCGCCGGGTCAAGGGTAGACATACCGTCTTCGCTGGGGAAACCGTCGATGATATACAAAGGTTCGTTACTTTGAGTAATGGAAATACCACCACGAACCCGAACAGAAATGGAAGCTCCGGGAACACCTTCACTCTGCATAACCTGCACACCTGCCATGCGGCCGGCAAGGGCTTGTGTGATATCACTGGTAGGAACTTTCGAAAGTTCTTTGCTATTAACCGAAGCAACAGAACCAGTCAGGTCTTTACGTTTTACAGTTGCATAACCGATGGCTACAACTTCGTCCAGCAGTACGGCATCTGCCTGCAACGTTACATTAATAACACTCTGATTGTTGACTTTCACTTCCTGGGGAGTCATTCCCACATACGAAAAAACTAATACATCTTTAGATGCATCATTCACTTTCAGCGAATAGTGACCATCTATGTCAGTAACAGTTCCAATACCGGCAGCACCCTTAATAATAACGCTACCTCCAATAACTTCATAACCTTCGCTATCGACTACCTTACCAGTAACTGTCAGACTTTGCGCGTATGCAATCGTACTGACGAAAGCGAGGAAAAACAATAAAATAGATTCTTTTAATTTGAACATAATAAATAAATCTAAGGTTTAACTTTAGAGATCATTTTTGTGACGGCAAACTTACTGCAAGCGCAAAAAAAAGTGGGAAAGTATTGTTTTTGATACTCCCAATTTTATGCTTTTTGCATGCTAATATTGTTCACCTTAGAATGTTTTTGTGTAAAATGTGCGCCACAGAGCCCTATGGAAGGGGGGTGCCTTTATTCAATAAAGAAATAATATGCAGGATTGATTGCTGAAAGACCATTGAGGTATCTCCGTATCATGTCCGTACCTCCTCCGTAGTATCTCCGTACCATCTCCGTATCTTCTCCGTAGTATCTCCATACTCATAGATACGGACTCAGTACGGAGGAGGTACTGACTTGATACGGAGGTGGCATTTCGTTGCTGGTGAATTTTCAAATTTATAGATTGTTGTCTGCCGGTAGATTTCGCCAGGTCGCAATACTGTAGAAGGAAATTGGGGCTTATTGGGGGAGTCTGGGAAATGCTGCATTTCGAGGCAGAATCCATAGTATTTACCGTACTTTCTATTGCCATGCCCATTCAGATAATCCATGTTGGAACTTGGAATATAAAATTGCATCCCGGGTTCAGTGGTGTATGCTTTTAGTATTCTTCCAGATACAGGTTCTGTGACTGTAGCTACTAATTCCAAAGAATCCGGGTGTTTATTTAGTTTATAATTGATATCATAAGTTTTTCCCATCATCCGTCGGATTTGTTTTTCGGCTGTTCGTGGAGTTCTGAAGTCATACTCCGTTCCTGTAACTGCCTTCAGCTCTCCGGTAGGGACTCCTGTTGAATCTACCGGGGTAATTGAGTCCGCATGCAATGTATAAAGATGGTTCAGTACAGGCTCTTTACAGCCGGTCAGATTGAAGTAGCTGTGATTGGTAAAATTTACAACAGTAGGCTGATCCGTGGTGGCCGTATAATCCAGGATTACTTCATTGCGATCAGTCAGCTTATAAGCGATTGACAGATTCAGATTGCCGGGAAAACCTCCTTCAAGGTGAGCGCTTTTATAAGAAAAGACAACTATTGCCGTGTCTTTCACTACATAAAAGGTATCCGTTTCGAATACTTGAGTATTGAATCCCCGGCTTCCGCCATGAACAGAATTTCCTTTACTGTTCTTTTCAAGTTGAAAGATCTGGTTATCCAGGCAAAACTCGCCATGCTTGATTCTATTGGCAAATCTGCCTACAGTGGCACCAAATTTAGGATGCTTTCCCAGGTAACTTTCTAAACTATCGAAGCCCAATACTACTTGTTCGAAGTTCCCCTTTTTGTCGGGTACGGAAACGGACGTTAGCGAGGCGGCAAAGTTGGTGACTTTGATTGTCATTCCATTCCTGTTTGTCAAACAGAAAAGCCGGATGGATGTACCATTTGCCTTAATTTGTGCGACTTCACTGACAGAAGGGGTTAATGATTGGGGTTGTTTACATGCTGCTAACAAGGACAGAACAATGAGTAGTGTCCATATCTTATGTTTTCTCATATCTTATTTCTTTCCATATTCGGTAGGCAGACAACCTATATACTTCTTGAAGCGTGCTGCAAAATAAGAAGGAGTATTGTAGCCTACCATAAAACTGATTTCTGAAACATTGTATTTTCCTTCCTGCAAAAGTTGACATGCGCGGTTAAAGCGTATCTTGTGGATAAAGTCGATAGCTGACTTTCCTGTTATTGCTTTTAATTTCAGATGTAGATTAGAACGGCTCATATTCATCTCACGCGCAAATTGCTCTGTAGAAAATTCTACATTGTCCATATTCCTTTCAATCACTGCAATCGCTTTTCTGAGCAGTTCTTCATCCATCGTGTTATTGGTAAGTTTCTCCGGTTCTATTTCGGTGGTATTGGAATAGTGTTCGAAGATGCGGTGGCGTGTACGCAGCATGTTCATAATCTTTGCTTTCAATATTGCCATCGAGAAAGGTTTGGCTATGTAATCATCTGCTCCTACCTGTAAACCTTCCAATTGATATTTAATATCTGCTTTGGCAGACAGCATATATATTGGAATATGACAGGTGCGTAAGTTTTGTTTTACCAACTTACATAATTTGGCACCATCCATTACGGGCATCATGACATCCGTTACAATCAGGTCAACTTCCTTCTCTTTCAGAATGTCTAATGCCTTTTGCCCATTTTCAGCTTCCAACATATTGAATAAGCCGGACAATCCATTGACCAGATATTGCCTTAATTCTTTATTGTCTTCCACCACAAGGAGTATTCCTCGTTTATTTGTATTCTCATCTTCTTCGCTTTCTGTATCGGCTTCTTCTTCATCACCAATATATACATCGTGCGCATTCGTAGAGTATACCCGTTGATTGTCTGCGTTCTCTTCTCCTCCAAGCAGTTCTTCACGGCTATATACAGATTTATCTTGCGGAAGGTAAATGGAGAAAGTAGAACCTTTTCCGGGTTCACTCTCCAACTCAATTCTTCCATGGTGCAATTCAACCAGCCGTTGTACTAGGGAAAGACCAATGCCGCTTCCTTCACGTCCGCTTTCCACTTGATAGAACCGCTCAAAAATCTTCTCCTGTTTTTCTTTGGGAATACCGATACCTGTATCTGTAATTTGCAGTACCAGATCACCTGCTTCCTGATACAGTTTTACCGTAATACTTTCACCTTCTTCGGTATATTTAAAAGCGTTCGACAGTAAGTTGTTAACAATAAGATCCAGATAGTTTTCATCGAATAACAGTTCTTTATCCTGCAATTCCGTATAGAAATTATAGTCTATATCTTTTTTCTTCGACAAACTTTCATAGTTCATGAAGCTATTCAAAACTCTTTTGTAGGCATTGGCACTTACCAGTCTTAGTTCAAAGATTCCCAACTCTGCTCGTCGGTAATCCATTAACTGATTGACGAGATGCAGCAAGCGGTTGGTATTTCTTTGTATATACAGCAACTGTTCATGTTCCCAATGTCCGGATATGCGACTTAGCAATTCTTGCAGTGGTGCTACAATCAGGGTGAGCGGAGTACGTAATTCGTGTGATATATTAACGTAAAAACGGATTTTCATCTGGCTGATTTCTTCCTGTTTCTCCTTGTCCAGTCTTTCCATAAGAATTTCAGCCTGCATACTTTTACGCAACCAGAAATAGCGGACAATGCCAAATACCACCAACATGAAAGACAGAGCAAACAATGAAAGTGCCCACCAGGTACAGTACCAAACAGGCAGGACGCGAATATGAAGTACAGTCGGTTCTTCATTCCATTTACCGTCATTGTTCGCTGCTTTTATATAAAAAGTATAGTCACCTGCCGGCAAATTAGAGTACGAAACCGGACTGGTATCATTCTGTCTGTACCACTCGTCATTATACCCTTCCAGTTTATAAGCAAAAGTGTTGTGTTTGCCGGCGATATAGTTGGACACTACAAAAGATATGGCGAATGAATTCTGAGAAGAGGATAAGGTGATATGATCTGCATATTCAATCGTTTCACTCAATATTCCCGTTTCGTCGTTGGGAAGGACTTCTTTATTGTAAACAAACAGCTTGTTGATTACCGGTTTAGGAGCATAAGGATTGTCAATCAGTGTTTCCGGACGGAATAATGTAATGCCGTTGACACCCCCGAACAACATGTAACCGTTATCTTGACGACAATAAGATCCGGCATTAAACTGATTTCCCTGTAAACCGTCCAATATAGTAAAGTTACGGAACTTTCCATTTTCCGGATTCAGGCAACTCAAACCTTGATTGGTACTTATCCACAAACGAGCGTAAGCATCTTCCATGATGCCATAAATAACATTACTCGGCAAACCATCTGCCGTGGTATATTGCAATAGCTCCTTACTTCCTTCTTTCATAGCGAAAAGTCCGCTACGTGTCCCGATCCAGATATATCCCGATGTAGATTCATAAAAGCAATTCACAAATGCCTGCTGTAGTATCGGGTCTATATGGAAATCTGTATTGGCCAGGAAATCTGTTCCTATCTGATTATAAACAGATACCCCCATTTCACCTCCTACCCATATACGTCTCCTGGAATCGCGAAACAACAAACGGTTATATTGTTGTAATTTACGCCCATTCTGATCTTTGTCTACAATTGTAAAATTGCGCTTGTCTATATCGAAATGCAGGAGATGTTCCAGTGAAGCGATCCATAATCCTCCGTTCTCATCGGAGATGATAGAATAGATATTATTACTGGGTAAGTTACTGTTCTGGCGATTGAAGTATTCTACCCGTCCCGATTTGCGCTGGAGGGCCATCATGCCTCCGGCATGGGCTCCCACATATACTTTATCATGTTCCTCGTCTACATACACTGTTTTAATATCCTTGAAAGGTACATCCAATGATCCTGATTTAAACAGGTAGTTCTTGTATAATTTTGAGGTGGAATCATAGAAGTTCAATCCGCCATCACTTGTTCCAATCCACAGGTTATGTTCACTGTCTTCTACAATACAACTGACCACATTATTACTAAGTGAATTCAGAAAAGGAACATGCTTGATACGCTGGAAGCGATTACAAAGAGGATGGTAATAGTTCAACCCGCCCCAATAAGTTCCTAACCACATGCCGCCTTGAGAATCTTTAAAAATACTTCTGACAGAATTTTGTGACAGACTTCCTTCCTGTATCTCGGAACTTTTTATAGAAGAGAAATTGTCGGTAGCTTCTTTATAGATATTCAGTCCGCTATAAGTCCCTACCCATAAACGATTTTCCGTATCCAGCTCCAATGAGCGTACATAATTGGAATTTAAACCGGACTGCTCACTTTCATAACGATAGTTTTTCAACTCCTTGGTTTTGGCATCGTACATAAATAGTCCATCCCCTTCGGTTGCCATCCATATTCGGCTGAACATCTGACACAAAATGGCATGTATGCGTATCCCTGCGGGCATACTTACTAATCTTTCCAATTTACCTCCCGATAATGTGTAAGTATATACTCCATCTTCGGCACCTATATAAATGTATTCGCCCTGGCGTACTAAAACGGTTGGTTTCAACAAATGCAGGGAAGGTAAAGTATCGTTTATGAAGCATTCTTTCTTGATATCGAAAAGTAAAATACCTTCTGCCGTACCCAGCATCAGCCAGTTCTCTTTAATGGGAGCAATGCTGTTGATGGGGACATTGATGCCATTCTTCTTATAGTAGTAATTGGAGAATGAGTTTTTACGACGATTATAAAAGGATAGGCCTTCACGGGTACCCACCCATATCTGATCCGAATCATCGATGGCTATGCACCGGGTTATGTCACTGGCAATACTATTGGGGTTTGCATATTCATGGCGGTATACAGTGAAATTGTAACCATCGTACTTATTCACACCGTCGTACGTGGCGAACCATAAATTCCCTTCTTTATCCTGATTAATTGCGAATATGGTACTGTGTGATAATCCATCTTCCATACCGATGTGAGAGAAGTAAATATCCTCCGTTGTTCCGGCATTCAGTATAAATGGAAATAACCCTCCTAAAAGTACTAACAAAGTTTGTATTATTTTCATAGTCGTATCCAATTACGAGGCAAATTAACAAAATAGATTAGCGAAAAAGAATATTTATACGAATTTTCTTTTCCGAACTATTAGGAATTATTCGCAAAGGTACAAAAGAAAATCCAGGAACCGGATTGAATATTCGTCCATCTTGATCGGTTGGCGCTACTTCTATATGTCCGGCTGTACAGGTGATGGATAAAGTGCCTCCATCCTTGTTTATAGATGCTTTTTGGGGAGTTACTTTTACCTCTTCTGCGGGTGATGCGATGACTGGTAGCATCAGATATGTAGCGTCATAGCAGTTTTCTACGTTTATTTCAAGACCTTGCTGGGTATAGGTATAGTAAATTGTGACAGGAATCTCTCCTTGGGCAGGTGCGTTTTGATTTATATCGACCAAATGGGTATTCACGGTAAACCGATAGCCGTTCTTTTCTGTATCACAGATGATATCTGTATTCAGGTCATCCAAATTGCTATATATGGTCCCATTTTGCATAAACTCGATCCGTGGCGTACCTCCCATGATATACTTACGGTTATTACTCTGCATATTAGGCGCTTCAATCAACTGGTATTGGTTCATTGTAGCGGCAAAAACAGGTCCTGCCTGTGTATGCCATAGCATAGCGAGTGCGCCTCCCATCGGATGAGTACCTTTAATTTTATATTCTGCATCATATCCGGTGAATGTAGCACGCCAGGGGCCTTGAGAGATAAGCCAGGTATGGATATCCTTGAAATATTTCAGACCATAGATTTTATCACGCGGAAGCTCTTGGGAAGAAGTGATATTCAGGGGAGGAAGTTCTAAAAAAGAAGTGATTGCCTTGGCGTGACCGAATGTATGGTGAATGCATGGGGCAATCCCGGAAACCCGATAATGCATGCCACCATAAAGCAGACCTTCGGAAGTAGCCTTTTTCAGTAATTGTATATTACGATGGATTGCTTCTAAATATTCCGGATGTTGGGCAGCCATTGCATAATAGCCTCCCATAAAACCATCACTGGTGCGTCCGCCCCAATAAGTCCATTTAAAACTACGGGTTCCCCAACTATTGTCCCAGGCACCATCGGGTAACATAAACTCCAGGTGAGTAGCCATTGAACGGTCAACGAGAGTCAGTAAATCAGTGTCTTTCGCCATAAGGGCGTAATATACCATATTTGGCAAGGATTCTTCTACATTATAAAGCAGGTCTACCGGAAGACAGCCGTTTTTTGTCTTTGAACCTATATTGGGACCTTCACCATATAGAAAAGTATCGTTTTCAGTGAAAAAGTTTTTTAGATCGGCAGCTATCTGACGGGCTTCTTTTTGAAAATCAGGCCGGTTGCACATCTCTCCAATGGCATACAATGCATAGGTGGCTGAGGCTGAATAATTCACATTCATATTCCGCATACCTTCCCGTTTGCGGCTGTATATAAAAGGAGTTGCCAGCATGAACTCACCGGCTTCTATCAGTCTTTGCTTCCAATGGTTCCGGGTAGAATCGTCTAATAAATGCCCATGGTAATGTAATGCTTCATAAAGAGCTATGGAAGCGAAGACTGTTGTACCGTTCCAGTCGGAGACATGTACATCGTTCATCCACGAGCCATTGGGAAGATGCACGTTTTCCATCCAGGCCATCAGGCGTTTGGCAGCAAGAAGGTATTTCTCTTTGTGTGTTTTATCAGCCAGATACATTAAGGGGAGTACGGCATCTCCGATGCGCCCATGCATGCGGGCACAGGCAGGGCACAGCACACCACCATTGAGAGACGGATGTAAATTGTCGCATTGATAAGTCAGGAATGTGTCCATCCACTCCGTTAATAACTTTTCTGATTCAGTGCGTAAAGAATTATCGAATGACAGATTGTTGTTGGTAGCCTCTTGGGCAGATAAGAATAATGCATTTAACAGTAATAGTACTAAGATTAAGCTTCTCATGTTTTTTTTGATTAGATTATTATTTCAAAAGTAAAGTTTCGCCTCCAGTCTTTTCACCTCTTTTATATAATATCTTATCCACATTCGTCTATGACTAACCGTAATTTTGTTGAATCACTGCTAATATTGTCGAAATATAGCTTATTGAAACAATATTAGCACTCTTTTCGACATAAGAAAACGCTTGTTATTCATAAACGCCCTACTTTAGCCTCAAGAATTTATTATCCTTAATACATACTATTTTATGAGACACTTACCTTTATTTATGTGTACTGCTTTTTGTGGTTTATATTCCTCACAAACCGAGGCAGCTGACAAAAAAAACGAAAGACCCAATATCCTTTGGCTAACCTTCGAAGATACTAGTGCTTATGAATTTGGTTGCTATGGCAATGGCGATGTACATACGCCTAACGCAGACAGCTTGGCAGCTCGTGGCATACAATTTATGAATGCATGGTCTGTGGCACCACAAAGTTCGGCAGCTCGTTCATCTCTTATCACCGGATGTTATTCATCAACTTACGGAATGGATATACATCCGGTTCCTTATGATACTCCGGCTGATATATTCTTTCCTCAAAGATTGCGTGAAGCCGGGTATTACTGCACAAACAATAGCAAAACACATTATAACTCTACTACAGATAACAAAAGCTGTTGGGACGAATGTAACAATAAAGCTTCTTACAATAGTACCAAACGTGGAAAGGATCAGCCTTTCTTCGCTGTATATAACACAGTAACTTCAC
>OLZE01000836.1_pt1 | contig 17864 bp, 13 predicted proteins | sample 1674091 | NCBI WGS metagenome assembly OLZE01 (sample SAMEA103958143, study PRJEB25191) | human gut metagenome | biome: human-associated habitat [ENVO:00009003]; feature: intestine environment [ENVO:2100002]; material: feces | place: Germany | collected 2013/2015
ATTTATTTATTCTGACTGTGTTCTTTTCAAAATCAAAATCTTCCATTGTAAGAGCAAGCAGTTCACCTAATCTCATTCCCGTCCAGTACAGCATTTCAAATGCATAAAATGAAACCGGCTTGTCAATCACCGCTTCTGAAAACTTCTTATATTCCTCAGTTGTCCAGAAAAGCATTTCCTTCTTTTCTTCCCTGCCCATATTTCCAGCCTGTCTTGCCGGATTTGATTTCAGATTATAAAACCTGCACGCATGGTTGAATATCGCACTTAAGATGTTGTGCATTGTCTTCTTGTAAGTCTGGGAATAACTCTTCCCATTCTCATTACGGAATGCAACCATCTCATTCTGCCACTTGCGTACATCTCCCGGTGTAATCTCATTCATCTTAAGATTCTTAAAATATGGAAGTATCTTTGTATCCACAATGTGTTCTTTGGTAAGCCATGTGTTGAGTTTGACATAATTTTTCACATCCTCTGTATACAGCTTCCAGAACTCTCCAAATGTCATATCCAGATTGTTCTCCTGCCGTATTTTGTAATTACGCTCATAATCCAACGCTTCTCTTTTTGTTACAAATCCTCTCTTCTTTATCTGTTTATTTTCCCCGGTCCAGTCCTTACAATAGAATTTGACGAACCAGGTGCCTGTCTTACTGTCTTTATAAGCTGGCATATTCATCATCTCCTTCTTTCCATATGAAGAAGCAGATGCCTAAGCCGTATCGCTTCTGCACCTGCCTCTGTCTCAATCTTCTTACCTGTTGCTTATCCTGCATCACTCATACCATAAATGCGTTCTTCAAAATATTTTCTGCTTACTTTTCCACGGATTACAATGTAACCCTTCTTTTCAAGTTCACTGTTAATCTGTCTCATAAGCTTGTATGCTGCTGATCTTGAAATTCCAAGAATCTGCATCACATCTCCTACTTCTAAAAACTTTTCATTCATGCCTTTCACCACCTTTCCTTTATAAATTTGTTTTGGCGTTTCTCCATACCAGTTCTGCTGATGTCACAACCAGCCTCCTTACCTGAGATAATCTCCTGTAATACCGCCCGCTCCTGCTCGAGGTACTCGGTCCGCTTGGGGGAGTGTCTACATTCGCTCGATTCCTATGAATGTCATGGCAAATGCCTGTTCGATTTCTGATACCGCTCATTCTGTTATTTTTCAATACCATATCATATAGATAATTGAATTGATGTTATTCTATACCGTGTGGTATTGAATTGTCAAGGAATTTTTCTAATGTTCTCGTATAGAAAAACTTCCATTTTCATTTTTTCCGTGTTATACTGTCTTTAACAGTCCATCAGGGACAGATAAACGGAGGTAACTACACTATGACAATTGGTGAAAGAATAAAGAAAATACGGGTATTCCGTAAAATGACAATGGACGAGTTGGGCGGTGCACTTGGATTTGAGGGCAAAAATATGTCTGTCCGCATATCCCAGTATGAAACCGGTGCCCGCATTCCCGGTGAAGATATGATTCTAAAACTTGCTGATGCTTTGCACTGCAATTACAAGGCAATCTCTGATTACAGCCTTGGTGCTGCTGAAGATATCATTGAAACACTTTTCTGGCTCGAAGAAAGTGCCACATCACTTCCTGCACGTGGAAAAGGTACAAGATTCCCAGAGTACACAGCTCCCGGCAACCTGATTCATCTGACTGCAATGACTCCGGCAAAACCTTCCGAGGCTGCCAGACCAACTTACAATGAAGATGATTATGAAAGTGCAGGCTCACCTGTCGCATTAACTTTTGAATATGGATTGGTAAATGATTTCCTTACGGAATGGTGTGAAATGAAAACGAAATTAAATAATGGAGAGATTTCTCCAAATGAATATTTTGAATGGAAAATAACATGGCCTCAGGCATAAGGAGTTAAAATGAATAAGATTGCAATAAACACATTTGATGTTCGATTATCCTATCTTACTGAAAAAGAAATAGAACAATGGAATTCTCTAAACCAGCTTGCACGAACTCTTTGGTTTGAAAATACAATTAGCGGTCCAGATCTTGAATATTCTCGATTTTCTGTCGAAATATTCAAATTATATCCGCATTACTGCACTTGGTCTCATGTGCCTCGTCAAAATGGTGGTTATGTTCTTCAAAACAATAGTCCAGATTCCACATTAACAATCAATGCTGATTTAATGAATGGTTGGTGGAATATTTTTAAAAGATTGACAAATGGAAAACTTACTAGCACAACTCGTTCAGCAAATACCTTTCAACTATACAAAGATTATTACCAACTACCCGATTCGGAGATTGCAAATACATTATCAAAAAACTTTGGGCATAATCAAGGAGTTTGGGATACTTTTTTGAAATATCTAAATTATGTTTATACTATAGGTAATCTTTCTCCTTCTGGTGCAAATCCCGGTGGCGGTTTAGATTTATGGACGAATAAATTATCAAAATTAAAGCAACAATGGTTTGATCAAGAATCAGAAATACGACAAGAAATATATAATAACCATAATTCCAATAATACTGTGCTAGCGAAATGGTCACCTCTTTTATGGCAATCATATAATTCATCAGATTATATTCAAAATTGGAAGTCATTTATAAATGACCATTTTCTCAACGGATATGTTGACTCTGCTTACCAATTACTGCCATTAAAATTTGATTTAAAAGATGACAATTCAATCATATTATCATTAAATCAACTAACTGAAATAATTATTAAAAGAGGAATCGATATCAGTAACAAAGTAAATAAGTCTATTTCTTTTGACGCTATTGAACACTATTCTATTATTTTTGAATAAAATCCTTTAGTACCAAAATAGTACCACAAGGCAAAAAACAAGCTCGCAAATGCCCATTTTACTAGGCTTTGCGAGCTTTTGAAAATTATTCAAACTCAATCGTTCCCGGTGGCTTACTCGTCAGATCATAGAATATTCTATTCACCCCGCGAACTTCATTTATAACTCTGCTCATCACCTTATTCAGAACTTCATACGGAATCTCCGCTGCCTCTGCAGTCATGAAATCAATCGTATTAACAGCTCTAAGAGCTACAGCATAATCATAAGTTCTCTCATCACCCATAACACCAACGCTTCTCATATTCGTAAGTGCTGCAAAATACTGACCAATTGTCTTATCAAGTCCGGCATTTTCAATCTCTTCACGATAAATAGCATCTGCATCCTGAACGATACGAACTTTCTCAGCTGTTACTTCGCCGATGATACGTACTCCAAGTCCCGGTCCTGGGAATGGCTGACGGAATACGAGTCTTTCAGGAAGTCCGAGCTCAAGTCCTGCTTTACGAACTTCATCTTTGAAAAGATCACGAAGCGGCTCAATGATTTCTTTGAAATCTACAAAATCCGGAAGTCCTCCTACATTATGATGAGATTTGATCACTGCGGATTCTCCGCCAAGACCACTTTCTACAACATCCGGATAAATTGTTCCCTGTGCAAGGAATTCAACAGTACCGATCTTCTTTGCTTCTTCTTCGAAGATACGGATGAATTCTTCACCGATGATCTTACGTTTTGCTTCTGGATCTGTAACGCCTGCAAGTTTGTTATAATATCTTTCCTGCGCATTTACACGGATAAAGTTCAGGTCAAACTGTCCTTCTGGTCCGAAGATTGCCTCAACTTCATCTCCTTCATTTTTACGAAGAAGTCCGTGATCTACGAATACACAAGTAAGCTGTTTTCCAATGGCTTTGGAAAGAAGTCCTGCTGCCACTGAAGAGTCAACCCCACCTGACAATGCGAGCAATACTCTTCCGTTTCCAACCTTCTCGCGGATCTCTGCAATTGTATTCTCAACAAAAGCATCCATCTTCCAGTCGCCCGCACATTCACATACATTTTTTACAAAGTTGTTGATCATCTTTGTTCCTTCTACTGTATGAAGTACTTCTGGATGGAACTGGATTGCATACAGTTTCTCAGCTGCGTTCTCAGCTGCTGCAACCGGACAGTCAGCAGTGTGTGCTGTAATTTCAAATCCCGGAGCAATCTTTGAAATATAATCAAAATGGCTCATCCAACATGTTGTTGTCTCTGAAACACCCTCAAATACTTTGGAGTCTTTTTTATCAATAATAACTTCTGTCTTACCGTATTCTCTTACATCTGCACGCTCAACTTTTCCACCAAGTACATGAGACATCAGCTGTGCGCCATAGCAAAGTCCGAGAACCGGAATTCCAAGCTTGAACAGTTCTTCTGAATAAGTCGGTGAATCCGGCTCATAACAGCTGTTCGGTCCGCCTGTGAGAATGATTCCTTTCGGATTCATTGCTTTGATTTTTTCAATATCTGTCTTATATGAATAAATTTCACAATATACATTACACTCCCTGACACGTCTTGCAACCAGCTGGTTATACTGTCCACCAAAGTCAAGGACAATCACTAATTCTTTCTTCAAATCTTCCCTCCTGTAAAATCCAATCAAAACTACTTGCTTTATCTATATATTTTTTTCTGTTCTTCATTATAGTAGAGGAAGTCTTGATTTACAAGTATTTGTTTATGTAAAATAAAATCTTATCCACAATTTCTATTACTATACGCGGTAATTATTCCCCTTCTGATCTATCCAGAACAAAAAAGATGCCGAACAAATGCCCGACATCCCATTTTTATGTTCCATTTTATGCTACAAATCTTTCTAGCTGTCTTTCAAGTTCTGTGCAATCATCTGCATACATCTGCAGTTCAATCACGTTATTCAATCCCAGATTCATGATTCCAAGTAATGACTTCGCATCTACTACTGCCCGTCCTCTTCTCATGTCCATGTTAAAGTCAAATTTACATACTGTGTTCAAGAAATCAATAATCTCATCCGGGTGTTTGAAAGTAATGTTCATTGTACTCATTCTTTTCACCTCTTTCTGCCTTAACGGCCATGAAATCCTTTATTCTCTACTTTTTCCTATAAACAACATGAAATTACTCTTAATTATGAAATTCCAGTAGAGTTACGTCTGTATTCCGTCGGTAAAATTCCTTCCTCCTCTTTAAACACCTTACTCATATATTTGGGATCAGAGTAACCGACAAACCCCGCAATCTGATTCATCTTATATTTTGTTGTCCTAAGAAGCTCCTTTATTTTTTCTATCCTGTATTTCCTCACAGTTTCTGTAAAATTATATCCTGTCTCCTTCTTAAACTGGGAACTCAGATATTCTTCTGATACATAAAGCTGGCTCGCTGCTTCTTCCAATGTAATACCTCTGTCATATTCTTTTCTTACAATTTCCATTGCTTTTTGAATAAGCGTACTGTACCGCTCAAATTTATGTTCATATGATAGCATCCGTTCCAATCCTTGAATCGCTTTCTCTATCTGTTTCCAGCTGATGGCATATGTAATCTGCTGCATAAGACTCAGGATTTCTGTTTCGTCAATCTCCCCGCCATAATTTCTATAATTTAATCCAGCTGCCATACAAAAACGAATGATACTGTATTTTATTTCTTTTGGAAAATATTTTTCTCTTTTCATTTCCTCACAAACAAGTTGAAATTGTCTGGCAATTCCTTTCTTGTTTTCATCGAAAATCATTTCCCGCATTCGTTGTTCTAATTCTACCGGATAACGCACCGGAACAACTTCAAATTTCTCAACTGTCTGCTGACAGATCAAAACTCCTCGTGGCTGAAGAAGATTCCATTCCATAAGGCTCCCTGTCTGAATCATTGCCTCTTCCAGCTTTGTCAGCTGTTTTGTCTCTATCCATACACAAATAATTGTCCCCGGAAACTTCCTACATAACCCTGTAACCACATTTTTTTGAAAATATTCTTTCCAGTTCCTAGCTTCATATACCCGGTAAATGATCAGGTACACCTTTTTCCATTGATCCGAACATATAACAGATGCCGAAAATCCACACTCATGTCTACAGATTTCTTCGAGAAATCCACGTACATTCTCCTTCTGCTCCTCGTATTCGTCTGCCATTGAAACCGTAAATAAATATCCCGGATCATCCACTGTAAAACCAAATCTCCGAATGGTCATTTCATTTAACTTCTGATTCGATATAATTTCTCCATCTCTGCAGCTCAACAGAACATTTTCAACAGTAAAAGAAGCCTGCATCCAATACTCATTCCTTATTTTTTCATGAATACGGCTTAATGCCTTCTTAAGCTCCATCGGCTGAAACGGCTGTACTAAATATCCGTCCACCCCCAGATCGATTGCCTGCTTTGCCTGTTGAAAATCTTCATCCTTTGTTATAATAATCACACGAAACTCGCGTCCTTCCGTGCGTAATTTTCTCAAAAGATTTAATCCATTCATCCGTGGAAGCCCAATATCCATAATAACAAGGTTTGGCTGCATAACTGTTATCATCTCATATGCAGACTGTCCGTTCCCTGCAATCCCCGCCAATTCGTAATTCGGATCTACACGTTTCAAACCTTTTTTCAGTTCTTCTAATACTTTTTCATCCCTTTCAATGATTGCCACCCGCATTTGAACAGTCTCCTCTCAATGTCCGTGTTTCCGATTGAATATCCTTTTTTATTGTAACATTAACTTCAATAATTGGAAGTATGCAAGTGTAAATATTTTTCTCTGGTGGCGAGCCCTCCCCGGATGTGACGTTCTGATTTGTTGGTGTCTAAAACCTTACGCGTTTCATGAGCCAATGATGGGTTGATCTGAAGCAGACGTTCTGTAACATCCTTATGTTTGGTCGTTACAATTTAGAACGGTTTCATTTTCTTCTATTAATACTGATTCATCTAAGCCAAGATCACCAAGCAAGCGTAAATAAATATCTACATTTCCATCTTTATCTACTTCTATCTTTTGAATCAATCGTTTTAACTGCTGATTGGTCATCTGGTGTACATCTGTGATGTCCTCAATCTCCTTAAATGTATTATTTAAAATGTTTTCTAACTGTTCTCCTTTGGTTAAATGATAAGATACCATCTTGAGTTCATTTTCTATCCGTTCCATCTCCTGGCGAGAACCACCTATCTTCTCATTCAACTCTTCACGGGAAATCAGATCATCCGTGTACATATCCATATATTTTTGTCTGGTCTTTTGCAATTTAGCAAGTTCTGCATTTAATTCCTTTTCGTATTCTACATTTTCATCTTTAGCTTTATATACACGCTGGAATTCATTTACCACATGAGTAATCACTTTTTTCTTTTGTTTCAATACATTTGTAAAATATTCCTGCAAGACTTCAATGAGTTCTTCCTCATCCACAACCGTTTTATTCGGACAGCTATCTGCTCCCCTGCCGTTTCGTCCAGAGCATACCCAGCGTACATATGTGTTCTTATAGGTACGAACTGTTCTCCGGAAGGACCAGCCACATTCTTTACATTTGATCAATGTCGAAAACAGATGCTTATTGCTTTGCCTTTCATGGCTAAGATTAAATGCATCATGTCTTCCTCTTAAAATCTCCTGTGCCTTTTCAAATGTCTCATCTTCTATGATTCGAAGTTCTGGCCGCTCCACAACCATCCATTCTGTCTCGTCCTTGTCTCTTCTCTGACCTGTCAGAAAATCACTGACTTCTTGCTTGCCATTGATGATTTTTCCGGTATATATTTCATTTGTCAAAATACGACACGTTGCATTCTGACTCCATTTGCAATTTCGTTTTGTCTTATAACCTTTTTCATTTAACATATTTGCAATCTTGGCAGCACCGTAGCCTTCCTCTGTATACCACTTGTAGATCTGCTGTACAACTTTAGATTCTTCTTTATTGATTGCAAGATTAAAGTAATCTCCGATTGTTTTATCGTATCCATATACAATATTAGGAACTCGTCCTTTTTCAGCATTCATCTTCTTGCCGAACTTTACACGCTTAGAAGTATTTGCACTTTCTTCCTGTGCCAGAGCTCCAAAAATGGTGAGAACAAACTCGCTGTTTCCCATACTGGTCATATTCGCTGTTAAGAATTGTGTCTCAATTCCCAATGATTTCAGCTTACGGACATTTTGTAAAAGATCTACAGTATTTCTTGCAAAACGAGAGATGTCTTTTACAACAACCATATCAAATAATCCATGCTCTGCATCAGACATCATGCGAAGAAATTCTTTACGATTTTTAATTTTAGTTCCGGAAATACCTTCATCTGCATATAATCTTATTAAAGTGTCCCCTGTGCGTTTTGTGTATTCTGAGAAGAATTCCTTTTGGGCTTCCAGACTGTTGAGCTGATCGGCTTTGTCGGTGGAGACTCGGCAATAGGCTGCTATGTTCATAATGCTACCTCTCTGTTATAGTTGTATCGTTCTGTTACATCTTTTATTATATCATAAGCATGATGGGTGTAAACACCAAAAGAGGATTATTGAACTTCACTTCAACAATCCCCTATAAACTAATTGCAATCGCCTCATCAGTAACAAACAAAATTTACGCTTAATCAATGCAATGTTTTCTTTAACCGATATGTGTTATACATATCATGTATATATGTCGTTCCAATAATTTCTTGATTTTCATGACCTTGTATCAATTTGCTGAAAAGGTATTCAAAAAAATTCTGGTAAATTCTCCCTTCAAATATTTGACTCATAATATCTACAATATACTGTACCTCTTCATTTCTAGTTAAATCATATTGTTTTAAGGCACAATCAACATACGTTTTATAATCCCACTCTCCTTCTTTATCATATTTATCCATACTTTGTTGGAAGTAGAAAACATGAAGCATATTATAGTTTGTTTCGTCTACCAGTTCTTGAAAACTTATTGATATTTTTTCTTCAGTCTCATAATATTGATATTTTTTCCACTCTTCAACAATACTATCACTTTCATCAGGTCTAGATAGATTAAAAATCCAATATCCAGAAACTTTAATATCTATCCACTTTACATCGTCAATCCTTTGTTGTGTTCGTATTAAGGTTGGAGAACCACCGTAAAATAATTTCATGAGAAATTCTATATTCGCACCAGACGGAAAAATACTCAACTTATCAAACGCTTTATCATAAAAAGCTATATGTGCAATCATAACGCTATTAAACAGCGAGTTCATAAACTCTTTCGTAAGATCTTTTTTATCAAATAAATCCGCAGTTATAATAAAAGCCTCCAGTAAATTGCCATAAAGACGCAAATTGCTAAATTGTCCTTCAAACAATATATTGTCTATATTATATTTAATATTTTCATTCAAGAAACCTTTTATTATTTTCTGTTTTTCATCATCTAATAATACTTTATTCTTAATACACTTATCTATTACAGATATTCTGACTTCCGGTAAAACAATTTTTCTATACTCAATACAATTCAATTTACTTCTCAAGATATCATAAATAAATTTTTCTCCCAAGACTTCCGAATTGCATATAATAACTACTTTCATTTCATATTTCTCTATAATATCATTAATGAGACCTATCGCGATATTATATTTGTCAATATCTGTTCTCTCCAAATTGTAGCTAAAGAAGTTTTCAATTTTTTGAAAGGACTCTCCCACATGCTCAAATTCTTTTACAATTTCTTTAAATTCCGATATAGAATTTTTTCCACGTGTAGCATTCGAAAGCAAAAAAGATGTTTTTTTATATAAATGCGGAGATTTTTCTTTCACTATTGCCCTAGATGTAATTCTTTCAAAATCATCAAAAATAAAAATCGAACCACTTTTTATCGAATCATATCCATATGCTTTCTTAAAAAATTTAAAAATTGCCCCTCCGATAATAGGTACAAATTGCATTGCTTTTATCAACAGCGCATAAAAAGACTTATCATTTTGTTCGATAGTATTACTGATTTCTTTTACTAATTCCTTCCGCGAATCAAGTCCAAAGCAAGAAATTCTATATACTTTGGTTTTTGAATAACGAAAATACTTATCAAAAAACTTATCTACCTCGTATGTTTTTCCCGTCCCCCATTCACCCGTAACTAAAAAACAACGTGGGATACTTGAATCCTGCAAATACCTAAGAAGACTTGTTTCAAAACGATTACTACCTTTCTGTTTTTTCAACCATCGCTCCCATACTAATTCTAGTAACCAATTTAGAAATTGAATCACTAAAAATGTAGCAATAATTATTCTAAATAGTTTTTCTACACACAAATATATATTTTTAATAGTTACCAAATCAATGTCTACATACCATGTAATAAAATATATACAAATATTTTTGCACACTTTACGTAAAATATCTATCCGATAAATTAAAATACCAAAAATACTAATAATCGCCAAAAAATCTATATTCATCTTTCATTTTAAAAATATTTTCTCTATCGTCTTTTGCATTTTCTTCTCTCTTGTCCCCATAAATCATTTGAAAATATTCACTCTTACAAAAATGTCTTTTGCATTTTTTCCGGCAAATACTTCGCCAGTTCCTCCACTAACTCATACACCTTCGTTCCTGGTGCTATCTCCGCTGGTGTCTTTCCTTCTCCATTTTTAATAATCCGTTTCGCATATCGAATTGCCAACTTCGGGTTTCCACCATTCATCAGCGTTTCAAATATGTCATCCATATTCTTCTCATACTTCCCAATTCCCAGTTCCTGAAATTTCTCATTCAAAAATTTCTTATACTCAGATCTGTGATTATTTGCCGTATAATATGCAAAATGTAACATGAACCAGAATTCGATACACTCATTACTCCACGCCGCATGATACTGAATATCTGGATTCTTTTGATTTAATACTTCTGCCCGCTGGACTACTCCATTGACATCACTGGATGGAAAGCTGTCTTTATCATAGACACACCATATCTGCCCTTTCGTAATCTTATTCTCACGCACATACTCTTCAGCCTTTCCGATTACCCGCATCGTCTCAGCCTGGCAGCCTTCAATTTCAATCAAAACCATATCTCGATAAATGGGATTATCTTCAATATACCGTTTGAATCCTTGAAAATATTTAGGTTCCGTTGCTTGTCCTTCGCAGAAAATATAATAGCGGAATTCTTTCTTTTCCAGATATTCCTGCCGACGTTTCTTCTTCCAGTTGTCTTTCTCTTTTCTGCCTCTTTTAGCCATTCACCGTCCCCCAATCTATAATCTTTCTGAGGTATGGATCTGCACCATATTTCCCTTCCAGATACTGTTTATCGAACTTGGCATCCTTTCGTACAGATTCACCTTTCTTATTTTTAAATTCTACAAGAGAATATAATTTTGAGTTCTGACGGTTTCCTTTTGCTACAAACCAGATTTCATCTCTTCTGAATACTTCACTGTTCATAGTAGACAGATCATGTGATGTAAAAATCAACTGTGCACCCTTTTTATTTTTTTCCATATTACTGAAAGTCATAATAAGGTATTTAAGTAATACCGGATGTATCTTTGCATCCAATTCATCAATCACAAGTGTCGTTCCTCTCAATAAACTTTTTGCAATAAATGGGAGCAATCCAAATAATTTCTTTGTTCCACTGGATTCATCAAATAAATTCAATTCTGCTTCATATTCATCTACTACGTGTTTTGTAAATACTTCGATCCGGTCATTCTCCTTTTCTTCTACACGGAAATCTACAATATCCAAATCCATCTCCTGAATCATCTGAAGCATCAGTCTTTTTACATCCTCTGACTTAGAAATAGCCATTCGTAATTCCTGCATAGGATTTCCATAATTCAAGAAATCAATCTCTTCATCAAACCAGTCAAGCACATCCTGTACCACTTCATTTTTGCTGTAAGTAATTCCAAGATACGATAACAACGGCAATGTATCGGATAATTCATCACTGGTTTTCAATCTTGCAAATGCACCTTTCAAAGTAATTTCATCTTCATCTCGTTCAAAAAGTGCTGATTTCCGCCCTGTTTCTAATTTTATACGATCCAGCCTTTCGTATTCGATTACTTCTTTTTTTACAGTTAATTCATAGCGATACTCTGCCATTGTTGTTCTAAAAAACAGTTCAAATTCTGTTGGCTCATTTCTTGTTCCCTCATCAAAAGCAAATGGCTCTATCACAAGCTTTTTCATTTTCATCGCGATCTCTTCGTTATTACTTGTCGCATATAATGGCCTCAGTATTTTCGTAACCAGACTATGCAATGCTTCAAGGACATTAGATTTTCCTCCACCATTTGGTCCGTATACAGCAGATACCGGTAAATATAATTCCTCATCTACATCTTTTATAATTCTGTCCTCATGCTCAGAAATGGCGGCAGCCTGCATGTCAAATGTTACCTCATCTCGTATACTCTTAAAATTTTTCACTGTAAATTGGCATAACATCTTATTTACCTCCATTAGTCCAAACTTCTTGCTTATATCCTTATTATATTCTGCTTTTTTATTTTGGCAATAGTTTTATGAGATAAAATCTCATATTTTATACTGTAATTTACATTTCGGCAATTTTCGACAAAATCATACACCTTAGACTTCATGTTAATGACTTTCTATCCATTCCTCATCTATCCGCTTTATTCCAGTTCACATCCATTTGTTTCCATCTGCACCATATTCTCCCGCAATATCTTCTCCACTTTCTCAGTATTCGCTTCTATCATCACTTTCAATATGTAGTCGGCGGTCACTTCCACCGGATTTGGATTATGAAATCGATAGTTCAGTTTTCTTTTCGCCACGGTGAAGTTTCCACCTCCTCCCTGCTCACTCTTTGTCCATTACTATGAAAATTCCTTCTGAAATAGTCCTAGATTTTCAGGATGTTTTTCATAATCTGCATATTGTCATTTGCCATGGCTTCACGTCTGCTGACTCCATCGATCTTTACCGGAATACATCTATCCAGAATTCTGTCATAAATTCTTTTCCTGCATTCTGACTTAGCTGTAATTCCAGCAAGAATTTTGGAAATTGATAATACTGCATCTGCCACTCCTGCTCATTCATGTACAAATATTTCATTTGTTTCTTCCTCACCTTCTCAATATTTGAGGAAATATATTTTTGAATTTTATATCCACAAAAATTTATCCCTCTATATATACAAAAGGAGAGGGCATAAAATACAGCCCCCTCATCAGAATTTTTTTAATTTTTTCATAATTTCATTACTGTGCATCCCAAAATTTCACATAATCTTAAAGATAAGCAGAGAACCAATTAAGGTACTGTAATCCCTAGTAAATCTCGCTCATTGTTATTTCTTTCTTCTTTTTAATCTGAATTTTTATACAAGAGCAAGATTCACCTGTGTTTAACAAGTTTATTCTTGATGAATATTCTATTTTCATCCTCTTAATTCAATTTCATCTTCATCTAATTAGCTGCCATCAAAGATTTCCGCACCATTTACATGATATTTTCTTTCAAAATTTTCAAAAAAAGCACCCTGCTTCTACCAGATGCTCTGTAAAAAATATTCAATTTTTACCTGCTTACATTTTCAATGTAGCCAATATAATATTCCTAATTTCTAAATATTATTTTCAATTATTACGATGCGGTATTACCCGGGTGGATCTTGCTCTTCTCTTTCAATATCAATATAATTCTATTTTTCGATAATCTATGACAGTGTCGCAGTTAAATGATATACTAACTCTAGTTTATAAATTCGGAGGTATATTATGTCGAACATTCAGATAACAGAAAATGAGTCAGGAAAATATTCTCCTGAATGGTTTTATAGCGAATCTCAGACTCCAGAATGGATTTCATTTGCTCACAAGGCTGATGAGCTACGAGAAAATTTTATAAATCTTTTTGGAATAGAACGCTTAAAATCACTTTCTGGAAAAGATTTGTTAACTTCTTTATTTTATAATGACGAAGGAACTAAAACCAATCTCTGCTATAGACTTGAAATGGACAAAGATATTCGCGAAGTATTTGGAAGTATTTCCGGCGGAGCAGCTTATAAATTTGGATTATTCTATCATAAGAAAAATCAAAGTTGGACCTGTGGCTCACCATTAAAACCTGTGCTTCTTACTGAGGATGAAGCAATACAAAAAGCAGAAGAAATGCGAAATGATCTGGTTGAAGGTGCTGAAATAATATCTTCTTTTGGTCCTTTAGATTCTGAAGAAGATTACGAGCAACTCTATAAACAGCTGGAACATATCCCTGGAATCAATATGGTATGGCGCATGAAATATTATCAAATGCTCTTTCCAACATTATTCGCTCCATTTTATGGACAGGATATTCAGCTGAGAGTATTACATTTTCTAAATCAAAAACCAAGTGATATTCCTTTCATTCGCATGGGACAAATTTCATTATATGCAAGAAAATGCAATGTTCCCGGAGTTGTCTTTGCTCATATTTATGGGAAAAATGTAGGATATACTAATGAGACTAATGATTCTGACACAAATACGCTTTCCGATAAAAAACATAAAACGCACTACTGGATGTATACCGTCTTTGATGATAAAAGTTGGAATGAATGCCAACAAAAAGGAATCATGGTTTTAGGTATGGACGATATTGGTGATTATTCCCAATTTGCTTCCAAGGAAGCTCTCCGTCAAGAACTGATAGATGTGTACGCCAGTAGTACTTCACGAAAAAATCAGGCTTTGATGGCATGGAATTTTGCAAATACCGTATCAGTTAATGATGTGATTTTTGCGAAACGCAGCAACACTCTTGTTGGTAAAGGTATTGTCACTGGAGGTTATGTCTTTGATGATCTTCGGCATGAATATAAAAATGTCCGCACTGTAAAGTGGCTTCAAGTTGGTGAATGGGAACATCCTGGTAATGCAGTAGCTAAACGCTTAACTGATATCACTCCATACACAGATTATATTGAAAAAATTACCGCCATCTTTGCTCCAGACGAATTGGATGATGTAGACACACAACCAGAAATAGACTATCCAACTTACTCTTCTGTAGATTTTCTCTCAGATGTGTATATGAATGAACAAGATTATAAAACACTGGTAAATGTCTTAAAAATGAAGAAAAATATTATTTTACAAGGCGCACCTGGCGTTGGGAAAACATTTACTGCCAAGAGACTTGCTTATTCCATTATCGGTGCAAAAAATCCTGACCGTGTTCAAATGATCCAGTTCCATCAGAGCTACTCATATGAAGATTTTATTGAAGGATACCGACCAACTGAAAATGGGTTCACAATTAAAAAGGGCTCTTTTTACAAATTCTGCAAACTGGCTGAAGATGATGATGAAAATGATTATTTCTTTATTATTGATGAAATCAATCGTGGTAATTTAAGTAAAATATTCGGTGAATTATTCATGCTGATTGAAAAAGATAAGCGTGGTATTGAACTGCAATTGCTATATTCTGATGAGAATTTCTCTGTGCCTGCAAATGTATATATTATCGGTATGATGAATACTGCTGATCGCAGCCTTGCCATATTAGATTATGCTTTAAGACGACGTTTTTCATTTTTTACTATGAAACCGGGTTTTAATACGCCTGGTTTTCAAGCTTACCAAGATTCTCTAAAAAGTGATGCCTTTAACAAATTAATTGCTTGTGTGAAACAGCTCAATTCTAAGATAGCAGAAGATATATCATTGGGTGAAGGATTCTGTATTGGTCACAGCTACTTTTGTGGTTTAACACCAGAAGCTGCCAACACCCAAACTTTATCATCCATTGTAGAATATGAATTGATTCCGCTTTTAAAAGAATATTGGTTTGATGAGCCCGCAAAAATCGTAGACTGGTCTGATCAACTAAGGAGTGCTGTTAAATGATTCCTGTACAAAATATTTATTATATGCTGTCCTACGCTTTTCAAGCATTACAAGCACAAAACTATAAAGATCTGGCTACAGAAAAATTTCATAATACCGCTGAATTATGTGCAGCCATTCTTGATAAGGGCATTAGCGTACAGCTAAAACGAGGCTTAGGAAAAGGTTATCTGCCAAAATCAGAATCTCTTTCTACGCTACAGGGAAGGCTTAATATTTCTGAATCCATTAAAACTCAGACTCTGTTGAAGAAACAAATGATTTGTACATATGATGAATTTTCAACTAATACACAATTTAACCAGATTATTAAATCTACAATGTTATTGCTTCTTAAAGCCAATATCACAAATACACGAAAAAAGAGTCTACGGAATCTGTTATTATTTTTTTCTGATGTTAATGAAATTGATTTACGTTTTGTAAATTGGAACCAACATTATAATCGTTCCAATCAAAGTTATCAAATGTTAATTGGAATCTGTTATCTGATTTATAACGGACTTCTACAGACACAGAACGACGGTACCACAAAAATAATGGATTTTTTTGACGAACAACGTATGTGCCGTTTATATGAAAAATTTTTGCTTGAATACTATCGTAAAGAACATCCAGAACTATCTGCCAATGCATCACAGATCGCATGGCAACTTGATGATTCTGAGAACCAATTGCTTCCTAAAATGCAAACCGATATTATGTTATCTCAAGGAAACAATATACTTATTATCGATGCAAAATATTATTCACATATGACTCAGCAGCAATATGGAACAAACACTTTGCATTCCAATAACCTCTATCAGATTTTTACATATGTGAAAAATAAAGAATTTGAATTAAAAGACTGTGAACATACTGTCTCTGGAATGCTTCTTTATGCACAGACTGATGAAGATGTTATTCCCAATAATACATACCAGATGAGCGGAAATCAGATTTCTGTGCGTGCATTAAATTTAAATCAAGATTTTTTCGGAATTGCAGAACACTTGGATTCCATCGTAACATCATTTTTTTAATCTAAAAATTTGTATTACAATGCTACCTTCTATTACATTTCTTGGAAGAAGGTAGCATTACAGATATTTATTTTATCTTTAAATATTTTGTTTTTAATCGTTTCAAAAACTGAACCTCTTTTTCTTCTTCACAATCCAAAACTGTCAAATCAATAGCAGACTCACATTCTTTTTCTAATTTGTTATTGATTTTCTTTAACTCCCGCTCTATTTCAGTTGAATATTTTCTATATATAAGCAAAATATCCACATCGTTATATCTATTATTTAATTCTAATACTGATCCGAATAAATATACATGTTCAAAATATTTAAAAAGATCCACACTCTCTTCCAATTGTATAATAATTGATTTACTTGATTTCTTGAACATATTCATAAAATGCATCCATGGTCAATAATTTTACGTTCATTTTTTCTGCCCTTTCATACGCTTGTCTAGATATACAGCTTTCACCATTCCAATTATGTAAATTAACAATAACAGTATCCTCCTCTGGTAACATTTCCATCAATTTTACTTGTCCTAAACAATATTCATAAACGAAAATCATCTTAATATGATTTATGCTAATTTCTCTTAGATTCTCATCATTTATAAATTTAAATGGAACTTTCTTATTTCGTATATACTTTAAAGCAAAATTTAAACTCTCCAGTCTTACATTTGTTTTTTTAAAGCATTTATAATTATAATATATTTGCCTAAGTCTAGGTGCATCATCCAAAAATACTTGAACTGTTTTATTGTTTTCCACCATTAAAATACAGGGATGCTCAACTCCCATTTCTATGGCAACAAATTTCTCTTGTTCTTTCAATTTCTTTATCAACAATTCTAAACATTCCGTAGATGGGATAAGTGACTCTTCTACTGGAACAACTCCAAATATCGAATTTATCTCTACAGGGAAAAGAATTTCTCGATTTTTTTCATCATCGCCACGTGTAGCTTCAAACTCCTCAATATGGGCCATAAATAAATGAATACTAGCTAAATTTGAATACCACTCCTCTTGTTGTTTCTGTATTAAATTTAAATTTGTTTTCAATAATAATTTTAACTTTCTATTATTTATCAATATAACAGGTTCAAATTTATCCCAAAGTTTTTTATTATTTTTCTTATA